>OMJG01001353.1_pt1 | contig 14335 bp, 12 predicted proteins | sample 1646431 | NCBI WGS metagenome assembly OMJG01 (sample SAMN03771674, study PRJEB25209) | food metagenome | isolation source: Cotija cheese | place: Mexico:Jalisco,Michoacan | collected 2011-12-12
GATGGCATATATAGAAGTTAAGAATGTTGAAAAAAGTTTTGGAAAGCAACAAGTATTGCATGGTATCAATTTTGAAATCAAGAAAGGGGAACGGTTTGGATTAATCGGTCCTAATGGTGCTGGGAAGTCGACCTTAATTGATGTGATGACTGGGTTAACGAGGGCAGATAGTGGTGGCGTCATTGTGGACGGAAAATCCATCAAGACGGATGCTATCGCGATTCGTAAGGAGATTGGTGTCGTACCCCAAGATCTGGCATTGATCGAAACTTTGAATGCTTATGACAATCTCGAATATTTCGGAGGAATGTATGGGATCGCCTTTAAAGAATTGAAAACGCGTATTGCAGAAACACTAGAGGCCGTTGGATTAGTCGATAGCGCGAAGAAGAAGGTTAAAACTTATTCAGGTGGGATGAAACGGCGGTTGAACTTGGCCGTAGCCATTCTCCATCGTCCCAAGTTTTTGATCCTGGATGAACCAACTGTCGGGATTGATCCTCAATCACGTCAACATATCTTTGATTTTCTCAATCGGATGAATCAAGAAGGGACAACCATTTTATACACCTCTCACTACATGGAAGAAATTGAAGCTTTTTGTGATCGCTTATTTATTGTAGATTTAGGACGAGAGGTCGCCTATGGGACAAAAGAGCAAGTCAAAGCATTGGTTGGAACTAGCGGAAAAGTTCAGTTGATCTTGGATCGTTATTCGGAGGATTTATCTGATGCACTATTATCAAGCAATAATGGCATTAAAACCACCGAAAGCAAGTTGAACACTATTGAATTGGTGATTGATACCAACGAGTTTTCAATGATGAAACTGATCAGCTTACTAGAGGAACGTCAAATCGTTATCAAGTCTATATCGGTTGAAAATGTATCTCTAGAAGAAGCCTTTCTACAACTGACCGGTAAGAAGTTAAGGGATTGAGGTGAGCAAGTTGAAATTATGGTATTTTTTAAAAGCCAATCTCATTGTCACATTTAAACAGTTCCCAATGTTGGTATTTGGCATCATTGTGACGCCTGTTTTATTAGGATTGTTTCTATCATTCAGTAGTTCATCCATGTTTACGCCTACAGTGGAACCCCCTAAAATTTCGGTGTATTGGGACAATTTGGATAAGTCAGCCATCGGAGAGCATTTAGATGACAGTATAGACCAATTAGAAAAAGAAGATATAGTCGTGCGTGAACAGGATCGTCAAGATGCCTCGGTCATCATTTCTGTGCCACAAAATTTTGGAGAAGATCTCGAGACTAATTATGATCGTGATGCAGGGGATCAGATGCCGGCGATTGCAATCACTACTGAAAAAGATGATGCGGCTTCTGATGCAGTCATTATTCGACAGATCATGGACAGTGTTATGGAGCCTATCCTAACGAGCATTGATTTAGCGGAATTAACGACTGACGCTGGCAAAAACCCAGAACTAGTACAAGAGATTCAAACCGCTGTTGCAAGTAAACTAGCACAACAAAAAGCAATCACTAAAGAGCACGTTGGCGTCAATGCCCTGTCATCAACCCAATTTTACGCGATCAACTCAATTGGTTTTATGTTAGTACTAATCTTTAGCAATTTGTTAATAGCTGATACGAAAGACTCCCTTAAAGCATTAAATAAACGTATCAGACTGCTTCCTTTAAAAGTTAGTGAACAAGTTTGGTTCACGAAACTGACCAATCTCATCGTCTATGCTAGTTTGATCTTGTTAGGGATGCTTGTTTGGTGGCTCTATGATCGGTCAACCTTTTCGGGGAATTTTCTTTACTACCTATTGATCATTTTATGCCAACTCGTGTTAGTCCTTGGTGCATCTGGCTTGATCAGTAGTTTTATTTCGGAACGTGCGGCAAGCTCTATCACGGGATTGATCAGTATCGTATGGATTGCTTTGTCGGGCTTCATCCCACTAGAAAAGTATAGCGCCTCTCCATTCTTTGAAGCTTTGCAGCATAACCCAATTAGGCGGCTATTTATCGATCCCTATTTTGAAGTACAGCAGTTCAATACATTATCGAACAGTTGGCTTGTTATCGGCGGCTTAGCCCTAGTCGGTGTTATCTTGTCGATGAGCCAAACAGTTGTCTTGAAGAGAAAGGAGGAGTACTGATATGAAGTTGACACAAGTGATCCTGTTTCATCTCAAGCGAATTATTAAAACACCAATACTATTTTCGATGATGGTTATCATGCCAGCTGTTGTTACTGCGTTGTTTGTATTCGTTTTGGGAAATGATGACTCTACTGCCCAGTCACAAGTTGTTTTAGTAACAGATCAAGCTCAAGAGGAAACGATTCAAAAGGGTTTAGAAGATGCTTCATTTAAATTCCGTTCTGTTTCAACAGTTGATGAAGGACTAGATCTGCTAGATAAAGGGGAAGCGGCATTAGTATACGTGTTGCCAGACGGCTTCTTAGAGTATGAAGCAGCAAATGATCAGCACGTCCCAACTGTTTACTCTAGAGATGGTCAGACAACTGAGCAATTGGTAGACCAAGCATTGTTGACCTTACAATCAGAGACTTTCACCACTCACTTGCTTCAAGCAGATGATGTGTTGGCGGCAGGAGAAACCTACTCACCACCACGCTCTGCAGTCACTAAAATTGTTGAAGAGTCGTCTCGAAATTCTGAGAATCATATGCAGTTGCTATTTGCGACTGTGATGATTGTGACCTATATGATGATGAATGGTAGCTATTTTGCGAGTGACTTGGCATCATTTAAAACAGAGAATGTGTTGAGACGGGTAGTGATGACCGCTAATAACAGTTTCAAGATAACCTTTAGCTTTCTTGCAGCATATGGTATTTTCTCATTCCTATCCAATAGCCTCTTGCTAGGTATTTCTGCCTTCATAAGTGGTGCAACACTGATGGAGTTCCTGAGGATGCTACTGATTATCGGCGTTGCAACTTTGTTTAGCCTCTCTTTCGGATTAGCACTCTTTAGGGCCGTTAAACAACCACAACTCTGTGCCTCAATTGGAATGTTAGTAGCGATGGTCATGTTAGCCCTAGCCTTCATGCCAATCTTATTTGGTAATCAAGAATGGTTAACTTACCTAGGATACCTCTCACCATTATCTTGGTTGATTAAAGGACTACAAGGCCAAACCATGCTACTTCCAGGTTTATTGATTGTCTTATTGATGTCGAGTGTCCTCTTCACCGCCGGAAGCTATCGGTTAGAAAGATACGTTAACCGAGCTAACTAGTTAACTGAGGTAAGTTTATTAATACGGTAAGAAATGAGAAAACAGCGTAATTGCATTTCAAAAAAATTTAAGAAAAATAATTGTATGATTAATTTATAATTAAGTAACGATACAATAGTTGAGTTTTTCTTGAAAAAATTTTTCGTTTAGATCAGCAGTTGGAAATAGCCCTCATCAAATGTTCGTCATTTGTATGAATCACGGCTATTTTTATTTGTTCTATTATTGGGTAACGAATGAGCTTGAAAATTAAATGCAAAACAACTCTCAGTCAGGTATGTTATTTGGTGAACAATTGTCCTGTTAAATAAGTCTTCAAAAGCTATTTTTAAACAATAAAAAAGACGGGTTTCGTATGTAACAAAAAATAAAGTATGGATATAATCCGAACTATTTCAGTTTAATCCATTTGGGCAAAAACTGTCATATTGCTTTACAAAAACTGTTATTCTATAATGAGTCCTTAAAATAACCGAACGAGGATGGGTGAATTGAGGAATCATAATTCGTATTTAATACTCTTTCCAGGTACTGTTTTATTGGTGTTTTTCTTGGTGATACCACTAGTAAATAATATTATTCCAACTTTTTTGCCACAGCATGGCGGGGTTCAAAACTATACAGACTTCTTCCAAGATAGCTATAATCGTGGCATTTTCTGGAGAACATTACGTGTATCATCACTTGTGACTGTCATCTGTTTGATTCTTGGTATACCTACTGCGTATGTCGTTGCCACCATCAACAAAAAGTGGCGTAGTTTATTGATTGCTTTGATTATTTTCCCGTTATTGACGAATTCAGTGATTCGGAGCTTTGCATGGATTAACATATTGGGTAAGAATGGAGTCATCAATAACTTGTTGTTATCTTTGCATATTATTGACCAACCCTTGTCTATTTTGTATACAGAATTTGCGATTATCATCGGATCAGTTTATTTATTTTTACCGACGATGATATTAACACTTGTTGGTGTGATGGAAAATATTGATCGCGACATGCTTGAAGCAGCAGAGACTCTAGGGGCTAGACCAATAGTTTCTTTCTTGAAAATCGTCATACCTCTATCCCTACCTGGCGCAATCGTTGGAAGTACATTAGTATTTACTGGGACATTGACCGCTTATACAACACCACAATTATTAGGGGGGAACCAGAAAATGATGATGGCTACCTTCTTATACCAACGAGCTTCAACTTTGGGTGATTGGAATGGTGTTGCTGTGATTGCGTTAGTGATGATTCTAACGACTCTCATTGTCATGTGGCTCTTTAATGTTATTGCAAACAAAATAGATAGGAGAGAATTCCCAAATGAGTAAACAAAGAGGGATGACACTTATTGCAGTCCTAGTTTTTTTATTTTTATGCTTACCGTTACTCCTTATAGTTGTGACCTCTTTTGGAACAGCAGCTGCCATTCAATTTCCAACCAAAGGTTTTACATTGGATTGGTACGCAAATGCGCTACAATCAGAAACTTTCATCACAAGCTTTTTGTTGAGTTTAGAGATTGGTGTTTTGGCTACTGTTCTAGCACTTATCGTTGGTGTTCCCGCATCGTATGCGCTCGTAAGATCTTCAATCAGAGGTCGAAAATTTATGAAGAGCTTTTTCTTATCACCAACAGTGATTCCGGGAATCGTAGTGGGCTATGTTCTGTTTCAATTTATAGTAATCAAATTAAATCTTCCTATCTTCCAAGGATTATTGATCGGTCATTTTTTGATTAGTCTGCCATACATCATAAGAGTAGTAGGTTCTAGTATGGAACAATTGGACTTTTCAATTGAAGAGGTTGCTTGGACCTTAGGATCTTCAAAAGTGATGGCTTTCTTCAGAATTGTATTGCCAAATGTGTCGTCGGGTATATTTGCAGCTTTTATGTTAGCTTTTGTTAATTCATTCAATAATGTTCCTGTCTCCATTTTCCTTTCAGGGCCAGGAGTGGCTATGTTGCCAACGTCATTGCTTAATTATATGGAGTACAATTATGATCCAACCGTCTCAGCTATTTCGGTGATGTTGATGCTATTAACCATCGTGATGATGTATGTCATTGAAAAAACACTCGGATTAGCTTCCATAGCATAAAGGAGAAATAAATAGTGTCTTATATTGATCTAAATCATATTCGTGTCAGTTATGACAATAAGCAAGATGTATTAAATAATTTTGGTCTGGCTATTGAAGAAGGTGAGCTAGTCTCACTTTTAGGACCCAGTGGTTGTGGTAAAACAACTACTTTAAGAGTTATTGCAGGATTGATTCAACCGAACGATGGGACTTTTATCGTTGATCATGAAGATTTAACTAAAGTTCCTGTTCATAAGCGTAATTTCGGTATGGTCTTTCAAAGCTATGCATTATTCCCACATCTGACCATCAAAGAAAACGTAGCATTCGGACTAAAGCTCCGAAAAGTAAGTAAAAAAGAAATTGATAAAAGGGTAGCACGTATGTTGGAGATTTGTGGATTATCAGACCTTGGAGATCGCTATCCAAAACAGTTATCGGGTGGGCAACGCCAACGTGTTGCATTAGCTAGAGCCTTGATCATAGAACCTAAACTACTATTATTAGATGAACCATTATCTAATCTTGATGCCAAATTGAGAGTCAGTATGCGAGTTGAAATCAAACGCATTCAGCAAGAATTAGGCATCACAACAGTCTTTGTGACACATGATCAAGAAGAGTGCTTTTCTATATCCGATAAAGTTGCCATTATGAACGAAGGAGTCATCGAACAATTCGACACGCCGGAAACCATTTATAATTATCCTAGAACCGAATTTGTTGCTCGCTTCATTGGTTTTGAGAACTTCATTTCGGTCACAAATGTGACTTATGATGCAGCTAGAAAAACCCAACAGGCTACAGCAAAAGATGGTACCGTCCTCGAAGCTAGTACTATTCCTGAAAAAAATGCAGAAAATGGGAGCAAAATCGTTGAGAAACAATCTGTTACAGCAAGTGGCGGTCATTCAACTTGTGTAGCTACAATTAGGCCAGATGATATTGAAGTGACTTCTGATGGGCCTATCAAAGGGACTGTCAGCGTCAGAACCTTCTTGGGCAAAGCTTATCAGTATGCCGTGGAAACGCCATTAGGCGAGCTAATCGTCACTACTGATGATACCGTCGCATATCAACCAGGGCAAAATATTTGTATTACATTACCATCACATAAATTGATTATTCTGGAGAGGTGAAGAAAATGAAAAAGAAATTTTTAGCAAGTTTAGTCGTTTTATCGGGATTAATGTTAGGAGCATGTGGAAACAGTGAGGCACCATCAAATCAAAGTGACAACAATGATACGGATGATGCAAGTAGCGAACTAGTGGTGTCTACATTTGGACTAAGCGAAGATATCGTTAAAAAAGACATCATGGATCCATTTGCAGCAGAAAATAATGCCACGATAACGCTTGAAGTCGGAAACAGTTCAGATCGTTTTACAAAGTTAAAAAGTAATCCTAATGCAGCAATAGATGTCATTGAATTGGCCCAAAATAATTCTACAGAAGGTAACCAAGAGGGCATGTTCTTAGAAATCACGGAAGATAAGGTTCCTAATTTAGCTTCTTTAACTGAAGGTGCTAAAGAAGTCTATGAGAGTGGTGCTGGTGTTCCAATAGCAGTTAACAGTATTGGAATCGTTTATGATCCTGAAAAAGTCGGTCATGACATTACTTCTTGGGACGACCTATGGGCTGAGGATCTTGAGGGAAGTATTGCCATCCCTGACATCACAGTCACTGCGGGACCACTTTTCTTATATGTAGCGAACGATCATGCAGATGGTAACTTAGAGTCTGATAAAGGAGAAAAAGCCTTTAGTGCTGTGGAAGACCTGAAACCTAACATTGTCAAGACCTATACGAAGTCTTCTGATTTAGCTAATATGTTCCAATCAGGCGAGATTTCAGTAGCAGTAGTGGCAGACTTTGCCTATGATATTATCAAGGGGGCATCAGATTCTGTAGAATATGTCGTTCCCGAATCAGGGACGTATGCTAATTTCAATACAATCAATATTCCAAAAGATACCAAAAACAAAGAGCTAGCATTGAAATTTGTTAACTACCGTATCAGTGAAGAATCTCAAAAAGCGAAGGCATTATCATTAAACGAAGGACCTGTTAATTCGGAAGTAACATTAACAGAGGAAGAAGCTGCTTCAAAAACTTATGGTGATGTAGCTGACCGTGCCAAAGCAGTTGACTTCCACCTCATCAATGACAATATGACCGATTGGGTAGACCAATGGAATAGGATTGTTAATCAATAATTTGCACTAATCGATTGATATAGAAAAGGGGTTCGGATGAGCAATCAAAAAGTTATTACGAATGCTTGGGTCTACCAAACACCGCTAAAAACATTTAAAAAGAAAAATATTTATATCAAAGATGATAAGTGTCATTTCATTACGGATGACTTCATCAAGGATTTTTCTGGGGAAGTTATCGATGCGAGCAATCAATATGTAGTACCAGGGTTGATCGACAGTCATATGCATATTGAAAGTTCGATGACGACACCATCGATTTTTTCTGAAGCAGTCCTTCGCTATGGTGTCACTACTGTCATTGCTGATGCACATGAAATAGCTAATGTGAAAGGCTTAGAAGGTTTAAACTATTTCATGTCAGCTAAAACTGTACTGGATATTTTTTATGCCATCCCTTCATCAGTCCCTTCAACCTTGCCAGAACTTGAAACAACAGGTGGCATTATTGGACTTAAAGAAGTGGCAGAGCTGTTAAAAGACCCTAGGATCATTTGCTTAGGGGAAGCTATGAACTTTAAGGGTATTGCCTATGAACCTGACTCCCTTATTTCAAAAATCATTAAGTTGTGTCAAAAAGAACGACCAACCATGCCACTAGAAGGGCATATCCCTAAAATTTACGGTCAAGAATTAGCTGATTTTTTGTATAGTGGTATAACAAGTGATCATACCCATCAGTTTCCTGAACACTTAGTGGAGAAAATAAATGCCGGTTTATTTATTCAATTTCAAAAGAAATCGATCACAGCAGAAAACATGGCAGTCATACGTGATAATAATTTATATGATTATGCCTGTTTGATAACGGACGATGTCATGGCAGATGACTTGATCAAAGGGCATCTGAATGAAGACTTGAAACTAGCCGTTAAAGCTGGATTGCCGGTTGAACAAGCCATTTATATGACCACCTATACGCCTGCCAGAAGGATGGGCTTACACGATCGTGGAATGATTGCCCCTGGATGTCAGGCAGATTTGATCATTTTAGATGATTTAGACCGTTTTTCGATTGCGTCAGTGTTAAAATCTGGAAATCTAGTGTACCAAAAAGGTAATCCAGTCAAGTATCCAGAAATCACTGAGCCATTTCCTGCGTCTTATCAAAGGAGTGTTAAGTGTAAAAACCTGACTAAGGAAGATCTGATACTACGCGTCAAACTCAAAAATCATGAGACCTCACCTCGTGTTGACCAAGGTAAATCGAGCGGTAATAGAGTTAGATGTCATGTGATTCAAAAACATGACATCGGCACTTTTACAAATCCATTGACTCGTGAACTAGAAGTTACTAATGGACGTTTAGTCTTAGTTGAACAAACTTCTCACATTATTGTGATGGAACGCTATGGTAAAAATGGTAATATCGCACATGGGCTGATTCATGATGCCATTGAAGAAAAAGGAGCTATTGCAACAACCTGGGCACACGATCACCACAATGTAATGGTGATGGGAAATGATGAGGAATCAATACTGACTGCACAACATCATTTGCTTTCAATGCAAGGTGGCTATGTTGTCGTAAAAGAAGGGACTATCATAGCCGAATGTCCATTACCTATTGGAGGTATATTATCCCTTGAACCAATCGAAGAGTTGGGGGAAAAACTACTGTCAATCAGAAATGCGATGCGGGAACTCGGTTACCATAATCAAAATGAGATTATGTCATTTTCAACCCTGTCTTTACCGGTTTCTCCAGCAATCAAAATGACTGATAAAGGAATGATGGATACCAAAACCCAACAATTCTATCCTTTAATTTTTCCAGAAGATGGAGTGTTACTGAATGATTCAACTGATTAAAAATGTACATATCTTAACCATGGACCCAGACTTTGCGGAAATAAAGTCTGGTTTTGTCTTAGTCAACGGTAGTAAAATCGTAAAGATTGGAGAAATGTCTTCATCGTTACCTGAAGCAGATTATTGTATTGATGGACAAGGTGGCATACTAATGCCTGGAATGGTTAACACACATACCCATGTAGGGATGATACCATTTAGATCATTAGGAGATGATACGCCAGATCGTTTACGTCGGTTTTTATTTCCATTAGAAAAAGCGTGTATGACCGAAAAACTGGTGTATGCATCGGCAAAATATGCGATTGCTGAGATGTTATTAGCAGGCATCACTTCTTTTTGTGATATGTATTATTTTGAAGATAGGGTTGCTCAGGCCGTCGATGAGATGAAAGGTCGTGCTCTGGTAGGTGAGACGATTATCGATATGCCAATCTGTGATGCGCAGTCCTCAAAAGAAGCGTTGAGTTATGCTGAGAAGATGGTCTTAAAATGGCACGATCATAGCCTAATCACTCCCATTATTGCGCCTCATGCCACCAATACGAATACGGAAGAAACCTTACGTGCTGTTGTAGATCTTTCTAAGCGACTAGATGTACCAGTAACAATGCATGTTGCCGAGATGACTTATGAGATAGATTTTTTTAAGGATAAGTACCATGAAACACCAATTGAATTTTTAAATAAGATTGGATTACTTGAGAGACAATTTATTATGGCACATTGTATTCTTACTTCTCATAGTGATATTTCATTATTGGCAGACCATCGGAATTCGGTGAGTGTTGCTCATTGTATAGGGGCCAATACCAAATCGGCAAAGGGAGTGGCACCAATTTCAGAGATGTTAAAAAAGAACCTAACTGTTGGACTGGGAACAGATGGACCAAGTAGTGGAAATACATTAGATCTGTTGACTCAGATGAAGTTGTTTGCCAATTTTCATAAGACAGTTTTGCAAGATCGGAGTGCTTTTCCTGCCAAAGAGATTGTTGCCTTGGCAACCATCGGAGGTGCTAAAGCTCTCGGTTTAGACCAACTAGTTGGGTCGATAGAGGTCGGTAAAAAGGCGGATTTGACACTGATCGAGACAAAATCTGTCAATATGTTTCCAATGTTTGATGCATACTCTTCACTTGTATATTCTGCAAATGCGAGTAATGTAGAACATGTCTGGGTCAATGGGGAACATTTGGTTTCAGATAAAGAATTAGTCAACTTTGAACTAGAGGAACTAAGGGACGCACTAAAAGAACAAATGAAATCATTTGTCAAAAAGGCAAAAGAGTTGGCTATTGAAAGTTAGCATAGCTAATTCATAGTATTTTAGAAAGGATGTTAAATCATGGGGGATTATGATTTATTAGATGGGTTTCAAATTCCAAAAATTGGGTTTGGAACGTATAAGTTAAATGGCTATGCTGGTATTAGAACGATTGAGCAAGCTATCAATACAGGGTATCGTCTGATTGATGGGGCCTACAATTATGGCAATGAAGGGGCAGTTGGGCAAGCTGTCAGGAATTCAAGTGTACCGAGGGATCAATTGACGGTGACGTCAAAGTTGCCAGGGCGGTTCCACCAGTATCAAAAAGCTATTGAAGTTGTACAAGAATCTCTGTTGAGATCAGGTCTTGATTATCTCGATTTGTATTTGATCCATTGGCCAAATCCTAAAAAGGATCTGTATGTCGAAGCTTGGCAAGCTTTGATCGATAGTCAACGCTTTGGATTAGTTCGTTCTATCGGGGTGTGCAATTTTCTACCAGAACATATTGAACGGTTAGAAAAAGAAACAGGTGTTTTACCAGTAGTCAATCAAATTGAGTTGCACCCGTTCTTTAACCAAAAAGCACAACGGGAATACGATGCTTCAAAGGGGATACTGACGCAAGCTTGGAGTCCTCTTGGAAGAGCTAGTGCTGTTTTGACGAATGATATCGTTACGACGATTGCTAAGAAGTATCATAAGTCACCTGCACAAGTGATTTTACGGTGGGAGATTCAAATAGGTGCTATACCTATACCAAAAGCTAGCCATATATCACGGCAAAAACAAAATCTAGATGTCTTTGATTTTGACTTGTCTAATGACGATATTGCTGCAATTAATAGTCTCACTAAACCAGATGGACGAAATAGTAACCAAGATCCAGCTGTCTATGAAGAGTTTTAAAACGAAAAAACCCGAATCTTTTAGGTTCGGGTTTTCGTGCTTCTAAGCTTAAGTAGGATGAGTACGATATTTAATAAAACACCAGCAACAAGAGTATTAAATCCCCACTGCCATAACAATAAATCGGCATCTAGCCATTTGATACTATCAAAATCTGCTGTTCCTACTGAGACTATATCTGCATATATCAAGGAAAATAAAGTGACGGAAATTAGTAATAAAATGATGGAAGCTACAGTGATTGTTATTCTTATTTTCTTCATACTTCCTCCTCCATTAGCCTCGTGTTAGCATCGTTTTTTGTGAAAATGACAAGATATGCAAGTGTGAAAAACGACAAGATATACAAGTGTTGGATATCCTTGTATTGATTGCTTTAAAAATATCATTTTGGGGTTGCTATAACAATCATATATATCATTTCTTATGAAAAACTAAAAAAACCAAACGGTATAATGGTATACTAAATGAAAAGTTCTGATGGAGGGTGTTCTGGATGAAAATTGGATTTATCGGGGTAGGTAACATGGCTAGTGCGATTATCAAAGGGTTTGTAAGGAGTGGTGTTGTCGCAAGTGATGCTGTTTACTTATTCAACCGTACGTCGGCTAAAGCTGAGGCTGTTGCTCGTAGTGTTGGTGGAGTGGTCGTTGAGTCGGCATCTGAGGTCATCGCGATTTCTGATGTGGTTATGTTGGGTGTTAAACCAGACGGCATTAAACAAGTGATTGAAGCTAATCTGGAAGTTCTAAAAGAGAAGCGTCCTGTGATCGTTTCAATGGCAGCCGGTGTGAGTTTAGAGGCAATGGCAGGGTATTTGGAAGATGAATCACTTGAACTGCTTAGAATTATGCCTAATATCAATGTTGGGATTGGGCAGGGAGCTACTGCGGTATGTGCGACTACTGGAACCTCACAAGTTACTCTAACTGCAATTGTTGATTTATTTGAAGCGGTCGGGAAAGCATGGGTATTACCTGAGAAGGACTTCACAACTTTTGCAGCATTAGCTGGGAGTTCTCCAGCATTCGTTTACTTATTCATTGATAGTTTGGCACGCGCAGGGGTTAAACATGGCTTGCATAAGAAGATGAGCACGGAAATGGCAGCTCAGTCTGTATTAGGTAGTGCTAGTTTACTACTAGAAACCGGTGAAGAACCATGGCAGTTGATTGATCAAGTTTGTTCACCAGGAGGGACGACCATTGCGGGATTGGTAGCTTTAGAAGACAGGGCATTTATGGCTACAGTGATCAAGGGAATTGATGAGACCATCAACAGAGAACATGAGTTATCAGAAAAGCCGTAACGTTACATCAAGAGTTAGGAGAAGTTTATTAAGCTGTAAAAAAAGGGGTTTAAGGTTTCCGGAATAGCATCTAAGACGGCGACTTATTTTTGGCCGAATGCTTTTATAAGAGAGTATATCGCCTATCTCGTGATGTATCGCAAATGGCGTACCATTATCGTGGCGACTTTCTTTCTAATCTTAATGATTGCTTCGCTTCTTTAAACGTCTTAAGCCAAAGTCTTAAGAAAGAAGGAAAAACTAGTTATTATTGGTAAGGATGAGATATCTGGGTATAATAAACATGTAGGATTTTAATCCTTTTTACACAAACATGTGAGGAGTAACTGTTATACAATTAGATATTCGTGGAAGGGAAGTTGATTAGTTGTGGTTAAAATCAAAATGTTCAACGCACGTGATGAGGAAAAGTCTATTGCTCAAGAATGGGCAAAGGCTCATGATGTCGATTTAGAGATTACTTCAGATGGCTTAGATGCCACTAATGTGGACTCAGTAAAAGGTTTCGATGGGATTACATTGACTGCTTTGTCTCCAGTTGAACCTGTTGTCTATGAAAAATTAAAGGAATATGGTATTAAACAATTCGCTCAACGGAGTGCTGGTTTTGACGCTTATGATCTTGACTTAGCAACAAAGAATGACTTGATTGTTTCTAATGTAGCTGTTTATTCACCAGAATCAATTGCTGAATTCACCGTTACAATTGGACTAGCTTTACTAAGACATACGCATGATGTTGAAGAACGTGTCAACAAAGGAAATTATAGTTGGACACCAAATATCAGAGGTAAAGTTTTAGGCGAAATGAAAGTTGCTGTCATCGGGACTGGCCATATTGGACGTTTATCAGCTCGCTTATTCCACGCTTTTGGTTGTGAGGTCGTTGGTTATGATATCTATCAAAATGATGGTATCAAAGATATCTTGACCTACAAAGACAGTATCAAGGAAGCTGTTGCAGATGCTGATATTGTGACATTACACGTCCCATTGATGAAAGAAAACCATCACGTGATCGATGCAGACTGTTTAGCTCACTTCAAAAAAGGGGCTTATTTGTTGAATATGTCAAGAGGTGGACTTGTTGATACAGAAGCTCTATTGGCGGCATTGGATAATGGGACACTTGCTGGTGCAGGTCTTGATACCTATGAATTTGAAGATGCATTTGTGCCTAAAAATCTTGAAGGACAACCCGTTGAAGACGACTTGTTCAAGAGAGTTTTAGATAATCCGAAAGTGATCTACACACCTCACGTTGCCTTCTACACAGATGAAGCCGTTAAAAACATGGTTGAGGGTGGCTTGAATGCTGCTTTAGAAGTCGTAACTACGGGGACGACTAAATTCAGGGTGAACTAAGTAAAAATAACTTAACCATAGGTTTGGTTTAAACAATCTATTACGTGATAATGTGATCTTTTAAATGGTCCATATCAATGATGAGTATTTTATGGTCTTTGACTGTTAAAATACTCATCTTTTTTAATTGTTG
>OMJG01001354.1_pt1 | contig 14327 bp, 13 predicted proteins | sample 1646431 | NCBI WGS metagenome assembly OMJG01 (sample SAMN03771674, study PRJEB25209) | food metagenome | isolation source: Cotija cheese | place: Mexico:Jalisco,Michoacan | collected 2011-12-12
TAAAGGGGTATCCATTTAAGTCCCGAAGGCCTGGTGAGCGGATCACGGTAGGCTGATCTGCGGAAAGAAGCTCCCGCGCTGCGCCAACAGCCGGGAGCGTGGACCTACACCATGAAGGGGTGTATGTCGTGGACAAGCCTATCGTCATGCCCACGCCCGGGCGGGACTATCCGGTCGACGTGGCCCAACTGCGCGCGTGGTTCCCCACCGATGAAGCGTGCTTGGACTACCTGGACTGGCTCCGCTGGCCGGGCGGCTTCATCTGCCCACACTGCGGTCGTGACTCGGCCGGCCGAGAGGTGCGTGGCCGCTATCGGTGCCACGGTTGTGAGCGGCAGGTCACGGTAACGTCGGGAACGGTGTTCCACCGGACGAGGACCCCGTTGACGGTCTGGTTCGAGGCCGCATGGCTGATGACGGCGGCCAAGAGCGGAGTCTCCGCATCGCATCTTCACCAGGTTTTGCCGATCTCGTCGTACCAGACCGCGTGGACAATCCTGGCGAAACTGCGCCAGACCATGTCGAGTAAGAACAGCGCACCGTTGGCGGGTCGCGTGGAGGTCGATGAGACGTTCTTCGGCGGCCCGAAACCGGGTATCGCCGGCCGTGGAGCCTTGGGAAAGGTCCTGGTCGCGGGCGCGATCGAGATCGACGATCACGGTTGGGGTCGAGCACGATTGTCGACCATTCCGGATGCCTCAGCAAAGAGCCTCTCGACGTTCATCCGCGCCAACATCACGGTCGGGGCGACGGTTGTGACGGATGCGTGGAGGTCGTACCCGTCTGCGCTGAAAGGCTATGTGCATGAGCCGATCAACATCACGGCGACGGGTCTTCCCGCCCACGAGTCACTTCCTGCTGTGCACCGGCTCTTCGCGCAGGTCAAGCGCATGGTCGAGGGCACGTACCAGGGATCGGGGAGCCCCGAGCACCTGCAGGAGTACCTCGACGAGTTCGTGTTCCGCTTCAACCGCCGGCATGCCAAACATCGTGGTCTGGTGTTCATGCGGTTGCTGCAACGCTGCGTGGCCGCGCCACCCACGACGTACCACGACCTTGTCCGCGTGCCCCGAACCAAGACCGAGAGCCCCCGCGGTGTGATTGGTCCAAAGAGCCAGCCCGGGACTCTTGAGACGCTCACATCGGCGCGTCCCTGGCGGCACTCATCCTTCGGGACTTAAATGGATACCCCTTTAATCCTAAACTTGGATCTTCCCAGCTACCATACCGAGAAGCTTGCTAGGTGGCTTCCCAGACGTTTAGGACTCTGGCCCCAGATAATGTGACGAGCGAAACGGGCAACGAGGTGTTAGGCCATATCGATGGCGGTGTGAGAGAATGGGGCCAGTGTCAGGCGTACCCGCATCGTCTGGCAACCCGACCGCTGGTCCTACTGAGCGCCGCATAAGCGTTGCTGCCGGTGGTGGATATCGGTTCGGGAGACAGAGCTTTCCGCGGTAGAACGCGATTATTGGCCCGTACAGGCCTCGTAGATGTGGGAACGGACCTGCGGGCAGGAAAGTGCGCGCACGTATGGCTGACAAGGCCACGACGTCGGAACACCCAGAGGGTGCCGGCACAGGCAAAAAGAATAACCAGGCACAAGAGGCCATTGCTGAATCACTCGCGGAGCTCAAGCGTGATGCTCCAGAGCGGACGGCAAGGCGCAAGACGGCGTCAAAGGCCTCAACCGATGACCTTTTCAAGGCGATCCCTTCTCGCGAGACGAGTGAAGACCAGCACAAAACCCCCAAGGCTAAGGCCAAGACTTCCACAAAGAAGACCTCTAACGAGAAGGCTGACTCCGCCGATATCTTTAGCGGGAACGATACCCAGGCCGATGAGCGTCCATCGAAGAGTTCGGTGGCGCCGCCGATGACCGCATTGCTCTTCCAGGAGCCGGATGTGGCACGAGCGCAAACTCGTCGTCGTTCTTCTTCTCAGGAATCAGAACCTAGCGAAGCCACCAATAAAAGTGAGGCGTCAACCGAGGACTCCAGGGAGGAGAACAAGGGGAAGCGCCGCGGCTCACGCGGCCGGAAGAAGTCCCAGCCCGAGCCTGACAACGCCGCCGAACACGCTGAGGACGCTACCACTGCCAAAGAGCAAAACGAGAAGCCTGCCGAGCAGAGCAAGGAACAAAAGGGTAAGGCACCTCAGGACAAAGACCAGGGTAATAAGGACAAGGACGCGGATCAGAACGTCACCACGAGGCGCCGGCGCCGGCGGCGCTCATCCGAACCTACGGATGAAGTCGCGGCGCCCAAGGGTTCAACACGGCTAGAGGCCAAGCGTCAGCGCCGGAAGGAAGGCCGCGAGGCCGGACGTCGCCGCCATACGATTACCGAGTCTGAGTACTTGGCACGCCGTGAATCCGTCAAGCGCGACATGGTGGTGCGTGAGCAGGACGGCCTCAACCAGATTGCCGTTCTTGAGGATGACGTGCTGGTGGAGCATTACGTAGCCCGCCACACCCAAGTTTCCATGGTGGGAAACGTTTATCTGGGCCGGGTACAGAACGTGCTGCCTTCGATGGAGGCAGCTTTCGTTGACATCGGCAAGGGCCGCAACGCCGTGCTCTACGCCGGTGAGGTTAACTGGGAAGCCGCCGGGATGGAGGGCAAGCCTCGCAAGATCGAGCAGGCGCTGAAGTCCGGTGACACCGTTCTTGTGCAGGTCACCAAGGATCCGATCGGCCACAAGGGCGCTCGCCTGACCGCGCAGATCACCTTGGCTGGCCGCCACCTCGTGCTGGTGCCCTCGGGCGCCATGACCGGTATTTCCCGCAAGCTTCCCGAGAAGGAGAGGCAGCGGCTGAAGAAGCTTCTCAAGCAGATCGTTCCTTCCGAACACGGCGTGATTGTTCGTACCGCCGCAGAAGGCGCCACGGAAGAGCAACTGCGTTCCGATGTGAAACGGCTCACGGAAACGTGGGCGGACATCCAGAATAAGTCCAAGGCATACAAGTCCGCGCCCACCCTCCTCAAGGGAGAACCTGAGCTTGCGGTCCGCGTTGTACGTGACATCTTTAATGAGGACTTCTCCTCCTTGAAGATTCAGGGTGACGGCGCGTGGAAGACTCTGTCCGAGTACGTAGGTAAGCTTTCGCCCGAGCTTTCGGAGCGCTTGGAGCACTGGACGTCCTCGGAAGATATCTTCGCCGCGAACCGGGTGGACGAACAGCTTGCCAAGGCGTTTGACCGCAAAGTTTGGCTACCCTCTGGTGGCACGCTGATCGTTGACCGTACCGAGGCTATGACCGTCATTGATGTCAACACCGGTAAGTTCACCGGGGCAGGCGGGACGCTCGAAGAGACGGTCACCAAAAATAACCTTGAGGCCGCCGAGGAAATTGTCCGCCAGCTTCGCCTGCGGGATATCGGTGGAATCATCGTTGTGGACTTCATCGATATGGTGCTCGAGGCCAACCGCGAGTTGGTGCTCCGGCGGCTCATCGAGTGCCTAGGCAGGGATCGGACACGCCATCAGGTGGCTGAAGTGACCTCGCTCGGGCTGATCCAGATGACGCGTAAGCGCGTGGGACAGGGCCTTGTCGAGGCGTTCTCCACCACGTGCGAGGCGTGCGACGGCGCCGGGTACATCACTCACTCCCATCCTGTTGAACGGACGGACGGCCCTGATACAGGCGTGCGGCGCGGTAAGAAGCAGCAGCAGGCTCCTGCTCAAGATCACTCCGGGAACGATCCCAAGCGTGATGGCGTGAAGAACGCTCTCAACTCCATCGCCGCGGCCGGCGCGAAGGGGCACGAGGATCAGTCCGATGAGGCTGGGAGCGCTGGCGGTGCCGGGGCCGGGGCCGCTGGTGAGTCCCGCGATTCGGGCGATCATGGTCAGGAATCCGGCGGGTCCAAAAAGTCTAAGAAGGCGAAGAAGGGTAAGAGCTCCAGCGGCGATTCCGGCAAGGATTCCGCAAAGAAGTCTGGCCGATCTGGCGGCAGCAAGAAGTCTGGCCAAAGCGCGAAGTCCGGTAAGGACTCCGCTTCGACCGCGCAGAAGAGCGAGACTCCCTCTGAGACGAAGAACGAGGCTCCCTCCCAGAGCGTCGTGAAGAAATCGGCTGCTGCGTTGGAAAAGCCGATTGAGCGGCCGGCTGCGTTGCAGCGGGCAGCAAACGCACCCGTGGGTAAGGTAGGGGCGCCAAGTACGCCCGGAGCCGAGCCAGCCGACAAGGAGAAGGAGACGAAGCCTCGTAAGGTTCGGCGCGTGTCCTCTTCGGGAACAATTACGCCAGGGGCAGGTACCTCAGGCGCGATCATGAGCTTCCCCGCGGAGTGACGCGATTGGCGCGTGGTGTATCCCATAGCCGAAACCTCCCGCTAGGGGGCGTTCGGACTTGATTGGATTGCTTCAAAGTGAGTAACCTTGAGAGTCGGCGCGTGAAACCGCGCCCATTAGTCAGTAATGCTCCGCATCAGCGAGAGCAGCCGGATCAACAGAGATGAGCAAGAACGTGGTTTACGCGATCGTCAAGGCCGGCGGCCGTCAGGAGAAGGTGTCCGTTGGGTCCGTCGTCGTAGTGGACAAGATGGATGGACAGGCAGGCGACACCGTCGAGCTCGAACCCATCATGCTCGTTGACGGTGACAAGGTCACCACGGCTGCCGATGGCATTTCAGCAAAGGTAACGGCCGAAGTTGTTCGGGACGATAAGGGTCCGAAGATCAACATCGTCAAGTACAAGAACAAGACGGGTTACCGCAAGCGCATGGGTCATCGCGCCAAGTTGACCCGCCTGAAGGTCACCGGCATTCAGTGAGTATTCACTCCGTCAACGCATTACTAGAGAGCAGGTTCTAGAGATGGCACATAAGAAGGGCGCCAGCTCCTCGCGCAACGGGCGCGATTCTAACGCGCAACGCCTCGGCGTTAAGCGCTTCGGCGGCGAGACCGTCAAGGCTGGGGAGATCATTGTCCGCCAGCGTGGCACGCACTTCCACCCGGGCAACAACGTTGGCCGCGGCAAGGATGACACTCTGTTTGCACTGGCCGCTGGCAATGTCCAGTTCGGCAAGCGCAAGGATCGCAAGGTCATCGATATCGTAGCTGCACAGGCTTAAGTACAGGTCTGATTCGTTAGAGGGTGGAAGGCGTTTTGCCTTCCGCCCTCTTTCGTCGTCGTCGGTAACTAACACCGGGTTTGCGTCAACTCTCGCATTTCTGGGGCGGGATTGCGTCAAATCTCGGGGACGCGGGGTGCCCCTTTTAATAACGACGACGGACCTATGAGCCGCGTCCTACACGGACAGCTCGTTCTCCCGTAGGCTGGCAAGCCACCGGGACTTCCAACTCACATCATCTAAAGAGCAGAGGAAACATGGCCACCTTCGTGGATCGAGTGACTATATACGCCCAAGCCGGAAATGGCGGCAATGGGTGCGCCTCAGTCAAGCGTGAGAAGTTCAAGCCGCTCGGCGGTCCGGATGGCGCAAACGGCGGGCATGGCGGAAACGTTGTGGCCGAAGTTGATCCGCAGGAAACGACGCTGCTCGCCTTTCACCATGCTCCCCACCAGAAAGCCGAATCGGGAACTCAGGGCGCTGGTGATATGCGGGCTGGGCGTAACGGTGCGGATCTCGTATTGAAGGTGCCCTCGGGAACTGTGATTCGGGCGGCCGGAGGTGACGTGCTCGCAGACTTGGTTGGTCCGGGGGAGCAATACGTGATTGCTCGCGGCGGGGCAGGCGGCCTAGGAAACGCGGCTCTTGCATCGCCCAAGCGTAAGGCGCCTGGCTTTGCTCTACTTGGCGACGAAGGCGAGGAAGCAGAGGTTGTCCTTGAGCTGAAGTCGGTTGCCGACGTTGCTCTGGTGGGTTTCCCGAGCTCTGGCAAGTCCTCGATCATCGCGGCAATGTCTGCTGCGCGCCCCAAGATCGCCGATTACCCCTTCACCACGTTGATTCCTAATCTCGGCGTGGTTCAGGCCGGCGATGAACGTTACACGATCGCCGACGTTCCGGGCCTCATCCCCGGTGCCTCGGAAGGAAAGGGCCTCGGGCTAGAATTCCTCCGCCATATCGAACGATGCTCGATCATTGTTCATGTGGTTGATTGCGCGACTCTTGAACCCGGCCGCGACCCCCTTACTGACCTTGACATGATCGAACGCGAGCTTGCGGCCTACGCCGAGGAGCTTCCTGCCGTCGAAGGCCGAACGCCCCTCATGGAGCGCCAGCGTTTCGTGCTGCTCAACAAGATTGATGTGCCAGAAGCCCGCGAGCTCGCTGAATTCGTCCGTGAGGATCTCGAGTCGCGTGGCCTGCCGGTGTTCGAGATTTCCGCCGCCTCCCACGAGGGCCTGCGGACGCTCTCTTTCGCCCTCGCGCAGGCGGTCAAGGAGTCCCGCGCCGCCCAGCCCGAGGTTGAGGAAAGCCCTCGTGTTGTCCTGCGCCCCCGCGGTGGCAAGAGTGCAAGTGCAGACGCCTTCACTGTTACCAAGCGCTCCAAGGGAGGAGAAGACTTCTTCCTTGTGCGCGGGCCTAAACCCGAGCGATGGGTGCGCCAGACGGACTTCGATAACGATGAGGCCGTCGGCTTCCTTGCGGATAAGCTCTACAACATTGGCATTGAGAAAGAGCTGATGCGCAGCGGCGCACGCGCTGGAGACATGGTGGTTATCGGATCCGAAGAAGACGGGTTCATCTTCGATTGGGAGCCGACCATGCAAACGGGCGCCGAACTGCTGGGCCCGCGCGGGACGGACCTGCGTTTCGAGGAGCCCACTCGCGCTTCCCGCAAGGAGCGCAAGGAAGCGTACTTGGACCGCATGGATGCCAAGACGGAAGCCCGCGACGAACTTTGGCAGGAACGCGAAGCTGGACACTGGACCGATCCTTCTGACATTTGATGGCAAGATAGCGGTGTGAACAAGGTGCTTAATCGTCTCGAGATTGGTCAAGCCACGCGCATTGTGGTCAAGGTAGGCTCTTCATCTCTTACTCGACCAGATGGCAACCTAGATTTCGAGCAGCTTGCACACATCACGAAGGTGCTGACCTCAGCCCACCAAAACGGCCAGCAAGTAGTTCTGGTTTCCTCAGGCTCTACGGCCGCCGGCATCGGTCCGCTTGGGCTGTCCGGTAAGCCGCGAGAGATGCACCTGCATCAAGCGGCGGCCATGGTTGGCCAATCGCGCCTTTTGGCGGCGTGGGAGGCGGAGTTTGCCAAGGCGAACATCACGATTGGCCAGGTGCTCTTCACTGCGGAAGACGTGGTGAACCGCCGCCACTACGCCAACGCGCAGAGTGCGCTCTCCACGCTGCTTTCCCTAGGCGTGATCCCGATCGTGAATGAGAACGATGCGGTGGTTACCGATGAGCTCCGCTTTGGAGATAACGATCGCCTAGCAGCACTCACTTCTCACCTTGTGGCGAGCGAAGTCTTGATCCTACTGACCGATGTGGACGGCCTGTACACGATGCCTCCCAAATTCGAGGGCGCCCGTTTGATCGAGGAGGTCAGGTCTATGGCAGACCTCGATTCCCTCGAAATTACGAGCCGTGGCTCAACGGTGGGTACCGGCGGTATGCGCACGAAGGTGGCTGCGGCGGACTTGGCGTGCTCGGGCGGGATTGCCGTTCTTATCACCTCTCCGGAGAACCTTGGGCGTGCGCTTACGGGGGAGCCGGTTGGCACGTGGTTCCACCCCACGGGTCAACGCACCTCCGCCCGTAAGCTCTGGTTGGAGCATGCCGCTCAGGTCAAGGGAACGATCATTGTTGATGATGGCGCTGCCTCCGCACTGCGCCGCCGTGGTACTTCGTTGCTGCCAGTGGGCGTGTTCGCAGTTGCCGGTAAGTTCTCCTCGGGCGATCTTGTGGAGATTCGGCAGATGGATGGGAGCACTATCGGGCGAGGCGTTTGTGGATTCTCCTCGGAAGAACTCACGCACATCGCGGGGGACAAGGACTTCGCCCATGGCCTGCGCCCCGTGGTGCACGTCAATGATTTCGTCCGCGCACGTCAGGGACACGTGGTTCACTGATGGCCTGACGGCCACGTTCGGGACTGCTTCACGGGCCACCCAAGACAGGACCCACGTCCCGCAGTTGAGGCGGAGATTACACTCCCAAAGTGACATCGTCCACTCTATGGAGGGCTCGTCTTGCTATTCGGACGCCGGACTGTTTAATCTGTAGGCGTATCAGAGATACGGTCCGCCACGAGCGGATGGCCATGCCGGAAGGGATGAGTAGCGATGTTAGTGCAAACGATTCACACCCCGAATGTCGCGCTTCTTTCGCTTTCCTTCCATAACGCGTGCCGTCAACGTCGAATGTGCAGTTAAATCATGCATCGGCCTTGCAGCCACTCTTTCCTCCAAGCACTCGATGCTTCAAGCAATGCTTCCAGCGATACTCATCGACATTGTGAACGGATGAACGACCATGACAGTCCAACTACCCACCAATGAAACCTATTCGACCGAACGGGCAACCGACGCCGTTATCGGCGTGGATCTGACGCTCCTTGGGGCTGTGTGCAGCGAGGTGTTTGCCTCCCTCGGTATTGATTTGCCAGTTGAGCACGTCAGCCTTCCCAAGCTTGCCTCGTGCATTGGCGCAGCCTGCACAGGTGGCCTTGACTTCGTGTCTCTTTCCAAGGATTTTCAGGCGCGCTCGGATCGAACAACGTGCATGGACGCGGTACGAACCGTTTCACGAATTATGGATGTTGGCGCGGTAGGTTTCTCGGCTGAGATCCCGCCCGAGGCCGAGCATGTGGACGAGGCCGTGAGTCTGCTTGCCGAGCAAAAAGATGGCTGGGGATGTGTTGAGATCGATATCGCATCTAGTTCTGACCTTGAACAGATCGCCAAGTATGCCAAGAGTGCCCATGACGCCGGTGTTCAGGTGACGGCCCGCGTGGCCTGTGATCTCCTGTCCGATCTGGATATTGATCTGCTCGCGAGCTGGGCGGATATGGTCCGCCTGCTCACCGATGATCCTCACGAGGCTCGCGGCGCACGGTTCGCGCTGCGTTCGGCGGCGCACCAGCAGGGTCGCGAACTCAGGGTTCTGGTGGAAGTTGGGATTGTTATCTCGGGTAATCAGCAGGCTGCGAACGAGCGCGCCATCCTCATCGAGGCGATGAACGGGTCTCCAGCATTTGCCGGCAAGGCTAGTGTGGTGGGTACCGTCTACGATGTTGCCGATCTGGTTGAGTCTTGGATCGGCCTCGGCGCCGCTGATGGCGTGGTATTCCTCCCCGCCTCTGTGCCAACAGACCTCGCCTCCGTTATCCGTGGAGTACTGCCGCTATTGCGAGCTCGCTCCGAGGCGTAGTTTTTACCGACGACGAAGAAGCACTCACCTCCGCATGATCTTGTGGAGGTGAGTGCTTGTCTTATGTATCGTCGTCGTCCCCAAACCGAATTCTTGACGCAAAACTCAAGTATCCGATATAGACGTGACGCAGAATTCGCGTGCTAGTTGGCCTCGGCAACCTTGGCACGCACCGAATCCATATCCAGAGCCTCAATCTGCGAAATCAGATCTTCAAGGTTGGGACCGGACAGTGCTCCGGCCTGCTCGAATACGCGGATTCCGTCGCGGAAAGCCATGAGCGTAGGAATGGCGGAGATGCCGAAGTGAGCGGCAAGTTCCTGATTTTCCTCAGTATCTACCTTGCCGAATGTAATACCTTCATGCTCCTCAGATGACTTCTCAAAGATGGGAGCGAACTGGCGGCAAGGACCGCACCACGATGCCCAGAAGTCGAGGAGAACGATGCCGTCCTTGACGGTCTCATTGAAGTTGTCGGAAGTAATTGCAACGGTTGCCATGATCGCCTTTCTTGTGGAATCTCTTGCTGTGGGTGGCAACGACGAACCGGCGCAACCTATTCCATTGATTTCCGCCACTCTCAAGCGTATAGGGGCATAACGCGTCAAAAACCTCTAGGCTTAAGGCTATGTCTGGATTATCTCCCATCCAGGGTGTTGAGGCCGCGGCCCGCAACGCCCAAGATGCCGCACGCTCGTTGCGAGGCGCAACCAGCGGCGCCAAGAATGCCCTGCTGGTGGCGATTGCGGACGCCCTCGAGGATCAACGCGGTGCGATCCTCGAAGCGAACGCGCGCGATGTGGAGGACGGAAGGGCCTCGGGCATGAAGGAGGGGCTCATAGATCGCCTCCTACTGACCGAAGAACGAATCAGCTCAATCGCCGCTGCCACACGTCAAGTGGCAACCCTACCCGATCCGGTCGGTGAGGTTGTTCGGGGGCAGAGCCTTCCAAACGGCCTCCTCTTGCGCCAAGTGCGCGTTCCGATGGGCGTGATCGGAATGATTTACGAGGCACGCCCCAATGTGACTGTGGATGCCGCGGCTCTGGCGTTGAAGGCTGGCTCAGCCGTGCTACTTCGGGGTGGACGTGCCGCTTTGCACTCCAATGCGGCGTTGGTTGATGTGATGAGGACTGCCGTAACCGCCAATAACTTACCCGCGGACCTCGTAGCTACCATCGATGAATACGGGCGTGAAGGCGGAGTCGCGCTCATGCGGGCACGCGGGCTCGTGGATCTGGTAATCCCGCGTGGCGGGGCAGGGTTGATCCAAACCGTGGTGCGCGAATCGCTGGTTCCGGTGATCGAAACGGGCGTGGGCAATTGCCATGTGTATGTGGACCGGGCGGCGGATCTGGATAAGGCGCTCGCGATTGCGGTGAACTCGAAGACTCATCGGCCGAGCGTGTGCAACGCTGCCGAAACCCTACTCGTGCATCGTGACGTGGCCAGTCAATTCGTCCCGCGCGTGGTCCAGGCCCTGCAGGGGGCCGGTGTGACCGTGCACGGGTGTGACAAGGTGCAGGCACTCGCGTCCAACGTAGTCCCAGCAACCGAAGAAGACTGGGAAACTGAGTACCTCGCGCTAGACATCGCCGTGGGCGTGGTGGACTCGATCGATGGTGCGCTGAGCCACATTCGCCGCTACTCGACGGGGCACACGGAGGCCATCGTGAGCCAAGACGTGGCCGCCGTGCGTGAATTCACATCGGCTGTTGATTCAGCGGCGGTGATGGTCAATGCCTCTACGCGCTTCACCGATGGTGGGGAGCTTGGACTGGGTGCCGAGATCGGGATTTCCACCCAGAAGCTGCATGCCCGCGGGCCTATGGGGCTGGCTGAACTGACCACCACCACGTGGATCGTGGAAGGGGACGGGCATGTACGAATCTAACGTGCATGTACCGTTCGACGAATCGAAGGGACGCCGCCGCCGAATCGGCATCATGGGTGGCACTTTCGATCCCATCCACCATGGCCATCTCGTTGCGGCGTCTGAGGTTCAGAGCCATTTCGGGCTGGACGAAGTGGTGTTCGTTCCCACCGGAAACCAGCCTTATAAACGCGATAGGACAGTGACACTGGCCGAACATCGTTACCTCATGACGGTGATCGCCACGGCCTCCAATAAGAGGTTTTCCGTCTCGCGTGTGGACATCGAACGCGAGGGCACCACCTACACGATCGACACCCTGAAAGACCTGCATAGCATCTACCCAGATGCGGATCTTTACTTCATCACAGGTGCCGATGTTCTCCCCGATATTTTGGGTTGGAAAGACTCGGAAGAGCTGTGGGGCATGGCGCACTTCGTTGGCGTGACGCGCCCGGGGCATAAACTGGATGTTAGCAAGTTGCCGCCAGGGGTCATGACCCTCATGGAAGTCCCGGCCATGGCAATCTCCTCCACCGATTGTCGTGTACGAGTGGGCCGGGCGGCACCGATCTGGTACCTAGTGCCAGATGGCGTTGTTCAGTACATCGCCAAGTATCATTTATACGAGGATCTAGACGAGCAGGGGCCGGGCGGCCCGGGCAAGAAGGAGCACTGAGGATGAGCGAGGAGAAACCACGGTTGTCTCGGCGCGAAATGCGGGAACGCGGGCTACTCAGGCCCGTTACTGATGGTCCTTCACCCGTCGAAGAGCTCTCGCGCACCCAAGAGATCTCCTTGAACCGGATGTCGCGCAAGGAGATGCGCGAGCGTGAACGAGCGAGCCAAGCGACCGTAGATTCCGAAGTTGAGGCCGCCAAACAAGAGGCTGCGCGTCGGGCCACCGAGCAGCGCGCGGCCGAAGAAGCAGCCCGCAAGGCCGCCGCCGAACGTGCCACCGCAGAGGCCGCTGCCCGCGCCGCCGCGAATCGTGAACGTATTGCCAAGGCGCAGCGAGCCGAGCGCGAAGAACAGGCGGCTGCTACACGCGAGCGTGAGCAGGCCGAGCAGGCCGCTGCTAAGGCATCTGCCGATCTTGAGGCCGCCGAGGCCAAAATCGCCGAGCAGGCCGCCGCCGATAAGGCTGCAGCCACTGATCGCCGCAGCGTCTTTGATCGCTTTACGGGTGATTCTGGAAGTTCCCCGGCACCTTCTCATTCCGCGCAATCCGCTAACACTGGGTTCTCCGCGGCCACGGGCTATTCTGCGCAGTCTGGTTATTCTGCCTCCTCGGCTCGTTCTGCCAGCGCAGCAAGTGCTCCGTGGGCTGAGTCTCCGGAATCTGACGATGTGAACGCGAGTCTTGAGGAGCGCTTGCTCGATCGCATGCGCTCGGGTGGATTCTCACTCGCTGCCAGTTCCCCTGAGGAGCTGCGCGATGGCGAAACTGGGGCCGCAGCGGCATCCGAAACCTCAGCCATCTCTGAAGGTTCTGCTTCCGAGGCGGCTGCCAACGAGCCACACACGCTCGGGGAAGCAGTCGCAGGTACGGCCGGCGTGCGTGAGGAGCCAGAGGGGAGCGAATCCGATCTTGGCACCGGCGTTCCCCGTGCTTCGAAGAGCGCGCAGGAATGGACTGCAGCTGAGGATATCGAATCCGAGTACGATGCTGACGATCTTCAGGAAGATAAAGGCCACGGCGTACTCATGACGCTAATCGGTATTCTCATTGGAATTGTCTTGGGAATTATCGTTGGATTCGGCCTCCGCTACCTCTACGTCAATGTCCTCTCGTTGGGAGTAGATCTGCCCGCGATCGTCGCGTCGGCACAATACATCACCCCCTTGTTCTAGCATTAAGCAACTCACCACCAAGGAGAAATGTGGCTGCATCTGAGGAAATCGTCGAACTTGCGCGCGGCGCTGCGCTAAAAGCCGCAGAAATTAAGCCCACGAGTATTACCGCGATCGACGTCTCTGAAAGGCTGATCCTCACCGAGGTATTCCTCGTCATTTCCGCGGGTAGTCAGCCCCAGATGCGCGGCCTCGTTGACGCCGTGGATCGTGCGATGCACGAGGCGGGGGAGAAGCTCCGCCGGCGCGAGGGCTTCGAAGCTGAAATGCACTGGGTCTTGCTCGATTACGGCGATCTGATCGTCCACATCCAGTTGGATGAGGACCGTGAGTTCTATGCCCTAGAGAAGTTGTGGGGGGATTGCCCCCAGATTGATCTGGCTGTGGACTTGAGGGCGGATTCGGTTTCTGAGGGTAACGACGACGAAGTTCCCTCTACCCTCGACCGCCTGCTCGCGGGCTCTGACGCTGGGGAGGATTTCGAGGCGGGGAGCGATCAGTGAGCGCTCGCAGGGTCATTTTGTGGCGGCACGGCCAAACCGACCTCAACGTTGAACAGCGGATCCAGGGAGCTCAAGACTTCCCGCTGAATGACGTAGGACGCGAGCAGGCGGCGCGCATTGCTCCGGAGATCGCGGCTATCGCGCCTGATCGCATTATTAGCTCGCCTCTGTCACGTGCTGTGGATACAACGCAGCGCGTGGTCGAGATTCTGGGCGTGCCCATGGAGCTGGATGGACGGCTCCGCGAGCGGAACTATGGCGAGTGGGAGGGACTCACCCGTGATGAGATCAAAGAGCGCGATCCCGAGCAGTTTCAAGTGTGGATTGATGGTGGCTACCCTGAGGGCCTTGGCGTTGAGACGAACGTCGATGTAGGCGAGAGAGTCGCTGAAGCTGTCAATGAGGCCGCTGATGAGATGGCAACCGGGACGCTTTTGGTGGTTGCTCACGGCGCCGCTATTCGCGCGGGTGTCTGTGCCCTGCTGGGACTAGGTAGTGAGAACTGGTCAGGGTTCCGCGGCATGGACAACTGCCACTTCGCTATCTTGACGCGTCAGGAGAACCGCAACCCTCGCTGGTGCGTGTACTCCTACAATCAGGCAATCGCTCCCGCGAATGAGCCGATTGAGAGCGTCCGGCACGCTAATGACAAGTAGACCCGGGTGTGGGATGAATCTCCCGGCATAAAGCCCTTTCTGATTTGGAGGGCAGGCGATTCAGCTGTAAAGTAATACGAGTCCGCGGGGCATTGGCGCAGTTGGTAGCGCGCTTCCATGGCATGGAAGAGGTCAGGGG
>OMJG01001355.1_pt1 | contig 14316 bp, 11 predicted proteins | sample 1646431 | NCBI WGS metagenome assembly OMJG01 (sample SAMN03771674, study PRJEB25209) | food metagenome | isolation source: Cotija cheese | place: Mexico:Jalisco,Michoacan | collected 2011-12-12
GTTGCATTAGGGACTTTCACCCGTTAGAGTTTGCCCATGCTGGGCAAACAAAAAGAATCTGACATATATGCCAGATCCCCTTTCATTTATCCACTTAAATGAATTAGCCAATAAATTTAGCTGCATATTCAGCGAATTGCGCACCAGCGCTTGCTAAGAATTGTTTAGAGTCTTCGTTAGTTACCTCACCAGTCTCCATGTCAGAAGTTTCAGATGTGTTGATGTAAAGTTCTGGTTGAGCCATAGTTTGCAAGTCTAAGAATACTAATGACTGACGTAATGAGTGATGAGCTAAAGTACCAGCAATACCAGAGATAGATTGAGATGCTACTAAAGCAGGTTTACCAGCCCATACGTTTTGACCCCAAGGACGAGACGCTACGTCTAAAGCATTTTTCAATGCAGCTGGGATGTTACGGTTGTGTTCAGGTGTTACAAAGATGATTGCATCTTGAGCTGCAACTTGTGCACGGAACTCTTCGTATTCTGCTGGAGAGTTACCATCTAAGTCTTGGTTATATAAAGGTAAGTTTGCGATTTCTAAAAAGTTAACTTCTGAACCTTCTGGTAAACCAGCAACGATAGCTTTCGCTACACCTTCAGATAAAGAGTTTTGACGGATAGAACCTACTACTACACCAAATTTTGTCATGTTAAAAATCTCCTTTTCAAATGTTCTTAATTTTTTTATCTTACATGATATATCATAACACCTCGAATTCGAACTATCAAAAGTTAGTGCTTCGTATAACAAGTTTTTTTATTGTAAAATGAAGGATTGTCACCTTTTTGCTATGAAGATGCCTACTATATCAAGGTTAATACTTACAAAATGTAAGTTCTAAGAAAAAGTCTATTTCCTCAATAAGTACATTCTTTGTGTTTTATAACATTTATCTTATCTAATTATTCACTCATTTTGCGCAAAAATACACTAGATTGATCCTCAAAAAATGGCCAGATTGTGATCACGAATCCCACAGCAAAATCCTGATCAATCTACCCTTTCTCAGGATTCTAATTTTTTGTCTATATAAAGGAAAAAGAACTGCACCAAAAGTACAGTCCCTTAACTCGGAAGAATATATAAATTTTAAGCTGCGAACTGTCTCGTACTTAGCTGATATCCGGCTCGCCAAGTCATACTTGGCCGACGTTTCACAAAATACTCCAATAACTTTCAGTAATTGTTCGGCTTTTGCTCCAACGCGGTGCAAGTCTTAACGGCTTGTCTCGCACTTAGTTATCTTAACCACTCATTATTTCTTGCGACATCCGAAAAGGCACCTGGTTCTGTTGTTTCACCTTTGGCCCAGATTTGTTCAGCCATTTTACGTGCTGATTGTGGTAGACCAAATAGTTTGATGAAGCCTTCTGCATCGTTTTGGTTGTAGATGTCATCTTCACCAAAGGTTGCTAATTCGTCTGAATATAATGAGTAAGGACTTGTCATACCAGCGTCGATAATGTTCCCTTTATATAGAACCATTGTCACTGAACCGGTCACAGCTTTTTGTGTTTCGTCTACAAAGACTTGTAACGCTTTACGTAATGGGCTGAACCATAAACCGTTGTAAACTAGGTCTGCGTATTTCAAAGCCACGCTTTGTTTGTAGTGTTGTGTGTCACGGTCTAAAGCGATTTGCTCTAATTTTTCGTGAGCGTGGTAAAGAATAGTCCCACCTGGTGTTTCATATACCCCACGTGATTTCATCCCTACTAGACGGTTTTCAACGACATCTAAGATACCGATACCATTGGCGCCACCAATTTCATTTAATTTTTCTAGTAGAGCGATTGGCGCTAATTTTTCCCCGTTTACAGCAATCGGTAGGCCTGATTCAAAGGTCACTGTAACTTCAACTTCTTGGTCAGGTGCAGATTGTGGTGATACCCCTAATTCCAAGATTTCTTCGTAGTTTGGTTTGTTGGTTGGGTCTTCTAAGTCTAACCCTTCATGTGACAAGTGGAATAAGTTTTCGTCTTTAGAGTAGTTGGTTTCACGTGTAATTGGTAGTGGCACGTTATGCGCTTCAGCGTAGTCAAAGGCTTGCTCACGAGACAAGATATCCCATTCACGCCAAGGTGCGATGATCGTCATTGCTGGATCGAATTCGCGGATTCCTAACTCGAAACGCACTTGGTCGTTTCCTTTCCCAGTACAACCGTGAACAATAGCGTCACAACCTTCTAAATGTGCAATCTCAACCATACGTTTAGCAATCAATGGACGCGCGTAGGCAGTCCCTAATAAATAAGTCGACTCGTATTTAGCACCTGCTTGGATCGCTGGGAAAATGTAATCCGTAATGAATTCCTCACGCAAGTCTTCTACATATAATTTCGTCGCCCCGCAGGCTACCGCTTTTTCTTTTAAGAATTCAAAGTCTTCTTCTTGACCAACGTTACCAGTCATCCCGATAACTTCACAGTCGTTATAGTTTTCCTTTAACCAAGGAATAATCACTGAAGTATCTAATCCACCAGAGTATGCTAGTAAAACCTTTTTAATGTCTGCTTTTGTTTTTGCCATGTTTAATGCCTCCTAAATTTCTGTCTAAAATTTTCTAATTAAAAATTGCTAAGCGTATTTTTGGTTCATCTTTCTTTCATATACATTCAAGACTTGCGACAAGGCATACGTCATGATGAAGTAGATGATCATTGAAATAAATAATGGGACCACTGCTTGGTAAGTAATACTTGTTACCGCACGTGTTTGGAAGGTTAATTCTGCCACCCCAATGGTCGATACAATAGAAGATTCCTTGATTAAGGTGATAAATTCATTCCCCAATGATGGCCAAATCGATCTTAATGATTGTGGGAAAATGACTTTCCGCATGGTTTGCCAGTAGCCAAGCCCTAGTGAACGCGCAGCCTCAGCTTGCCCCTTATCAACGGATTGAATACCCCCACGGATAATCTCCGCGATATAAGCACCCGAGTTCATGGATACTGACACTAAACCGGCAGTCATTGTAGACCAGCCAAAGATGGACCCTACACCAAGGAACATGAACAAGACTTGGATCATTAATGGTGTACCACGCACAAACTCGATATAGGCTGCCGCCAAGAATTTTAAGATTGAGTTATCCGTCAAACGCATAAGGGCTAATAAAATCCCCAAGATCATACCGAAGAAGATGGATGCCCCTGCAATAATCAAGGTTGTTTTAATTCCGTTCCAAAAATATGGCCAGTAGGTGGTCCAACCTGTTCCCGCGTTTTCACCAGCGATAATGTCAAATGATGCTTCTGTCCAAGTTTCGATTAAGCCTTGGTCATTCACATCTTCTAAAATATCGTTGATAGCTGTTTGTAAGGATGGTTGGTTTTCCGGGATACCAATTGATTTCCCTTGGTCTTCAACCATGCCGTCTAAGTTAGAGTCAATAACGGTTAACCCTTCATTTTCAGCTGCATTGGCGCCGGCAACCGCGTCATCTAGTAATACCCCATCTGCTTGGCCAGAAGTTAAGGACGCAATGGCATCCCCTGATTTACGCATGATCAACAAGTCTGGATTTTCAAAGAAGTCTCTCACATAACCCTCTTGTAATGTCGCTTCAGGTACCGCAATGGTATGCTCCCCATTTTCAAATGAGGTATAATCTACAATTTCATCTTCTTCGCCTTCACGAATAACGATTGATTGACCAGATAATTCATAGGCATTTGAGAAGTCAATGGATTGGTCACGCTCTTCAGTCGCCCCCATACCAGCGATGATCATGTCGATCCCCCCCGTTTCAAGCGAAGCGATCAATGACCCAAACTCCATATCAACAACTTCCAGTTCAACCCCTAATTGGTCTGCGATATATTCCCCAAGGAAAACGTCAATCCCAACGACTTCGTTTTGACCGTCTCTTAAAACGGTAAACTCATAAGGTGAGTAACCAGAAGCAGTCCCCATTCTAAGAACACCACGTTCTTGAATCTCCGCCAATAATGTATCTCCACCCTCACCCTCAGCCGCTGCTTCAGGACCCGTCCAAGACGATGCCGAAACATTTTTGGCTGGTACAACTAGACTGATCAAGATGGCCAAAATAACCATCAAATTAAAACCCTTCAACTGCCATCCCACTTGATATTTCTTCTTCACCTGACTAAACATTTTCTTCATCCTCCTAGATTTTTCCTATAAAAAAAGCCCACCTCTCCTAAAAAGAAGAGGCGGACGAATATCCACGGTACCACTCTACTGTCGCAATTTTTGTCTATGAGTTTCCCCTTGTCAAAATCAGACTTTCATCCAATCTTTAAAAGCAAGCTTTCATTTGTCGGCCCGGAAAATAAAAAAATCCGCCCCTTCAAATGAAGAGGCGGTTAATATCCACGGTACCACTCTACTGTTGACAAAAATACATCAACGCTTGATGACTTAACGCGCCTAACGAATTGAGCTACTTTTATTATCTAATTAGCTTACTTCACTCAATTATCTCAGCAATGCGGTTCACAATTCTCCTGACATAGACCTTCCACCAATCGTCTACTCGCTTTAGACAGTACCCTTGTTACTCTTTGCCTCTATGATTTAATATTCAATTCTCATAAAAAAATGACATCTATCATTTTTTAAGTATTTATCATTTTCTTTTAATCATTTTAATCGGTAATTTATAGAAAGTCAACCGGAAAAGTAAAATTCTTTTTACAAAATTTTTAAACTAGGAAATATTGGCTCGAACCCTTGCGATTGCTGCAGTCACAACTTCCGGCGCTGGCCCCCCGGCAACATTCCGGCGGTAAACACAATTCTTCAAATCGATGGCGTCGTAAATATCGGCATCAAATAAATCAGAGAATTCTTGGTATTCAGCTAAGGTCAATTCTTCCAAGCTCTTATGGTTTTTCGTGCAGTAACCCACTAAATCTCCGGATACTTGGTAGGCATCTCTAAAGGCCATCCCCTTGTTGGTCAAGTAGTCTGCACAGTCTGTCGCGTTTAAAAAACCAGTTCCACAAGCCGCATACATAATTTCTTTATTGACGATTGTCGCTTCTAACATGCCCGGTAATAGAGATAACATAGCTTTCACATGGTCAATCCCGTCAAAAAGCTGTTCCTTAATTTCTTGCAAGTCTTTATTGTAAGCAAGCGGCAGGCCTTTCATAATAGTCAAAACGCTCATCAGATTCCCGTAAACCCGGCCCGTTTTCCCACGCATTAATTCATGGATATCCGCATTCTTCTTCTGTGGCATGATCGATGAACCAGTTGAGAAGGAATCTTTCAGGCTAATGAAACGGAATTCTTGGCTGGACCACATGATCGTTTCTTCCGCGTAACGGGACATGTGCATGGACATCATAGCTAAATCTGACAGGAATTCGATGGCATAATCGTTGTTGGATACTGCATCGATTGAGTTAACATATGGTGCTGTGAAACCTTCTACCTGGTCAGTTGTATAGAAAGGGTCAATTGGGTAAGTGGACGTTGCTAAGGCCCCCGCACCCAGTGGCATATCGTCCGCTACCCGGTTAGAAAGGTCTGCAAACCGCGATAAATCCCGGCTAAACATTTGTGCGTAAGCTAGTAAATAATGCGCATAAGTAATCGGTTGCGCCCGTTGTAAGTGAGTGTAGCCTGGCATAATCGTGTCCAAGTGCCCCTCTGCTTTTGTCAAAATAGCCTCAATCGCTAGTTGGGTTTTCTCGATAAAATCTTGCAATTCATCCAACACATAAATCCGCATAGCCGTCGCTACCTGGTCATTACGAGACCGGCCAGTATGGACCTTCTTCCCAATTGTGCCAAGACGGTTAGTCAACTCAGCCTCGATGAAAGAATGAACATCTTCCGTTGTAAAATCAACGGCTAAAGTCCCATCCGCAAAATCTTGACGCATTTGTTCAAGCTCTTTTACCAAGCTGTCCGACTCCTCTAAACCAAGAATCCCTTGGTGACCTAACATGGCCGCATGGGCTTTCGACCCACGGAGGTCAGCGTCCAACAAGCGATAATCTACTTGGATAGACTGGTTGAATTGATAAGCATCTTGTGACATTTCCTCGTGAAATTTATTAGACCAGATGGCCATAGTAATACACTCCTTTGATACATTGACAAATTTTTGTCTTTTCTAGTATTCGTTAATGAGAATGTTAACAAATAATGAGAAAATAACAAGTGTTTTTTATTTTTTAAAAATAAAGGTAGCCAAGCTAAAAAAAATATAAAGAGCTAGATAAATAGTAACTAGCTCTACGTAATAGCATTTAAATGGCTGATAGGTTTTTACAAATTGACAATAGCTGTATCTAATAATTGATGGTCTTCAAATTGTTTAGCTAATTGTAATAGTAAATAATCATTTCCTTTTTTCGCAATAAATTGTATACCAACCGGCAAATGATCCTTATTTTTATATAAGGGTAAGGAAATAGCTGGTTGACCTAACATGTTAATTAAAGATGTATAAGGCATATGGGCAACACTCTTGGCGAAATGATCCCATATAATGCCTTGCTGGTCGGCCATTTCATAATCATCAAAGTGTTTCTCCTTTTCGATTATTTCATTTAGATTATCTGGGTCAAATTGGCCATGGATAGGTGCTGGACCATTAGTTGTTGGCGTTAATAACAGGTCAACCTCTTCTTCAAACATTGCTTCAGACTGAGCCGTCCACTTGTCCCATTCGGTTAGTAATTGGCTATAGCGATAAGACGGTACTTTTAAGCCCGCCCGGTATATGGCCCAGGTTAACGGTTCAACATCCGAAAAGGTTACTGGGTGACCGCTTGCTTGTTCAATATCCTTCATCATAGCCGCTGTTTCAACACTATTCATCACAAAGTAATTACGCATGGTTTCAGCTCTGTCAAAAGGTTCCGTTACTTTGAAAACTTTATGTCCTAGCTTTCTAAGTACTTGTATCGTTTGGTTTAAGGCTTCTTTAGCATCCTCATTTATTGGCCAAGCTTGGTTTAATTGGTCCAGGTAGCCAATCTTTAAAGGTTTATTTAAAGGTTTTAAGCTAGTTTCATTTATTATGGGCATAATGAATGGTGCCTCTAATTGCTCTACTTGAAGATTTCGTAATAAAGTCCAGGTATCATCCACACTTTTCGTTAAGGCAAAATTGATAGACGCCCCTTGCCAACCGCGATATGATCCAGGCTCAACAGCTACTCGCCCTCTAGATGGCTTTAACCCGATTAGGCCTGAAAAAGATGCCGGAATACGAATAGAACCACCACCATCTGATCCAAAGGCTAATGGCACAATACCTGCTTTTAAAGCAGCAGCCGCACCACCACTAGAACCACCCGGATTGCGGTTTAAATCAATTGGATTATTTACTTGGCCAAAAGCTTTTGAATCACTGATTCCTTTAAAACCAAATTCTGGTACATTGGTTCGACCAATAATCACAAAACCAGCATTAATGATATTTTCAACAAAATACTCGGTTACCTGCATAGTCGTATCTTTCGTTAAATTGGATCCACTTGCTGTAAGATGCCCTGCTTGATGTTGCCCCAAATCTTTCAGCAGGGTTGGGACACCGAAGAAATCAGGCAAGCTATCTATTTCCTCCTCCGTTAACTGATCTAAATAACCATCGTATTCTTTCGCTTGAGCTCGTGCAGTGCTTGCTTGCACATATACAATGGCATTCAATCTAGGATTCAACGCTTCAATATTCGCCAAGGCTTGGTCCACTAACGCCAAGACCGTAACCTTCCGCTCCTTGACTTGCTGTGCATAATAACCTGCATCTTCTGTAAACAACATGGTAAATCTCCCTTCAATCAGCTGCTATTTCTCTTACCATTTCAACTCATAACCCCATTATAGTGAAAACGCCTTTATTATAGAAAGTGTTTACCCATATTAACAAAGTTTATAAAAAATAGGAGATGTGAACTTGATTTCACACCTCCTATCAATCGCTATCATAATGGGTTCGGCCAATAACTGACTTTTGTCCCCACGTGATTTTTTGGTCGTTTTCTTTATAAAAGACCTACTTAACTTTTTTTATTAATACATACCTGCACTTGGATCCATTGCTGGCATTTGTGGTTCAGGTTGCGGTTGGCTTGCAACAGCTGCTTCAGTAGATAAGATTAATCCAGCTACTGAACCTGCATTTTGCAATGCTGAGCGAGATACTTTTGTTGGATCAACAATACCTTCTTCAATCATGTTTACCCATTCAGAAGTTGCTGCATTAAATCCGACACCTTCTGCTTGTTCTTTCAATTTCTCAACAATTACAGAACCTTCTAAACCAGCGTTCTCGGCGATTTGACGTACTGGAGCTTCTAAAGCACGTAAGACGATTTGTGCACCAGTTTGTTCATCACCAGCTAATGTTTCAGCTAATTCAGCAACTGCTTTTTTAGCACTGATAAAGGCAGTACCACCACCAGCTACGATACCTTGGTCAACAGCCGCACGTGTTGCGTTTAAAGCATCTTCGATACGTAATTTACGTTCGTTTAATTCTGATTCAGTAGCTGCACCAACTTTAACAACAGCAACACCACCAGCTAATTTAGCTAAGCGTTCTAATAATTTCTCACGGTCATATTCAGAAGTTGTTTCTTCAATTTGACTACGGATTTGGGCAACACGTTGTGCTAATTGCTCTTTATCGCCCGCACCCTCAACAATAGTTGTTTCATCTTTTGTGATTACAACGCGGTTAGCAGAACCTAATTGATCAATTGTCGTATCTTTTAATTCAAGTCCTAAATCTTCAGTAATTACTTGACCACCTGTTAGGATAGATAAATCTTCTAACATTGCTTTACGACGGTCACCAAAGGCTGGCGCTTTTATCCCAACGACGTTGAAAGTACCACGGATTTTATTCAACACTAATGTAGGTAATGCTTCACCATCAATATCATCAGCTACTAATAATAATGCACGACCTTCTTGAACAACTTGTTCTAGAACTGGCAAGATGTCTTGGATATTAGAAATCTTTTTATCTGTTAATAAAATATAAGGATTTTCCAAAACGGCTTCCATCTTGTCATTGTCAGTTACCATATATTGAGATAGGTAACCACGGTCAAATTGCATACCCTCAACAACATCTAGAGAGGTATCAATTGATTGAGATTCTTCAATAGTGATGACGCCATCTTGGCCAACTTTTTCCATTGCTTCTGCAATTAAGTCACCAACTTCGCTGTCGCCTGATGAAATTGATGCAACGTTAGCGATAGCGCCTTTAGAATCTACAGGAACTGAAATTTCAGATAACCGATCTGACGCTACGCGAATTGCTTTGTCAATCCCGCGACGAACACCTACTGGGTTAGCACCAGCAGTAACGTTTTTCATACCTTCAGTTACAATTGCTTGAGTTAGAACAGTGGCAGTTGTTGTACCGTCACCGGCAATATCATTTGTTTTTGAAGCTACTTCAGCAACTAGTTTTGCACCCATATCTTCAAATTTATCTTCTAATTCAATTTCTTTGGCGATGGTTACACCATCGTTAGTGATTAGCGGTGAACCATAACTTTGGTCTAAAACAACATTACGACCTTTTGGTCCTAAAGTTACTTTCACCGTATCAGCTAATATATCAATCCCACGAACCATTGATTGACGTGCATCTTCTGAAAATTTAATATCTTTTACCATTTATTCATTCACCTCATAATATTTCATACTGTTATTAATCTGTAAATATTGATAAATTGACTAATCTACAATTGCGATAATATCGCTTTCTTTAATAATTAATAATTCTTGACCATCATATTCAAATGTTGAACCTGCATATTTTTCAAATAGAACGCGGTCGCCTTCTTTCAATTGCGATGTGAAATCTTCCGTATTCTCAGCAACTGCTTCAACAACACCTACTTGTTGTTTCTCTTTGGCAGCTGACGGTAATACGATACCTGAAACTGTTTGCTCCTTAGCCTCTTCAACTCTCACAACTGCGCGTCCGTTTAATGGTTTAATCATTTACATGTCCCTCCATTTATATAAAATATCTGTCAAACCCAAGCTAAATTACTTGGTTTTTTAGAGATTAGCACTCTCTATGTTTGACTGCTAACCTCTACATTTCATATATTAAAACAATCAAATCTGAATTGCAAGAGAAAGATTGACTTTTTTTGACCTATTTTTCTTTATAAGTCGAAAACCTTGATTTTATGCGGAATTTAAGTTATTTTTAGTAGTTGAAGAATGTGTTAAATTTTGATAAAAGTCAAAATATGTTATATAAGAGAGGGATGTCAGTTTTTTTATGTTAAAAGGTCCAGTAATATTTTTATTACTATTCAAACTAGTATTTATTTTCCTAGCCGTTACCTTCGCCATCGGCAGTGTGGAAGGTTCTGGATGGAATTGGACAGTATACTTAGTGCTAGCTGTTGCATCGTATGAAATAGTTGACTTGCTAAAGATGCTAAACGTACTACGCCAATTTAATTCGAAATCATAATCTTTTTATTTATTGTGATTTAGTAAAAATTGCAAACAATTTAAGATTGTATATGTGAAATTCAACAAACTTTCCCTGCAATTATAGGTAAAAAAAAGGCCGAGACTAAAGATCTCGGCTTATTCGCTTGCTAGCATATAGGTAGCACATATATTATGAATTTGTTGAGATGAAGTAGATTAAGGTTTGCAGTTCGTTCGTGAAGTCTACATCTTGCACCCGGATACTATCCGGTACATCTAATCTCACTGGCGTAAAGTTCAAGATGCCTTTGATACCCGCTTGTTCTAACGATGGTATCATATCTTGAGCAACTGCTTCAGGTACCGAGAGGATGACCACTTCTATATCCATTAATTTTAATTGTTGCGTCAAATCCTTCATATCATAAACAGGCACACCATTGTGGACCGTACCAATGATATCCTGATTGATATCAAAAGCAGCACCAATTCGTATGTTGTTTGACTTTTTAAAGTTATAGTTTAATAAGGCATTACCAAGATTACCTACACCAACTAATGCAACTGTTGTTAAACGATCTTGGCTTAGTGTCTTACCAAAGAAGTCTAATAAAGCATCAATATCATAGCCATACCCTCGTTTACCCAAGGCACCAAAGTATGAAAAGTCACGTCTAATCGTTGCACTTTCAACTTTCACTGCTTCACTTAATTCTGTAGAAGAAACACGTGTTTTCCCCATATTTTTAAATACACGTAGGTAACGATGGTAGAGCGGTAATCTTTTGGCAGTTGCTTTGGGTATTTTACGCATGTTCAGTCCTCTTTCTAGTTAAGAAAATAATTTCTTAAACAGTATAACAAGTTTGTGAAAATAACACAAGGATGTTTCATTCGTGATTTTTAGTATATGTTAAATAATGCAATTTTTTATAAAACGTTTCCAGTGATTACTCAAATTTTTTTGTGGTAAAATAATAAGACTATCTAATGAAAGGATCATGCCTACTATGATCATATTACAAGGTTCAAATCTAGCTAGACGCTATGGCGTAGAAGTTATTTTTGAAAACGTACAAATGACAATCCAACACAACAGTCGCATCGCGCTAGTCGGCCGTAATGGTGCCGGTAAGTCAACATTATTAAAAATGTTGGCCAACATTCAAGCACCTGATGACGGTCAAGTTTCCTTAACTAAAGGAACAACCATCGCCTATATGGACCAGCACACAGCCGTCTCTGGTGATCGAACAATTTATGAAGAAATGGTTTCCGTATTTGAACCTGTAATCAAATTAATAAAGGAATCAGAAACCGCTGCGCTTGCCTTAGCAGATGAAGAACTTATGCAAGATACAGAGGCATATGAAGTTGCGCTCAATCGCTATGACAAACTTCAAGAAGACTTGATTCGCTTTAATGCGTACGGATACGAATCTGAAATCCGCATGGTATTACATGGTTTCCAATTTTTTGACGAAGACTATAGCCGTAAGATTTCAACACTTTCTGGAGGTCAACGAACGCGTCTTGCTTTAGCGAAAATCCTACTCGAGAAAAAAGATTTACTCATTCTAGATGAGCCAACTAACCACCTAGATATCGAGACTTTGACTTGGCTTGAAAACTATCTACCAAAGTATCCTGGTGCCTTATTAATCGTATCCCATGACCGGTATTTTTTAGATGCCGTTACCAATGAGACTTATGAAATGGCGCACCAAGGTATCCATTATTATAAAGGGAATTATTCATTCTACCTGAAAGAACGGGCACAGCGTCTCACCATGCAAATGAAAGCTTACGAAAAGCAGCAAGAAGAGATCGCCAAATTAGAAGACTATGTAGCACGTAATATTGTGCGCGCCTCAACGACAAAAATGGCACAGTCACGTCGTAAGCAATTAGAGAAAATGACCAAAATTGAAAAGCCATTAAACGATGAAAAATCCGCACGCATTCAGTTCTCCGTTGCTGAAAGTTCTGGGAATGATGTTTTACAAACTAATAAATTAGCCGTCGGGTATAGTCCAGATAAAGTTTTGGCTGAACCTATCTCATTCCAGCTACGCAAGCAGGAAGCAATTGCAATTGTTGGACCAAATGGTGTAGGTAAATCAACCTTACTCAAAACAATTATTAAACAAATTCCAGCTATACGCGGCACTATCGAATATGGCGCTCACTTACAAATTGGGTACTATGACCAAGAATTAGGCAATTTAAATTCAAAAAAAGATGTACTTCATGAGTTATGGGACGAACATCCATCCATGATAGAACGAGATGTTCGCACTATTCTTGGCTCCTTCTTATTTACTGGAAATGATGTGACCAAGTCTGTAGCAACACTTTCTGGTGGGGAAAAAGCCCGACTTGAATTGGCGAAACTCGCTTTGGAACATGATAATTTCTTGATTCTCGATGAACCAACCAACCATTTGGATATTGATTCTAAAGAAGTATTAGAGAATGCCTTGATTGAATATGATGGTACCCTATTATTTGTCAGCCATGATAGGTACTTCATCAACCGGATTGCTACCTCTGTTTTAGAAATTAATCCTGATGGTTCCACGCTTTATCTTGGTGACTATGATTATTATGTTGCTAAAAAAGCGTCAGAAGAAGAACGTCTTGCTTTACTAGCAGCTGAAAGCAACGATGAAAAGGTAGAAAAAACAACTACTCAACCCACTTCCGAGACGAAACAGGCTTTTCAACTATCTAAAGAGAAACAAAGAGAACAACGAAAATTACAGCGTGAAATTACCCAACATGAAGAGGCAATGGCTGATTTAGAAGGAAAAATTGAAGAAATCCAATTGGATATGACAAAACCTGAATTTCTTGATGATTTTGAGAAATTAAACGAATTAAATCAATCCCTTCAAGAAGCAGAAAAAGCCTTAGACCAAGTGATGACCGCTTGGGAAGAAGCTGCAACGAAATTAGAAAACTTATAAAAGCAAAAACAAGGTAAGCCCTTTAAAGAAAATATGGCTTACCTTTTTTTATCAACTATACCAAATAGCTGTTATTTCAAAAATACCGCATCATCTACTTGGTATTTATCTCCTTCTACCCCTTTTCGAACGTCATCAATTCTCGTTTTGGTTGCTTGACGAAAGAAGGCCAAGTCGTTCAATACCGTGACGAATTGGAATCCTTGTTCAATTCGGTTGATTGCATCTTGTGCATTAGCTGTAAAGATGCCTGGAATTTTACCTGCTTCTTTACATGCTTTAAGGACTTTTTGAATATTGGCTTCAAGTTCTGGACTTGTTGATGGGTCTTCAACACCCATGGCATGCGCTAGGTCAAGACGACCGATGTACACACAGTCAATCCCTTCAACACTCACGATTTCTTCAACGTTTTCAACCGCTTCTGGGGTTTCACATTGCACAATGACCATGGATTTTTCGTCTACTTCACCCTTGTTATAGTTTTCATAGGCACCCCAAAGTGGCCCACGCCCAATCCCTTTACCGCGGATACCAATAGGTGGCATTTTAGTATTTTGAATCACGAATTCCGCTTGCGCTTTGGTATTGACCATTGGAATCATCAATCCATGCAAACCGATATCCAACATTCGACCCATCATTGGACCGTCTTCAGGATTGTAAACACGGGCATATGGGGCAGTACCGTATAATTCGGCTGCACGCACCATGTCTAAGGCTGTTTCTAAGCTTGTTTGAGCATGTTCGAAGTCAATCATAGCAAAGTCGAAGCCATTGACCCCTAAAATTTCCGTATTTAACGAAGAGCTTGATGCCACAAAAGCACCGATAGCATAGCCTTTTTTAGCAATTTTTTCTTTTACAAGGTTGCGCATTTCCATTTATATCATCCTTTTCCCGTCTTTAGTCCTATTCAAATCAGTCCTAATGTTT
>OMJG01001356.1_pt1 | contig 14316 bp, 8 predicted proteins | sample 1646431 | NCBI WGS metagenome assembly OMJG01 (sample SAMN03771674, study PRJEB25209) | food metagenome | isolation source: Cotija cheese | place: Mexico:Jalisco,Michoacan | collected 2011-12-12
TCCATCCGAATAGGTGTAGATGAACTCCCCCTTGCGCTTGCCCGCGAGCGCAATACGATGCAGCGGCGGCACGGCGGCGTAGACATGCCCATGCTCGACGAGCGGCCGCATATACCTGTAGAACAACGTCAACAGCAGAATGCGGATATGAGCGCCGTCCACATCGGCATCCGTCATCATGATGACCTTGTTGTAGCGCGATTGCGTGATGTCGAAGCTGGCACCGGACCCTGCACCGATAACCTGAATAATCGCCGCGCACTCCTTATTGGAGAGCATCTGGGAAAGCGATGCCTTCTGCACGTTGAGAATCTTGCCTCGGATGGGCAGCAGGGCCTGAAACATCGAATTCCTCGCCGCCTTCGCGGTGCCGAGAGCCGAGTCCCCCTCGACGATGAAGAGTTCGGCGATGTCGTCGTTGCCAGGCTGGGAATCCGACAGCTTGGCCGGCATCGACGCGGATTCCAAGGCGTTCTTGCGACGTGTGACTTCCTTGGTCTTTCGCGCCTGAACGCGGGCATGCATCTCACCGACAATCTTCTCCAGCACGCGTGAGGATTGCTCCTTGAACCCTCTTCTCGAACCGGAAATCATCTCGCCGAACTGTTTGTCGGTCATCCGGGTGACGATGGGCTTCACCTGTGCGGTGCCGAGCACATCCTTGGTTTGGCCTTGGAACTGTGGTTCGGCGATGCGCACGGTGACCACCGCGACAAGCCCGGCCAGCACATCGTCGCGCTCGATCTTGGTGTGAGAATCCTTCAGATTCACCTTGAGTTTGCGGGCGTTGCTCTCGACGTATTTTCGAATCTGCTTGGTCAGGGCATTCATGAATCCGTCGACATGCATCCCGCCGCCTGGTGTCTCCACCACGTTGACGAAGCTCATCAGTGTGGTGTCATAGCCGTTTATCCAACGCAAGGCTATATCGACGCCACACTTGCGGTGCACCTTCTCCGCGTGAAGCTGTCCTCCCTCGACGACCTTCTGCGTCTCTTCCTCGTATTCACCTTCACCGGTGATATGCCATATATCGTTGACCGGCTCTCCTTTGGACAGGAAGTCGACGAAATCGATCACACCGCCCGTGTGGAGGAATTCCTGTATTCGAGGATGTCCCTGCTCGCTGCGAATGGGCAAAGCGGCCTTCGCCGGACCGTTGTCTTCATTCTCGTCGTCACTGCTCGATTCTCCATCGTCAGCATCATCGACGGGAACCGTATCCTCATCATCGACGGGGGCCACATCGGCATTGTCGGCAAGCGTCGTATCTACGACCTGCGATTCCTGGTCACCGTCACTGTCATCGTCGGTCACGTGCTCGTCGATGACGGTGATTTTCAGCCCCGGAACCAGGAAGCTGGTCTGCCTTACACGTTCGACCAACTGCTCGTAACTGAATCGGGCGGTGCTGTTGAAGATTTCAGGATCGGCCCAATACCGGATGCGGGTGCCGGTCTTCTTGGGCGACACCTTGCCTACGACCCGCAGCTCAGTGGGCTTGTTTCGCCGTGTGCGCTTGAACGGGGCCTGGGGTGAGGGCCGGTCAGCATCCACATCGTCATAGACGCCGGGGTGCCCCTGTTTGAATTCCATACGGTAGGTCTTGCCATCACGATCGACCTCAACGTCAAAGCGCAGGCTCAGTGCGTTGACCACCGAAGAACCCACGCCATGCAGGCCACCGACGGCATTGTAGGAGGAATCGCCGAATTTGGCTCCGGCATGCAGTTTGGTGAGTACCACCTCCACACCCGTCAGACCGGTTTTGGGTTCGACATCCACAGGGATGCCTCGCCCGTTGTCCGCCACGCTGATGGAACCGTCCTGGTGCAAAGTCACCACGATGTCGTTGCAGGCGCCCGCCAAAGCCTCGTCGACCGAGTTGTCGATAATCTCCCACAGGCAGTGCATCAGCCCCTGGCTGTCGGTCGTGCCGATATACATGCCCGGGCGCTTGCGAACCGCATCCAAGCCTTCGAGAATCGTCAGACTCTGCGCACCATAGGATTTCGCCATTAATTACTCTCCGCTAGTCATCGTTTTGCCGGCACCGCCACAAGAAAACGCGACCCATGAACGTGCACGGGTCGCGTTTTCGTATGCACTCTCCGTGTTCACTGGTCCAGGAAGTCACGCAAGGTCTGGGACCTCGACGGATGCCTCAATTTGGACATGGTCTTGGATTCGATCTGACGGATGCGTTCACGGGTCACACCGTAGACACGACCGATGTCGTCGAGCGTCTTGGGCTGGCCATCCTCAAGGCCGTAACGCATCTTTATGACACCTGCCTCGCGTGGGCTGAGCGTTTCGAGAACCTGCCTGAACTGATCCTGCAACAGCGAGAACGCCACGGCGTCCGAAGGGGCGATGGCGTCGGTGTCTTCGATGAGATCGCCGAATTCGGAGTCACCGTCCTCACCGAGAGGAGTATGCAGTGAAATCGGTTCACGTCCGTATTTCTGGACTTCCTGGACCTTCTCCACCGGCATATCCAGTTCACGTGCCAGTTCGTCGGGCGTAGGCTCACGACCGAGATCCTGCAGCATCTGCCGCTGCACACGCGAAAGCTTGTTGATGACTTCGACCATGTGGACCGGAACGCGAATAGTCCTGGCCTGGTCCGCCATGGCGCGGGTTATGGCCTGACGAATCCACCATGTGGCATAGGTGGAGAACTTGAAGCCCTTCTTCCAATCGAATTTCTCGACTGCACGGATAAGGCCAAGATTGCCTTCCTGAATCAAATCAAGGAAGAGCATGCCTCGACCGGTGTATCGCTTGGCCAGCGACACCACCAGACGGAGATTGGCCTCAAGCAGATGGTCCTTGGCCTTCTTGCCATCCGATGCAGCCCATTTGAGCTCTCGGCGGCGCTTGAATTCCAAGGATTCACCTTCGTCATCCAGTATGTGCTGGGCGAACAGACCGGCCTCGATACGCTCGGAAAGATCGACCTCCTGCTCGGCATTCAGCAGACTCACACGACCGATCTGCTTGAGGTAATCCTTCACCGGATCGGCTGTGGCACCGGTTGCGACCACTCTGCGTTTGGGATTGCCGGAGGGGACGGTGTTCTCGTCATCCTCGGAATCATTGACGACGAAGGCTCCTTTAGCCTTGACTACCTCTTCCTGCTTGGGCGCATCGTCGTCGCTGTCATCGTCATCGTCGCCCTGGCTGTCATCGTCATCGCCGTCAGCAGCGTCATCGTCCGAAGCATCGTTGTCATCGTTGTCGTCGATGTCGTCATCATCAATATCCTCGATGCCGTCATCTTCCTGAAGGTCTTCGACATCCTCTTCGGATTTCGCCTTCTTGGATTTACGCGTCGTGGACGCGGCTTTCTTCCTCTTTGGGGCGGCCTTGCTTTTCCGCCCACCGGTGGCGGCCCGCTCGGAGGAGCCCTGCCCTTCGGCTGAATCGACGATGTCGGTCTCGTTGGTGTCTGCGGCATTTGCGGACTTTGCCGTCTTGCTCGCGGACGCTTTAGCCTTGCGGGACGATGCCGTGCGTTTGGCGGTTGCAGCCCCCTTGGCGGATGTTTTGGCTCGAGAGGCACCAGCCTTCTTCGTCGTGCTCGACGCTTTAGCCGTGTCGATATCGTTCTTCTCAGCCGTCGTATCCTTAGTGGCCAACGTTTCCTCCTGGATGATCCTGCCCGTGCACCTAGCATGAAGGCGCACTTATGACAAGGGCAAATTGTCAACTAATAGAGTGAACCATCTTCCAAGGACGATTATTCCCGAAACGACTGTTTTCCTGCCCCGTTCGGATGAATATTATGCTCCAGGGCGCAAATCACTATGGATGCCAGGCGACATGATACATCCAAGGACAGCGCCTGCCGGGCATAGGCTTCCGCAGAGGCATCCCCGAGCCACCAGTTGATGTAGGCGATTACCGCCAACGCCTGAACACGATACTCCTCGGGCACGCTCGCACACATCGCGCTTAATGCTGAAATCCCATTACGGCATCGTCTCAACGCACAGGCGCAAGGCGTGAGACGGAAGGCTCGTTGCAGCTGCCCTGTCATCAATGCCGCGTTCTTTCGGTGATGCGGCCTGCAAGCCATGTCCTTCAACTGTTCGACGGTGACATTCTGCCGTTCCGGCATTGCAGCCGATATCGAGACGCCGGTCAGAAGGCTCAAAATCAGCACATCGCGTATAGACAGCACCTCGGCCATACCAACCGCCAGATATGCCAGCCAATCCCCGGTATCACGGTACTCGGCAACGCCTCCGCCGCGCTGCAATGCCGAGGAACACGGTAACCCTTCTGCGTTGCAGGGCTCGGGGCCGATCCAGGCCAACCAGTCATCGATAAATGACTCGAAACAATATTCGACGGCATGTTCCATACCCGATTCCGAACGGATATCGGTAAACAACTCTCTGAATTCATGCATTCGCTGCGGGGTAAAGCATGGAGGCTCATATCCCGGCCCCGCCGGGGATTGCGCTCCCCTGTGCCCATCTACCCTGTGCTCATCTCCCCTGTGCTCATCTCCCCTGTGCTCATCATCTACCCATTGCATAGGAACTGCATACGGACCGCACCCGATGCCGCTCACTGCATCGCTGCCAGCCGACGAGTCGTCAGCCCGTACCGTATCGTCATGCAACGCCGTATCCGTGTGCGCTGCGTCACCAACCTGAGATGAATCACCAAGCAGTGATGTATTCCTCCGTGAAGTATCCATGAGCCGATCGCCGTCCTTTATCCGTTGTGCCAGATGCCATCCACGAATCCGCCTTGGCTGCGATCTCTTCTGAAGCAGTTTCTTCCGAACCATCCTGCGCAATCCGCTGTGATGACCAGCTTGACGATTCCCGGCGATTCAACACAGAAAGAGCGATGCATGTGGTCGAATTGGCCACATAGATGTCTGCGGTGCACGGAGCACCCGGCATTTGCACACCCTTATGGATATTCTCGTACGTATGGATTCAGCTGAAGACATCCCCATCATCGAAGCCCGCATCGATCATCTGGTCAGGCGATACATCGCCTCCGACGAGCTCTCCGCGATTCCCGATCCGTGTGGTCAGGTGATGGATGCAGTGGCCGGACAGGCCCTCATCTCCAATCAGGGCGGCAAACGTCTTCGCGCTCTGCTGACGCTCGCAGCATACGATGCAGCTATATCCGCAAAGCAGGGCAAGGACGCCACATTCACCTCCGCATCGTCTCAGCGGGATCTCGTCATGGACGTGGCCTGCGCCATCGAAGTGTTCCAAACAGGCGCGCTCGTGCATGACGACATCATCGACGACTCGGATTTGCGACGGGGCAGGCCCTCGGCACATGTCGCCCTCTCGCTCGGCATCATCGACGACAAGGCATCTTCATCCGTATCGCGCACTGCGTCCCCGACCGATATGGCTGACTCGTCGGCCCCGGCGGACGGCAATCACCTCGCCTTCGGCAAAGGCCTCGGCATCATGCTCGGCGATATCCTGGCCACAGCCAGCATATCCATCGCACAGCAGGCATGCGAGGGGCTTTCGACGCCCGTTCCGCCCCACTCCACAGCAACGGCAGACAGCAGACCTCGGGCAGTAGACCCAATGAACGCCTTTCTCTCGATGCACCGCGAAGTCGAAATCGGGCAGGTCCTGGACCTGGGCGTGGAGCATGTTCCGCTCGATGACCCTGAGCGTCTGGCTGAAGCGTCCCTCAGCGTTTTTCGATGGAAGACAGCCAGCTACACCACCATTGCCCCCATCGAGCTCGGCTTGCTGGCAGCAGGCATCGAAGCAGGCTCCGCCCGGGCGACCGCGCTGCGCATCGGCCTGACACTGGGTGTGGCCTTCCAATTGGCGGACGACCTTCTCGATGTGGTCTCGGACAGCGACCACACCGGCAAACCAATCGGCGGGGACATCCGCGAAGGCAAGCGCACCGTTCTGCTCGCCGATGCCTTGTCGGAAGCCTCCGAGCAGGATCGCGCCTTGCTGACCACCATCTATGAGCGCGACGACCGAAGCCCGGAGGAGGTCAATCGCACCATCGAGATATTCCATCGTACGGGGGCGATCGACAAATCACGCAGGCGCATCACCGCGCTCTGGCACCGAACTCTGGATGCACTGACCGAGGCGAGTACCGCGCTTGGCTTAGACTCGACAGCAAACGCCGCGTTGCACGATGCCTGTGCGCTGTTCATACCATATGAACTTCGCAAACCCTGAGATGGGCGCCACGAGGTGTAACTTTCGACAAGACCAGTACGATATCGGATGCCTTTCGCTATCGACGACCGTAGGATACAAGCATGAGTGAAGAGGGACTACAGCCGCAGGGCCTGACCTTGGACGGACGGTACCGTATCATTCGCCGCATCGCCGAGGGCGGCATGGCCACGGTGTACGAAGCCACCGACGAACGTCTGTCCCGCCAGGTTGCCGTCAAAATCATGCACCTGCAACTTGCCCAGGGGCCCCACCGCGCCCAGTTCATCGAACGATTCCACCGCGAGGTTCGTGCTGCGGCATCAATCGCCGACCCGCACATCGTCCAGGTCTACGACAGCGGAGAGTATCAAGGCCGGAACTACCTGGTCATGGAATATGTACGCGGTGTGAATCTGCGGTACGAGATGAATCTGCAACAGACCTTCAGCGTGCACGAAACGCTGCGCATCACCAGAGAAACCTTGGAAGGTCTCGCCTCGGCACACGAGTCGGGTGTGGTCCACCGCGACGTCAAACCGGAGAACATTCTGCTGAACACCCGAGGCCATGTGCAGATCACCGATTTCGGACTCGCGAAGGCCGCATCGCAGGCCACGCTGTCCACAACCGGCATGCTGCTGGGCACGGCTGCATACCTTGCGCCCGAGATGATCGAACTCAATCAGGCCACCAAACAGGGTGATGTGTACTCGGTGGGCATCATCGCCTACGAGATGATCACCGGTTCGGTGCCCTTCGCCAGCGATAATCCGGTGACCCTCGCCTTCAAACACGTGCATGACGATGTTCCTCGTCTCGATGTCGTATGCGAGGGCATCGACCCGGAAGTGGCGATATTGATAGGCCACCTGTGCGAACGCCACATGGATGCACGACCAGCCGATGCGGAGGCCGCGCTCAAAGAGCTCAGAGCATGCGAGGCTCGACTCTCACCAGAAGCGGGACTCTTCACCATGCCCGCTCCAGGCCCATACGAAGCCCAATCGCGCGGTACCCAGACGGATGACGATTCCGCACTATCTCAATCGTCGAGCACAACCCAGGCGAGTATCGTGAGCACATCCGCACTGCCCACGAACCCGCCGGCTCCCCGCTCGGATGAGACGGTCAATCTCAGCGCTCTCCCCTCCTCGGCGGATTCGGGTGCGCCGAATTCCGAAAACACTACGGTGCTGTCCGAAGGCCCGGGTTCAGAGCCCGGCAAGCAGCACGGCAATAAGCGTAAACGTCCTGTCATCATCGCGGCCATCGTCGCGGTACTCCTGCTGCTCGCCGCAGGGGGTGGCGCCTCCTGGTGGTATTTCCTGGGCCCCGGCAGCTACTGGGCCGTTCCCCGGCCCACGGACATATCCTGCACGGCAAACACCGTCTGCAAGTTGACCGGCGCGGAGTTCTCAAAGTTCAAGAGCACCCTTGCCGTCAGCGGCATCAACTATTCGACCACCGAAGCCTACAGCGACACCGTAGCCAAGGGTAGAATCATCTCTTCGAATCCGGAAAGCGTCGGCGCTCATGTCAGCAAACGAGGCGGCAGTCTGACCATCGTCGTTTCCAAGGGCATCCAGCAGGCGACCATTCCGGCCGATCTGCTCGATTCCGCTTCCACAGCCGGCAAGAAACCTCTTGAGGCCTTGAAACAGGCGGGTTTCAGCGCGGTTACCCACGACGAAAACGCAGATGACTACAGTATGGACGTTCCCGCCGGTGCGGCTATCAACGTTTCGCCCGAGCCGGGCAGCACAGTGAACCACAATGCTGCGGTTACGGTGGTTCTTTCTAAAGGCCCGAAGCCCGTCAGCATGCCCGACATCGTAGGCAAGTCCAAGGATTCCGCTCAACAACAGCTAGATGAGGCTCGTCTCAAGGTGAGCTATGCCGAGGACTGGTCGGACAGCGTCGACAGCGGGAAGGTCATCTCCGCCACCCAGCAGGCTGGGGCTCAGCTGCATTGGGGAGATGCCGTCAACGTCGTCGTTTCCAAGGGACCACAGACCGTCACCATGCCCGATGTGCGCGGGCAAAGTTCGGATGACGCCAGCAAAACATTGAAAGCGCTCGGCTTCGATGTCGAGATTTCCGCGCCGCTCGGCGATCTGACCCACACAGTACGTCTGCAAAGCCCCGACCCCGGTCAGACCGTGCGTCTTAGAGACCACAACGGCAAAGCCACGGTTATCACGCTCACCGTGGTGTGATGCCAGGGGCATCACGAGATAACTGCACTAAAAGGACAGCTTTATTGAAGAAATTCTGCTATTTTTCTGTCCTTTTAGTGCAGTTATCCTGTAATGCGTGCGGCTATCCCTTTTTCTGGCTGTTCTTGAGAACCTGAGCGTACATATCGACGTATTCCTGGCCGCTCAGTGCCCGAATATCCTGCATCATGCGATCAGTGAGCTGTCGGAGCTGCTCTCGGGTGACATTCTCCGAGGGGGTTTTCGGTACCTGAATCGCTTTGCCGAAAACAACCTTGGTGTTGCCCTTCCCCGGAATGACGGTGCCAGGCCTCTGCAATTCCCTGGAACCGATAATCGCCGTCGGAATAATCGGAGCGCCCGTTTCATAAGCCAGACGTGCCACGCCCGTATGGCCGCGGAACAATCGGCCATCAGGACTGCGAGTTCCTTCCGGATGAATACCGAAGATATTTCCGGCCTCGAGGACGTGTCGCGCCGTTTCCAGCGCACCAAGCGCCTTGGAGCCTCCCGAGCGATCAACTGGGAACACTCCCACGGAGGTGAACCACCATTTCTTGAAGCGGCCCTTGATTCCCTTGCCGTTGAAATACTCGGCCTTGCCCATGAAATGAATCATGCGGGGGCTGGAGAGTGGCAACAGAGCATCGTCGATGACGGCGAGATGGTTTGAGGCGATGATCGCCCCTCCCTGCTTGGGGATGTTCTCGACACCCTCAACAACGGGATGAAAACGCCTCCGCGCCACAGGTCCAAGCGTTTTAACGAAAAACCAATACAGCACGGTGCCTCCTCGTCAGCAATTGCCAACCGCTGCGGTTAAAGTATGGGATATGACCGACCACAACAATAGCAACCCTTCTGAGCAGCAACAAAACCGGGAGCCGCATGATGGCTCCTCGTCCGACCCTGCAACACATGGCAGCGAGTCCTCCGGAGATGCGTGGTCCGACTTCGTCGATGCCCATGCTGACGATATTTCGGCTGTGGAGCGTTCGCGTGCCGCCAAGCGTTTCGAAAAGAGCGCCCAGAAAGCCCAGAAAAAAGCGGCACTGAGTGTGGACGATTTGAAATCGTCGGCGTTCACCAATGCAGGCCGCAGCGGTGGGCCACGCGATTTTCAGGGCAGAAGCTGGCTCGACACCGACGATGTCATGGATTCGGATAGCGTCTTCACGCCACCAAACCCCAATCTGGGCCATATGCGCCGAGGGGTGCTGACGTTTTCCGTAATGTGCATTCTGGGTCTGGTCGCTTTCGCAGCCGCCATACTGCTTCCCGCATGGTCGGGTACCATCGGCACCATCGGCGGCGTCCTGATGCTCATCGGTGGTGTCGGGCTGTTCACACAACTTCGCGGACATGCAAACACCCGCAGCGATCCATATGACGACGGCGCACGTGTATAACCGTCCATCAGCCTTCTCGCTCGCCTGAACCCACACATACCCCCGTTGCCCACCGGGTCACCTCTGTAGCTGTGCCGTCGCCATCTGAGGCAAAACGGCACGAGGACCTGCCTCGCGCTGCGTGGCGGTCCTCGTGCTCAAGACCAGTGTTGGGTGCAGTCTCTTATTCGGCAGCTACTTTGGCCTGTGCCGTCGCTATCCAGCGCTTCAGCAGATCTTCTGCGGCGCCACTGGCGATTGCCTCCTGTGCCAATGCGTAGGCTTCCTTGAAACGCTCGGTCAGAGAGGCATCTGTGTCGCTGAGCAGATGACCGTCAGCGACAATGGCCGATGCGGCGTTGAGCAGCGCCGTGCTGCGCGATGGAATGTCCTTGCCCGCCACAAAATCACGCATCACCTGAGCGTTGAATTCAGGCTCCCCTCCTCTGAGGTCCTCGACTGTGATTCGCGGCAAACCAAGTTCCACAGTGGGGTCGAATGCGCTCTCCGTCACCTCGCCGTTCTTGACCTCCCAAACGGAGACCGGACCCGTAGGGGCCATCTCGTCAAGTCCTTCAGACGAGGTGTAGACCAGTCCGCTCTGCCCGTTTCCGGCGAATACCGAAGCCATCATCGGACTCAGCTTCCTGTCCGCGCAACCGATGGCGACATGGCTCGGGTGTGCCGGATTGGTCAGAGGACCAAGCACATTGAACACCGTGGGAATGCCCAGTGCCGAGCGCACGGGCCCCACGAAGCGCATGGCCGGATGGAAGGTCTTCGCGAAGGCGAAGGTGATGCCGACCTCGTCGCCGACCTCCCCGACGGCCTCCGGTTCCAGGTCAAGCGGCAATCCGAGAGATTCCAGGCAATCGGCGGTGCCGCTTTTGCTACTCGCGGCCCTGTTGCCATGCTTCACGATCCGTACGCCGGCCGCCGCGGCCACCACCGCGCCCATCGTGGAGAGATTGACCGTCGATGCACCGTCACCGCCTGTGCCGACGATATCGGTGGTCTCCCCTTCGACGTTCAGGCTTTTCGCGTGGGAGACCATGGCCTTGGCCGCGCCCGCGACCTCTTCGCTTGTCAATCCCAAGGTCTGCATCGCTGCCAATGTCGCACCGACCGCCACCGGATCGGCATTGCCGTTCATCAGTTCGTCGACAAACCAGTACGATTCATCCGCAGTCAGTGCTTGTCCTTTGACCAAAGTCCTCAGAATAGCCTTCCATGTGAAGGGCTCACTCATTATTCCTCCTAGAGACCGCGAATATTGTTGATACTCACAACGGTTGTGTATCCGATGACATTCTAGTGCCTCCGCATTACCGGAAGCGCTGCTCCTCTGACCGGCTATATGACGGACCGGCCACCACAGCAAGTTTCAAGGCTGTGATGGCCGGTCTGAATAGTGCAGGATAGTGCAGGAACCTACGATTACTCGTTCTGTCCGTGGCACATCTTGTATTTACGACCCGAACCGCAGGGGCAGGGCGCATTACGCGATGTTCCCGGGAACGTACGCCCGTCCGACCATGGGGTGCGCAGCGCTTCCTCCTTGGGACGCTTGCTTGCAGGAATCTTTTGCTCAGCATGGCTGAGCGGTTCAGGGCCTACGATGCCTTTCGGCTCTGACGCCTTTTTCTCGCCCTCACTGTTTGCTTCTTCAGCGGTGACGACGCTTTCGGCATCGTCATCCGCATCATCGGCTTCGCTATCGGGATCCGACGGAGCCTTAAAGGTCAGCTTCTCGCCATCCGCGTCGGATGATATGACTTCACCCTCACCAAGGCTTTCACGTGCCTGATCGACGGCGGCATCCTCATCGCTTTCGGATTCCAAATCTTCCGTCTTTGCGATTTGCTCGATGTCGACGTTGAACAGCAGCTGGATGCTCTCCTCTTTGATCGCCTCGATCATCGAGTTGTACATCTGATAGCCTTCTCGCTGGTATTCCACCAGAGGGTCGCGCTGTCCCATACCGCGCAGACCGATGCCGTCCTTGAGATAATCCATCTCGTACAGATGCTCACGCCACTTGCGGTCCAGAACCGCCAGCACCACACGCCGCTCTAGCTGACGCATGCCCTCGGAGCCCAGAGCGTCTTCACGAACCTTGTACTGCTCCTTCGCATCGTCGACGACGAGTTCACGAAGACGGTCAGCCGCCTTGTCTCCCTTGAGATCCGCGACCGCAGTTTTGGCTTCGTCCTGCTCGATGCCGATCGGGTAGATGGAGGACAGCGCCTTCCACAGCCCCTCGTAATCCCAGGCGGAAGGCTTGTCGGAACCCTTATTCGCTCCACGAATATAGGAAGACGCGATATCCGAGATGAAACGCTCGATGTCATCGTGGATGTCTTCGCCCTGCAGCACGGCCTGACGCTCCTGATAAATCACCTTGCGCTGCTTGTTCATCACATCGTCATATTTCAGGACGTTCTTACGAATCTCGAAGTTTCGTGACTCGACGGCCTTCTGCGCATTGCGCACGCCCTTGGAGACGCTCTTCGATTCGATGGGCTCGCCTTCAGGCAGTCCCTTCGACATCACCCGTGCGACCAACTGCGTGTTGAACAGACGCATCAGGTCGTCTTCGAGGCTGAGGTAGAAACGTGACTCGCCGGGATCTCCCTGACGGCCCGAACGTCCCCTCAACTGATTGTCAATACGTCGGGACTCGTGGCGTTCGGTGCCGAGCACATACAATCCACCGAGTTTGACGACTTCCTCATGTTCGTCCTTGACCTGTTCCTTCACTGCCTCCAGTGTTTCAGGCCACAGTCTCTCATACTCTTCCGGTGTGTCCTCGGCCGAATAGCCTTCCGCACGGAGCTTCTGGTCAGCCAGGAACTCGGTGTTGCCGCCGAGCATGATATCGGTTCCTCGACCGGCCATGTTCGTGGCGACGGTAACCGCGTCCTTTCGTCCTGCGACGGCGACGACCGAGGCTTCCTTCTCATGCTGCTTCGCATTGAGCACCTGATGCGGTATCTCGGCGACGTCAAGTAGAGTCGACACCACTTCCGATGATTCCACGGATGCGGTTCCGAGCAGCACAGGCTGCCCAGTGGCATGACGCTTGGCGACATCCTTGACGATCGCGGTCAGCTTCTCCTTCTTGGTGCGGAAGATCAGATCGTCCTGATCCTTGCGGACCATGGCGCGATTGGTGGGGATCGGCAGCACACCCAGCTTGTAGGTGCCCATGAACTCGGCCGCTTCGGTTTCTGCGGTACCGGTCATGCCCGAGAGCTTGTCGTACATACGGAAGTAGTTCTGCAAGGTAATGGTCGCAAAGGTCTGGTTCTCCGCCTTGACCTCGACGCCTTCCTTCGCCTCGATGGCCTGATGCAGACCTTCGTTGTAACGACGCCCCGACAGGATACGGCCCGTGTGCTCATCGACGATCAGCACCTCCCCGCCTTGCACCACGTAATCGCGGTCCCGGAGGAAGAGTTCTTTGGCCTTGATGGCATTGTTGAGATAACCGATAAGCGCGGTGTTGCCCGGTTCGTACAGGTTGTCGATGCCGAGGTAGTCCTCGATCTTGTTGATACCCGAATCGAGTATGCCGACGACCTTCTTCTTCTCATCGACCTCGTAATCATCATCGCGTGTCAGCTTCGGCACCAGCCGCGCGAATTGACGGTACCAGCGGGTGACATCACCCTCAGCCGGGCCTGAGATAATCAGCGGCGTACGGGCTTCGTCGATAAGGATGGAATCGACCTCATCAACGATGGCGAAGTTATGTCCGCGCTGCACGAGCTCGGATTTCTCCCAAGCCATGTTGTCTCGCAGATAGTCGAAACCGAATTCGTTGTTCGTGCCGTAGGTGATGTCGGCCTGGTACTGCTTGCGGCGCTCCTGCGGTTTCTGATCGGTGACGATGCAGCCTACGGTCATACCGAGGAATCGGAAGATGCGGCCCATCAGCTCGGACTGGTAGCTCGCCAGGTAGTCGTTGACGGTGACGACATGGACGCCCTTGCCACTCAGAGCATTGAGATAGCTCGGCAGCGTGGCCACCAGGGTCTTGCCTTCACCGGTTTTCATCTCGGCGATATTGCCCCAATGCAGTGCGGCACCACCCATGAGCTGAACATCGAAATGACGCTGCCCCAGCGTCCTTCTGGATACCTCGCGGACTGTGGCGAAAGCCTCGGGCATAATCGAATCGAGGGATTCACCCTTGTCTATGCGCTTCCTGAATTTGGGAGTCTGAGCTTTCAGCTCTTCATCGCTCATCGCCTTGATGTCATCTTCCAAAGCATTGACCGCAGTGGCCACGCCTTGGAGCTTACGAAGCTGGTGCCCTTCGCCGATACGGAGGACTTTATCCAGGATTGCTACCACGTTTCGCTCCCTAATATGCTACCTATTACACAGGCATCGCCCGACGACCTAGCGTCAGGCACAAACTTCGTTCATAATACTCGAATGCAGGGATTTACACTACTCGCGCACGCCTGACCGACATACCCTTTATGCGGGGTGAACAAGGAAGCGGGTCGCATCCGCTCT
>OMJG01001357.1_pt1 | contig 14314 bp, 11 predicted proteins | sample 1646431 | NCBI WGS metagenome assembly OMJG01 (sample SAMN03771674, study PRJEB25209) | food metagenome | isolation source: Cotija cheese | place: Mexico:Jalisco,Michoacan | collected 2011-12-12
AGTCACTGATTAAAGTGCAAAAAGACCCTTCATTTGCCAAAGGATTCGAATTAACGCTTGGTACAATGTTTAAAGATTAATGAAAATTGCAAGAGACCTGTAAACCATCGTAAAAACATGGCTTATAGGTCTTTTTTCGTGCCTATTTTTATAGGAACTAAAAATCTAAGTACCATTGCATTTTATGAAATATATGTAATATTCTATGTTTTAGCTTTTTAAAGTGATAGACTATTTTATTATGAGTATTAATATTTCAATTTGGAAAGGTAAGTGGAGATGAAAGAACGACAACAAAACTTTGAATTGCTTCGAATTATTGCGATGTTTATGATTGTAGTTTTTCATGCAATCACTTACTGCGTAATAGAGTATGAACTACCCATAACGGGGTTGAATGATTTACTTTTAACAGTTCTACGGGCAATAATATATGTTAGTGTAAATGTATTTATTATTATAACGGGATATTTCTCGGTTAATACAAAACAATTAAAATTTAGAAAAGTAGTGAATACAGCATCGATGCCTGGATTCTTTTCTGCAATATTACTTACAATGTTAATGATCGTTGGTATCGAAGAATTTAATTTTTGGCATATCATAGTAAAGCTGTTTGCCACTTTTAGAGGAGAGTACTGGTTCATTTCAAATTACTTTGCCTTGTACCTATTCATTCCCTTCTTAAATAAAATTGTCCATAGGGTAAGTAAAAAAGAGTTTCAGCATTTTTTATTCTTATCAGTGCTGATAGGCGTAATTTGGCCATTTTTTGTAATTGACGAAAATATAATTTCTTTTAATTCAGGTTTCTCATTGATATTCTTTATCTTACTTTACTTTGTAGGAGCCTATATACGACTATATGGTGCATTAGTAAAAGATTTTTCAAGAAAGTACTATTTGATTGGATATATATTGTTAGCTATGGTAACAGGGGTGCTCCAATATACTATTCCAAATACAGACTTCTTGAACTATAATGGCCCTTTTGAGTTCACGATGTCTTACTTACTGTTTATGTATATCAGTAAAATTAAAGTGAAATCAGTCAGTGTGAATACTGTTGCAGCATATACATTGGGGGTTTATTTAGTTCATGAACAAGGAGAAATGCGTCAATTAATATGGGGGTTACCGATAATACATCGTATGATTCAGTGGTCACCTATTACCTTCATTCCGGCTATTATCCTCGTATCATTAATAATATTTATCATTTGTTGGATAATTAGCTTTATATTTATCAATATATTTGAACGGTTAGAAAACTTTATCTATAGATGGCTTAATCGATATAAGGTTAACCCAGTAAACTAACTAAGTGAAATTGACTATCTAAGTAATTTTAACCATTAATGTGAAGTTGAAACTCATATTAATGGTTATTTTTTAATCAATTGTTATGGAATGGGAATTACTAAAGTTGGCCCCGTGAGTTTAAATGCAAAGAAAATTATAAAAATATAGTATTCATTAAGGTAGAAAATGATAATATGGTATCATAAGTTAATTATATTTATCATTTGAAATATAAAATGGTAAAATCTTAATTAGATGTAATGATTTGTAAATGAAAACATCTTTCGCGATGGTTCTATATAAGTAAATTGATGATGGGGAGATAATTGAATGAATATAACAGTAGTAGGACAAGGTTATGTTGGGTTAGCAAATTCTATGTTATTAGCACAACATAATAATGTAAAAGCTTTGGAAATTAATCCAAATATTGTAGAAATTTTGAATTCAGGTAAATCACATATAAAAGATGATTACATCAGTGAATTTCTACAAAATGAAGATTTAAATTTCCATGCTACGTCTAATGCTGAAGAGGCGTATAAAGATACTGAGTTAGTGATTATTGCAACACCGACTAACTATGATGTTGATACCAACTCATTTGATACTAGTACAGTTGAAGCTGTGATTAAGCAAACGCAAGAAATGAATCTTGATGTACCAATAATGATCAAATCAACTATTCCTATTGGATTTACAAATAGAATGCAGGCACTATATGCAACGGATAAGATATTCTTCTCTCCAGAGTTTTTACGCGAAGGGAAAGCATTATATGATAATCTCTATCCAAGCAGAATAATCTACGGATCTACAGCCGATTTTGTCCATGGAATTGCGCCGGTTTTCGTTGAAGGAGCCATTAAAGAAGACATTGACGTTCTATTTATGGATCCAACAGAAGCAGAAGCAGTTAAATTGTTTGCAAATACTTACCTAGCGATGCGTGTATCATATTTTAATGAATTGGATACATACGCTGCGTCTAAGGATTTAAACTCTAAATCTATTATTAAAGGTATTAGTTTAGATCCGCGAATTGGGGACTTCTATAATAATCCATCCTTTGGGTATGGTGGCTACTGTTTACCAAAAGATACTAAACAGCTCTATGCAAACTTTAAAGAAGTGCCCAATGAACTAATGGGTGCCATTATTCGTTCTAATGATACGCGAAAAGAATTTATCGCTAACGAAATTGCAAACAAAAATCCAAAAACGGTTGGAGTCTATCGTCTAACGATGAAACAAGACTCTGACAATTTCCGTGAGTCCGCTGTTCAAGGGATTATTAACCTTTTAGAAGAAAAGGGCATAGAGATTATAATTTACGAGCCAACCGTGCCAGAGACTACATTTAATGGCTTGAAAGTTAATAATAATTTTGAAAGTTTTAAGCAAGAAACTGATATCATTATCTCGAATAGAGACGCAAAAGAACTTGAAGAAGTAAGAGAAAAAGTATTTACTAGAGATTTATTTAACGAAAATTAGTAATAAACTTAAATGAAAAAAGTATTCATTATTTGTTTCCGTACAATTGGAGCTTTACGTTACAATTGTCAAACCAAGTATGTGGATGCTTTTTTTATTTTATAGATGTCCTAGTTACTAAGTTAGAACAATGTGTATTTATATAGTAATACGATGTTATCTTTTATCTTTCTTAATTTTCAATAAATTAAAAATAAGCTATAATGAAAGTTGAGTATATAAAATTTAAAAAAATAGGGTAAATAGATAACAAACCGTTGATTTGAATAGGAGAAAGTTAGTTTGGAAAATAAAAAAATTTTAAATTCGTTCTTATTAATAACAGCAGTGACGTTATTAAGTGCATGTAGCCAATTCACAACAGAAGATCCAGATAATCCGATTGTTAGTGAATCAGCAGAAGAGGCTTCGGACACGGAGACAAAAGCGGAGCCAAGAACGTACATGGCCATTAATGAAGATAAAACTTTTGAAACTATAAACCCTACCCAGTTTGAAACCTTAGAGGAATTGAAAGTTGGTTCAATGATATACGAGGGTTTATATAGGTATGATGAAGAGGGACAAGTTCAAGAAGGTGTAATTGATGGAGACTTTGAACAAGTAAACGATAATACTATTCGAGTAAAAATTAAATCGGATGCGAATTGGTCGGATGGGGAACCTGTAAAAGCAAGTGATTTTATTCTGTCTTGGCAATCTTTAGTGAACCCGAAAAATCAAAATTATTATTCAGACGTATTAAATAATACAGTAGTGAATGCCAAAGAAATTTCTAATGGCGAGCTAGATGCAAGTGAACTAGGTGTTCAAGCATTAGATGACAAGACTATTGAAATAAAACTAGTAGATTCAATTGGAAGCTTCGAATCTCTATCTACTTTATTTGCTTTTCCGGCTTTATCACCATTACCAAGTCATCAATTAAGCTTGCAAGAAGTAGCTAATTTTGGACTAAAATCTGTAGAGGCGGTTACCAATGGCCCCTATACGATTGCTTCTTGGACTACAAACTGGCAAACATGGACATATTCAAAAAATTATGAATATTGGAATGAATCAGAATACGACCCTACCCAGATTTCAGTTCAAGTGACGACTTCTAATGAAGAAGCGCAGTTTCTATTAGAAAATCAGTATTTGGATATTGCTAATGTAAAGTCTAACGAGTCTCTTAATCAGTCACTGTTTTTACAATTTAATAATTATCGAACTGGTTTAGAAACTGACACACCATTTGCAGATGAACGTATGCGCGAAGCAATAGTGAAGAGTGTGAATTTGGAAGATATAATCGAAAGCACTTCTTTAGACGTGCTAAGTATTTCAGACACTATTTTCCCAGGTATATCTAGTGATACAGAGGGATCAATTTATGATCAAGGAACAGCAAATAGTCTAATCGCTGAATACCTAGCAGAGAATGACCTTGAAGCCATCGAGTTGGAATTACTGTACACTGATAGTGAAATAAATAGCTTAATTGCAACCGAAATTCAAAATCAAGTGAATGAAAATCTTGATGGTGTTAGCCTTAATACTAGAGAGTTAACAACAGCTCAGGCTAAGGAAGCAGTATCTGAACAAAATTACGATTTTAGTTTAATGAATAGAGGAAGTACGGAAACTGAAGATGAACTTGTATATATTAACCAGTTTATGAGTAATAATTCAGCAAATAATACAGGCTATTCAAATGAAGACTTCGATCAAGTTATCGAGGGCATTAGTTTTGCCAAAGCATCTGAGCAGAGTGTACTAGAAGAGGCAGAAAGCATTTTAATTCAAAATTATGTTGTAGCTCCTTTATTCCAAACAGGTGAAGAAACATTGTTTGGAGAGGCTGTTCAAGGCGTGAAAGGCACTAGATTGTCACCGTTCAATGATTTTGCAAGTATTGCGTTTGAACCAGGGGAATATACAATTCCGAAGAAAATTGAAGAAGTGGAGGAATAATGATGAATCCAAATGTTAATATTTTAGCGATTATCCCGGCTAGAGGTGGTTCAAAGGGTATTCCTCGCAAAAACGTATTATTACTTTCGGGACAGCCCTTAATCAGTTATGCTATTCAAAATGCGAAAAGTAGTGGCTTCCAAATGGATGTTGCCGTATCTACAGATGATCAAGAAATTACGAATGTTTCAAATCAATTCGGTGCAGAGGTGATTAGGAGAAATAAAAAATTAGCAAGCGATGAAGTTACATTAGATCCAGTAATATTTGATGCAGTACAACAAATGGAGGGTAAAACTGGAAAGACATACGATTATGTAATTACTTTACAACCAACTTCTCCATTATTAAGTGCAGATACTTTAGACTCAGCAATTCAAAAAATGCTGAATGATGAAACTATAGATACATTGATTTCCGCAGTGAATGACCCACACTTATCATGGACAACTAAAGAAGTAAAAGGCGTTGTTACTGTTTTACCGAATTATGAAGCACGTTTAAATCGTCAATATCTACCAAAGAATTTCGTTGAAACGGGAGCCTTTGTAATTACAAAACGTCACTTTGTTAAGCCTGATACCAGATTTGGTAAAAATATATCCGTATATGAAGTGCCTGCCAGCGAGTCAACGGATATAGATACAAAACAAGACTGGTGGGTTGCAGAAAAGCAATTATCCAAAAAGAATATACTTATCAGAGTAGAAGGATATTCAGAAATAGGGCTTGGACATGTATATCGGGGACTTTCCTTAGCGTATAGTTTGATGGATCATAATGTAACTTTTGTAACCAGTTCTAAGTCAGACCTAGCAATTAAAAAACTAGAAGACAGTTTTATTAAATATGAAGTTATACAAGAAGAGCATCAATTAGAAGAAATCATTGCTAAATACGATGTTGATATTGTGATTAATGACATATTGAATACGTCTATTTCTTATATGGAGTACTTGAGTCAGTTCTCAGTTCGAGTAGTTAATTTTGAAGATGTTGGACCAGGATCGGCACTTGCTGATGCTGTAATTAACGACTTATACGCCCCTCAAAATACTGATAGTAAATATTATTGGGGTAGTAAGTATTATTTATTAAGAGATGAATTTTTAATTTCGAAACCATCTGAATTTAATGAAGAAGTTAATAATGTCTTTGTTATATTTGGAGGAGTAGATCCTAGCAACTTGACGCAAAAAGTTTTAGCTGCCTTTGAACAAATAAATACGAATGAAGATGTAGAATATACAGTAGTTGTGGGACCTGGTTATGCTGAATTTGAGAAAATTCAAGATATTGCAGAAAATTCCGCACTAAACATAAGTGTTTTTAAAGATGTGAATAACATGGCTGAAATGATGAAGAGAAGTGATATAGCAATTTCCTCGCAAGGTAGAACTATGTTAGAATTAGCGAGCATGAATGTTCCGACGATTTTAATGGCACAAAATGAGCGTGAACTCACACATGAATTCGGATATCTTTCAAATGGTTTCATAAACTTAGGTCTAGGAGAGGCAATCGACTCAAGTTCAATTGCATTGACCTTGGAGTGGTTGATGAATACACCACAGATACGCCGCCAAATGTATAATCAAATGCAAAAGAAAGACCTTAGAAATGGATTCAAACGAGTGAAATCAATTATTTTAGGAGATGAATAGATTTTGGATATTTTTGAAAAAATTAAAACACAAGGTTACTATGTTATTGGTGAAATCGGTGTGAATTATTATGATATTGCTACGCAAAATAATATAACACCTATGGAAGCAGCTAAGTTAATGATTGATAAAGCTAAAGAATCTGGGATGGATGCTGTAAAATTTCAAACTTATAAAGCAGAGACAATTGCATCGAAATTTTCCCCATCTTACTGGGATACAACTGAAGAGAGTACAACATCACAATACGAATTATTTAAGAAGTTTGATTCGTTTGGATTTGATGAGTACAAAGAAATTTCAGAATATTGTCAATCAGTAGGTATAGACTTCTTTTCAACAGCCTTTGATTTCGAATCTGCGGACTATTTGAATGAATTAATGCCGATATACAAAATTTCTTCATCAGATTTGTCAAACTTACCATTTATTGAACATCAAGCTAAAAAAGGTAAACCTGTACTTATCTCTACGGGAGCATCAACATTAGATGAAATTCACGCAGCTATTGAAACAATTGAAAAAACAGGTAATACTGATATTGTTATCTTACATTGTGTTTTGGAATACCCAACGCCATATGAGCATGCTAATTTAGATGTAATTGAAACATTGAAAGAAGCGTTCCCGCAATATGTTATTGGGTATTCAGATCACACAAAACCAGATGCGAATATGGATGTTGTCAAAACTGCAGTTGCTTTGGGCGCACCTGTAATTGAAAAACACTATACACTAGACAAATCTTTGCCAGGAAATGACCACTATCATGCGATGGATCCTGATGATATGGCTAAATTAAAAGAAGGTTTGGAGTTCCAAATTAGTATCCGTGGTAATAAGGAAATTGATTTAGAATCACAAAATGCAGCGCGTCATAATGCAAGACGTTCAATTGTTTTAACTCAAGATGTTACAGGGGGAACTGTTTTAACTAGAGAAATGTTAACTTTTAAACGACCCGGTACTGGAATTTCACCTGCAGAAGTCGAAAATGTTATTGGTAAACAAGTAAAAGAAGATATTCAAGAAGATACAACTCTAACAAGTGAAATGTTAGAAGGGTAATATTAATACGCTCGCACACTTTTGTGTTGAAATTAAAAAAAATTTGAATTAACCCGATTTCGGGTGGGTGATTTGGGGTATTTAAACAATATTTTTAACATTGTTTAAATATCCCTTGTTGATTTTATTAATATAAAATACTAATTTTATACTGATTTTAAAAAGTGAGGAGGAATAATTTGGATAATATATTTGTAGTATGGACACCACTTCATGTGATGAATGTTCTAAATTTAATTGTTAATCATTTAGAAGGTAAGAACAATGAAATAATTATTCAAAATGACCTACCTAAAGCTGATAGGTATAAAGAAGTGTTATCGTTAGTATATCCAAATTTAAATGTAACTATAGCGGATGCGAAAAGATTGAAGCATGAGAGCGTTATTAAGAAAAACTATTATCTTTTAAGTAACCGGGACATATTTAATCAAAAAGAGTACCAAAATTTATATATTCCAGGAGATACATTTTTTACGAGGTTATTATTTTCTATAGGTAAGAAGAATAACCCTCGTATGAAATTGAATTATTTTGAAGATGGTATAGGCGCATATATCTATGCAGATATCATTAATGAGGTAAATATTTTTGATACACTTCAATGTAAATTGAATCCTCACTCAATTTTTAACTATTCATTTGACACTGCTTTTGTGTATCATCCGCAGTACGCAGATCAGACTAAATTTAAGGATATACAAAAAATTCCTGCAATGGACGATAGGAATCCGAGCATGGCTTATACCAGAAAAGTTTTCGATATGGTTTATGAAAGAGAAAATATTCACATTAATAAATCGACCATTGTATACTTTGATCAGCCATTTTGGCAAGATGGTTCGGGTATTTGTGAAAAAGAAGTTTTTGAAAAGTTTCTACAAATAATTGATAGGAAAGATACGGATATACTTATAAAACTGCATCCACGCTCTGAAGAAGGAAAGTATCAAGATGTGGATATCTTACAAACGGAATTGCCATGGGAAATATTTATGTTACTTAATCAAAATTTACCTATTATTCCTGTGGGTATAAATTCAACAGCGATATTCTCACCGACTTTAATTTTTGGAGCACTGCAACCAGCTATTTTACTCGCTTCATGGTTGAAGAATACGCCAGTAACAAATCTTACTGAGAAAAGTTTTAAAATTTTGAACAATACGATTGGGTTGGTAGAGAATTTATCTATAGATTCTATATATTTACCACAAGATAACAATCAATTACTAAATAGTATTGATAATACTATTAAAATGATGGAGGAAGAGTATGAAATCGAAACTTAATGACCTTGGGAAAATAATAGGAAATCCTTTTATTTTTAGGATTGTAGCGTTAGTCGTATATATACTACAAAACGTTCCAAGTGATTTAGATATTGAAAATATTCCAATGAAAATAATATTTGTTTGGGGAATCTTGTTGATAATTCGCGATTTCTTCACGAAGCGTTTAATGTTCAAGCAACCATTATCACCAATCATAGTTGCGATACTAGTATCATTTTTCGTATCCGTAATACTAAACTTTTCACATCAATTTCCATATAATGCTATAAATTGGGTGTATCTAGCACATACTTTTTTATTGATTTATCCATATGATGCAAGTATAGATAATGAGACTACACAAAAATGGGTAAAGAGATTTAATGATACATTGATTGGAATCATTACATTTTTATCTGCGGGCTCTTTACTATTGTACATCTTTAATATCCAGTATTGGGTTATAGATGGAACTGGTACTCATTGGTTACGCCAAGGTTTCATGGAAAATAGATTGTTTGGACTATACACTAGTCCGAACTTCGGATCAATGTTGGGTTTCTTCTCTATCGTAGCAATTTTGATGAATAATATCATTAAAAGAGGTAAGTGGGATAAATTCCAAAAATTCTATATTATTAACATTATTATCCAATATTTATATTATATTCTGGCTAATTCTAGAGGGACCACTTTGGGACTTGTGAGCTTTGGAATATTTGCGCTTATTTATTTTGTAATAAAAGGTTGGCAAGCAAATTCACTGCAGAATCCTGGAAAAAGAATTATGAAACTAATATTAGTATTATTTTTGGCAACTTCAGTGACAAGCACAGTTGAAAGAGGATTAAGTTATGTACCTAGTATTGTTGAGAATGGAATTGACTTAATTACGGGGCAGAATCCTAGTGAATACAATGCAGATGGAACATCAGGCACTAAAAGTGCTGGAGGAATTACTCCTATCGAGATAAATAGGAATGATGGTGATTCTGAGGTTTCAGCGGGGCGCTTTACAATTTGGACAGCAGGGATTAAAGCCATGCTTCAAAAACCATTATTCGGTCTAGGAGATGCGGATATCTACAGAGGGCTTAGCGCATATGAAACAACGGATCAAATTGATTTAAGTCAACTAGATCAAATTGACCGCAAGGAATTAAAACGAGCGCAAGGTAATATGCACAATTCATATGTATCTATACTGGTATATTCTGGGATAGTAGGATTTATATTAATCGCTATTTTTGCGGCTAGTTTCCTGTTCGGTCATCTTAAAACAGTCTTCGAAACTAAATTTAATTTAAGTAATGTTAACAACCAAATTTACTTATTAATTGTTTTGGCTTTGTTATCTACTCTTGTGACCAACTTAGTAGAAACGCATATTATTTTTGCTAATAGAAATTCTATCGGACTTATTTTTTGGGTTTGGGCTGGTTTCCTTAACTACTTAAAAGTAACTGGAGAACCTAAAACTATAAAAGAAGGAGGGCTGAACAAATGGTTGAAAAATTTAGTGTCTTAATGTCTGTGTATAAAAACGAAAACCCTGATTATTTAAAAGCTACCTTAAAAAGTTTGGAAAAACAAACACTGTTGGCTGATGAATACGTGATTGTGTGTGATGGCCCTTTAACAGCTGAGTTGGATTCAGTAATAGATGAATTTCAACAAAAACATGAAGCACAAACTTCTGTACATCGATTCTCTGAAAATAGGGGTCTTGGTCATAGTTTAGCTGATGGGGTTAAATTAGCTAAACATGAGTGGATCGCACGGATGGATACGGATGATATTGCGGTTCAAAATCGATTCGAACTACAGATGAATAAAATACAAAAGAATGTAAATCTTCAGATTATAGGGGGACAAATTAGTGAATTTGAAGATGAACCTTCAAATCCTATCTCAATGAGAAAAGTACCAATTACTCATCAAGAAATTTTAGAATTTGCAAAGCAACGTAATCCATTTAACCATATGACTGTGATGTATAAAAAATCAGCTGTATTAGCTGCTGGTAACTATTTGCCGTTACAAGGATATGAGGATTATTACCTTTGGGTTCGAATGTTAGTAAATGGCGCCGAAGCCTATAATCTTGAAAATATTTTAGTGTATGCTAGAGCGGGTGAAGATATGTTTAAGCGTCGAGGTGGATTGAATTATTATAGAAACTCCGTTAAGGCATATAATACAATCTATAGAGTCGGCCTAGCAACGCCTAAAGATTGGCTTGTACGCAATGGTGGACAACTATTAGTTAATTTACTACCTAATGATTTACGTGGAAAATTCTACAAAAAAATATTAAGAAAGTAGGCTTACAATGTTAGTGTCAGTGATAATACCGGCCTATAATGTTGAGAAAACGTTAGAGCGAGCCGTTAAAAGTGTTACGCTACAAACTTATCGAGAATTAGAAATTCTCATAATTGATGATGGTTCTCCAGATAATTCAGGGTTAATTGCTGATAGATTGGCCGGAGAGGATTCGCGAATTCGTGTGATTCATCAAATAAATGGAGGATTATCTGCAGCCCGCAACACAGGAATTGAAGAAGCAGAAGGTGACTATATTGCTTTTCTAGATTCTGATGACGAATTTGAACTTGATATAATTGAAACTTTTGTATCTTATTATGAACAACATCAAATGGATTTATTTATCTTCAATATCAATCGTTTAAACTTACAAGGGACAACGTCTTTGCTTAAGAATGCAAAAAATGGCATAATCACAGATACTGAAGAAGCCTTAAATGCTATTTTTACACACAATGGATTAGATTTTTACGCATGGAATAAAATCTATAAGGCTTCTTTATTTGATGAAATTCGTTACCCGGTAGGTAAATTGTATGAAGATACCAGAGTTTCTTATGGGACTGTAGTTAAAAGTCGAAAGGTTGTTACTACTGATAAAGTCGGAATTAAATACTATGAAAATGATGAAAGCATTGTCGCTCAGTCTTTTAACCCCAAGCAGATGGATAATGTAACAGAGCGTTTAATCATTCATTCAGATATAAAATTAAACTATCCTAGTCTAGTGCCACTTTCTTCTAAGAGGGTCATTGACGGAATATTATCAACTGCTTATAAACTGGCAACTGTTGATGAATTTAAGAATTATTCTGAATATGATCATAAATTAAAACAACTATTCAAAGATAATAAAGAAGATTTTGATAAATCCGTATATGCTGATTGGAAACGAATAGCCGCATTCCAATTATATTCATTTAGTCCAAAACTTTACGCAAAAGTTTATCGATTGTATTTGAATAAGTAGAGAGAAGGTCATATAAAATGTCAGAAAATTCTGGTGGACAAGCTTTAAAAGCAGGTTCATGGTACGTATTTAGTAATTTTCTAATTAAAGGGGTAGGTATTTTTACTACTCCAATTATTACTAGATTAATTAATCCAACAGAGTATGGTATTTATAATACATATAAATCTATGTTGGTTATCATGTCTATTATTGGAACACTTAATATCTTAACTTCAATTGCGGTTGCGCGCTTTGAATATGAAGATGAAGAAGAGTATAGTGCTTATATATCCTCAGTGGTTGGTTTATCAACGATATCAGTAACTGTGATATATTTGATCTTTAGATTATTGATACAGTTTTTTGGAAATCCTTTAGATATTCCAATGTTGTTAATTGATTTTATGTACTTCAATATTTTATTAACAAATACATTTGATGTGCTACAGACAAAACATCGGTCGCAATTAAAATATAAGCAATTTGTGTTCTTCTCGCTACTTGTTTCCATTGTCGCGCCAATACTTTCTATTATATTGGTTTCTTTACAAGATAGTAATAAATATATAGGTTATGTCCTAGGTACAAACCTTCCAATTATGATAATTGGTGTAGCTCTATACTATGTAATATTTAAGCAAGGAAAGACTTTCTATAATAAAGAGTACTGGAAATTCGCTTTAAATATATCTGTCCCATTAATTCCGCATTCGCTCTCAAATAATTTACTAAGTCAATCAGATAGAGTATTAATTTCTACATATAGAAATGCAACTGAAGTAGGACTTTATAGTCTAGCATATTCATATTCTGCGATACTGATGACAATCTGGAACGCGCTTAACCAAGCATGGGCGCCGTGGTTTTATGGCGAGATGAATAATGAGAATTATAAGTTAATTCAAAAAATTGTTAAACCATATACTGTCCTATTTTCCATGATGTTTATCGGGATGTTGGCACTAGGACCCGAAGCCCTTAAGATTTTCGGTTCTGCGGAGTATCAAGATGGTGTGAGGGTAATTCCACCGGTTTTACTAGGATTATATTTCCAATTTTCATATTCACTATATGTAAATATAGAAATTTATCTTAAACAAACTAAATATATTTCTACAGGAACATTAATGGCGGCGGTACTAAATATAGTTCTGAATATCCTTGTAATCCCAACCTATGGATATATAGGAGCAGCTTATACTACATTAATTGGATACATTTTCCTGTATCTTGTACATTATTATATGTCTAATAAAATATTAGAAGGTGCAGACGTTATTGGTAACAGATTCATTTTATTCTGGAGTTTGTTTATGGTAGCAATATCGTTTATCTTTAACTTTTTAACTGAGTATTTAATCATAAGATATATATTATTGGTCGTAATATTTGCGGTTATTCTCATGCTATTTAGAAAAGAGATTCCAGAAGTCATCAAATTATCTAAGACAATTTTCAAGCGGAAATAGTGGTGGATTATGTCGATAAAAAACGAAATTAAAAAAATGATTCTACGATACAGATTTGGTAAAAAAATTGATTATCAAATGCCACTTTCAATACATGAAGAGGTAAACTTGCAAAATGTAAAATTTGGAAAACATTGCCAAGTAGCTCATCATGCGGAAATTGCCAATAGTTCCATAGGAGATCGTACATCCATAGGGCGATATACAAAAATTCAATCTGCAAGGCTTGGAAAATTTTGTTCTATTTCTTGGAACGTAACCATAGGTGCTACTTCTCATCCTTTGGATCGACTTTCTACACACGCATTTTCTTATCGGAAGCAATTTGGTATAGTTGATAATGACATTGAAATTGAGAAAGAAAAGGTTATTATCGGAAATGATGTCTGGATTGGCTGTGATGTCGTTATTATGCCAGGCGTTAACGTTGGGGATGGTGCCGTCATCGGTGCCGGCAGTATAGTAACCAAAGATGTTGCACCTTATAGTATAATAGTAGGGAATCCTGGAAAAAAAATTAGAAATAGATTTTCAGAAGAAATTATTGAATCTCTTAAAGAAATTCAGTGGTGGAATTTTACAGAATCAGAATTAAAAAAGGCGATACCGCTAATGCAGGAACCGTTAACAATGACGACGATAGAACAACTAAAAAATATAAAATAGGTGATTACAATGAGTAAATATTATGTGGTTTTAACAGGTGCTCAAAAAAATGCGGGTGACTATTTAATTACAGAAAAGTGTAAGGAATTATTGAGACGTGAAAGACCGGAACATGAATTGGTTCAGTTAGGAAGATGG
>OMJG01001359.1_pt1 | contig 14307 bp, 12 predicted proteins | sample 1646431 | NCBI WGS metagenome assembly OMJG01 (sample SAMN03771674, study PRJEB25209) | food metagenome | isolation source: Cotija cheese | place: Mexico:Jalisco,Michoacan | collected 2011-12-12
AATATTACTGGGTACATTATCATACTCGCTAATTTAGAAAGGACAATCTCATGTATTGGAAAGGTTTATCTAAGACAAATGAAAAGCGCCTATCTCAAACAGGTGTAACCCCTCTCTCTCAAATAAACATACAGTCATTATCAGAGACAAATAAAACTGGTTTGCAAGACTTGCTTTCAATGGAAAATGCTATAGAAAAGCGCTGATAAGTCATAAAGATTTATCAGCGCTGCCCAAAAACACACTCTCAAGCTCAATCGCCTGTAAGGTCTTATGCACCTTGCAGTTTTTTTATGTCTACATTTTATGATCTCGGCTGGCGCTTTGTAAAGTTCCCCACCCACATATAAAAGAAACGACAATATCATCATCTGACAAATTAATAGCTACTTCTTTGTCTGTCGATGATATATCTTTCTCTGCATAACATACTGGTTACTTGTGTAGTTAATAAACAATGGTGCACTCTCTTCAATCACATTACTGAATTCCAATCCATACCATGTGGTTGGTGAAGCAGTAATCTTTTGTAGATAAATTCTACCTGCAATCAAACGTCTGTCTAACCCACTAAGTTTATCATTAATAACCAAATCCGCAGGTTGTTCCTTAATAATGACAAATTTAAATGAGCCAACTTTGCGCTCCATCTGAGTCGAGTACTTTGGCACTTGTGATTTTAAAACGCCTTGTTCAACTAATTTGGCAACAATTTGATGCAGATAAACACTTACCACTTGAGATCGTTTAAAGCCAAGATATAATTGCACATTCACAATATTGTCCGTATCCAACATATCCACCGTGTAGCTACTTTCATATGGTTCATCTGTTTCATTTACTGTGACAAACCAATATACTTTAGCTCGTTTTGGTTGCCGATCTAAAATAGAGTACATTGCACTACGTTTAATTCGATAATCATCTTTAATTTTAGTCATGTAAACCAAATTTGTAGTAAAAAATGGTTCTGTCTCATCATCACTTAACTTTGACAGTTGATCACGGTAATCAAGTAAAGACACATATTCACTTGCTACTTCATAATGCTCTCTTTTCTTATTACCAAAGTACCAAACCCACATCACATACAAAATAAGCAACATCAATAATACTGTAATATAGCCACCATGAATAAATTTAACCAGACTAGCTATCAAGAACAAGGTCTCAATTGTCCCAAAAAATATCGCAATACCAAATGCGCTAATCCGGTTAAGACGATCCTTCAAAAATTCAAAGAGCAATATGGTTGTCATTAACATGGTAACAGTAATTGCTAGACCATATGCGGCCTCCATCTTTTGTGAATTACCAAAGTACCAAACAATGCCCAACGTAATAATGCATAAAATCCAATTCACATTAGCGATATAGATTTGATTTTTAACATCACTAGGATGCTTAACCAATAAACGTGGTAATAATTTTAATCCCATTGCTTCAGAAACTAATGTAAAGGAACCTGTAATTAACGCCTGCGAAGCAATAACAGCAGCCAAAGTGGCAAGTACTATGCCTAAAATCCGCCAATTACCAGGCAGCATTTCATAAAACGGATTAAGATTTGACAGATTAGCATATGCCTGATCATGTGCGTGATTAATAATCCAAGCACCTTGACCTAAGTAATTTAAAATCAATGCGCCATAGACCAATGGCCACGTTGCATAAATATTTTTCTTACCAACGTGCCCCATATCAGAATATAAAGCTTCCGCACCTGTTGTTGCCAGAAAAACACTTCCCAGAATGAAAATACCAACTTTATTGACCGGACTAAATAACAGCGTAATGGCATAGTATGGCGACAAAGCTTTTAAGATTGCTGGGTATCCTAATATGTTGACAATACCAAAAACTGCTAAAAAGCCAAACCATAATATCATTACTGGTCCAAAAGCTTTTCCAATCGTACTTGTACCAAAACGCTGAATAACAAATAGCAACAATAATACCAACGTTGTAATTAACAAGACATCACTTTGCGCATTCCCAAATGATATTGACCCCAGATGCTGTCCACGCAACCCTTCAATGGCTGAAGTAACGGTTACTGCTGGTGTTAATGTACCATCGGCTAAAATAGCGGCACCACCAATTAACGCTGGAAAAATGAGCCATTTTGCTTTTGCTCTTACCAATGCATAAAGTGAAAAGATGCCCCCTTCATGATTGTTATCGGCTTGCATGGCAATAACCACATATTTTAACGTCGTAATAATCATTAACGTCCAAAAAATCAACGAAATGGCACCGATAATATAATCCGGTGATGTATGGCCCATTTTACCAGCATCACCAACTATGGCGTTCATGACATATAGCGGTGACGTTCCAATATCACCGTATACAATTCCTAACGTAACTAGCATTCCTGCAAATGAAACACGTTCAAATTGCTTGAGCATTACTAATTTGCCTCCAAGTTGGATCAAAAATTTTTGAAATTCTAATTAATACCCCCGTATAGTACCGCCAAACATTTTATAAAGCAACCAATAATTCCATCAAAAAAGCCAGGATATAAATATATCCCGACTCAATCAGCTTAAAATTCACGAAAGACTTTTCGCCAAATTTAAATATTTGTTACCTACCAATGCCAGTTTAATCAACAACATCAAAGAACACTGCGCCTAGACCTTTATCGAAAGTTGCCTTCCAACTACCATTTCCTAATGATTCCGGTAATAAGAATGTACCACTTGAAACACGTTGTCCAGCTTTTAATGGGGTTCCCTGTTGTTCAAGTTTTTCGACTAACCAATGGAGTGAATGTAGTGGATTCCCTAAAACTTCAGACGAACTGCCATCTTTTAGTTTTTTACCATCATGGAATAACTCACATGTGACATTGGCCAACTCATCAACATCGGTGAACAGTTTATCCGTATCCACCTCATTACCATAAACAACATAACCACCAACCGCCGCATCTGACATTACCATATATTTTGACAGACTTGGGAACCAATCACTAAAACGTGAATCAGGCACTTCAACAGCCGGCGCAACCTTTGTCTTGTGAAGTAACTCTACTAAGGAATCTTCGCTGCTAAGGTCTTCTTTAGCTGTAAATAACATCTCAACCTCTGCTAATGGCTCCATTAAGTCACTTCGATATAGCGTTGTGGGCGATGAAACAAAGTGACTTTTAACCTGGGCACCATATAGCGGTGAATCCGAGTCAAACATATTCTGGGTTTCTTGACTAGTAAGCGATACCTTGTAGCCACCAACGGCCTCATCTTTTAATTCAGTTAGCCGATGTTGTACTCGGTAGGCAGTCTCTTCATCCGTAACGACGCCCTCATAGGCAGATTGCTGCAAGGGTTCGTGTGTTTGATATGCATTAAACAAGTTCTCTGCTAACTCATTTTCAGCTGTTGATAATTCATTTTCTTTAGTAAGTGTTTCTGACATTGTCTGATTCATAAGTGTATCCTCCATTAAATCTGATTTATTTGTTCCCACTTATGTCTGTACTTTGAGGACAAATAAATAATAGTTCATGACTCGAAAATCGTTCATACTGTGTGTTAAATGCGACAAAAGACTAATCTGACTAGGACTCTCTTTTGCGCTTTGAATCACCGATTCCATCTGTCCTCACCCCCTAAAATACAATTAATGCCATTCAAATTAAAAAGCGTCCTTTTAACTACCTGATTAAATAGTTAAAAGGACGCTGTATGCGTGGTACCACCTTAATTTATAATGCTATCACTAGCATTATCTCTCACGTACAACATTTGTAATACGCTGACACTATAATGGGTGCACCCAATGCCATCTAATAAAATTTCAACGACATAGCTCAGAGATGATCGTCATTAATTATCGCAACCTGTTTCGCACCAACCAACAGTTCTCTTATCGCTAACAAATAATGAGCTTCTCTTCATTGCTTTTTAATTTGAATTTAATTATTGATGCTAATTTACACCAGAAAATTTTTCTTGTCAAGTTTTTATGGTACGGTCGGCTTCAAGATATCTTTTGTCGTACTATCTCGGTTCTAAAATAGACAAAATATCCTTTAAAACACCATTTTGATAAAACATCTGATGTTGAAACTTTGTTCGCTCATTTTCGACAGCTTGCATGGCTTGATTAGAAATTTGCTTCTTTAAACCTTTGCTTTGTGTATCTTTTGCTGCCTGCGTTTCAACAACCAACGTTAACAAGGCATGGTAATAACCCAAAAACCAGCCATTAAAATAAGGCATAATGACACTTTCTATCACTAATTGATTATCATGATGTGAAGTGATTGCATGATATTCTTCTGCCAGCATACTATTAATTTGTGTCGCTACTTCATTTTGTTGCGAATCATTTTCATGAACATTGGTAATAAGTTTTGCAAATTTCTTATCAGCAGTATGTTCTACTTGATCGATCCAAGTCGCTGGTTGATCATCTGGCTGAACACCTTCACTTAATCCAATAATCAATAAATATGCTGCTTCATATCCCCGACGCATCCCCGCCATTAAAATAGGTTCCAAAATTGGATTTAATTGTTTGATATCCAATGTTGCATTAATTGCCATAATCTTTTGCTTTAGATCATCTTTTAACATAATTTTTCCATCACTGTCTATTTTTGATAACCACTATACCATAAATCATCTGCCACAAAAAAGCCGAAGTCATTACCAATTATTGATTGGACAACTTCGGTCATTTAATAGTTTTTATGCTAATGCACCCATTGGATCCCATGGTGCTAATTCTTTTGGTGTGCCATTTTCATAAGCATCACGCAATTCATCAGGAAGGAATTCCTTCTTAATAACAACTTGATAAGTAAATTGGTCAAACCACTCGTCAGACATTGTAAAGTAACCCTTGTGGCCATTCTTATCACCCCATGAGTTCTCAACCTTCCACTTTGTTGGCTTACCATCGACAAGGTCAACACCAGTCAAAACCATGGCGTGCGTCATCAATGAATCACCATAATCCAAGCGCTCTGCCTTGGTCATGCTGAAATCGATATCGAATAGGCTATCTTCATCATATAATTCTGTGTCCATCAAGCCAGCGACACGATCTAACTTTGGTCCCATATCAACACCAAACCAAACGTTCTCCCCAGCAGATAATTGCTTGATTGCTAATTCTTTGAACGTTGCTAAGTCAAGATTCAAATGCTTAACATCACGACCACCGACAACTGAACCCAACATTTTAACACCATAAGTTTGGTTGTATGGCTTGTCATCTGTTGGTGCATTAATAATTGAAATATAATCACTTAGATTCCAACCAACATATTTCTTAAAGAAGTCTTGTGGCGTAATTGCTTGCTCACGATGGAACTCATTATCCTTATCGCGGAATGAGAAATCGAAAGTCAAAGGTGGCTCTCCAAATGTTAGTGATAGCATACGATAATTCTCTTTATTGAATGCTGCAAGCTTAGCTGAAATTTGTTCATCTGAAGCGTTTTGCGCAACCAATTGACGTAGCGCAATTGCATCTTTACGCAACTTACCATTGAACAAACGGTTGAATTCAGCAGAATGAGATGATGCTTGTGACTCTGGGAAAGCTGATTGTGGCACAACACCATACTTCTCTATGATTGCAACAATCATATCCCACTGCCCACCATCTTGTTGTGGCGTAGCTAGCAAGAAGCTAACTTCACGATCAGTAGTTGGCTTGTCTGCCGTTGCCACAATATTGTTGTAGAAGTAATTTGCCTTCTCCAACTTATCCCAAAAGAATGTGTAACTTTGTGATAACTCGAAATCACCAGGTAAGCCATGGACTGACTTCATATCATGGCGCATTGTATTCAACGCTGCAAACATCCAGCAACGTCCCGATTGCAATTGATTAGCAACTGGTGAGCTCTCCAAATCAACACTAAATGTTGGTGTCAATTCACCGGCACGTTGGTTATCACGTGCTGACTTCAAAATACCATTCGTTGTCACTGCACCACGTAAAACTGCGGCCTTGGGGCTTTCATTCACAGCTTCTTTAAATGCTGTTAATTGCTCTTGGGTAATTTCACTCATTTTTTAACCACCTTTTTCTCATAATTACTTAAGTTTATCCCTTTCAATCCTAATATGCAATATGACACCCATAGGCTACGAGATATGAATGCGGTAAGCACGATAAACGTAACCCTTAGACTGCAAATTAGAAAGTTCAACATTAAACACCTGATAACCTTCACGAGTTACTTCCACAATATTAGAAGCATCCCCATTTTTTGCATTTAAGTAACCAAAATCAATTAAGAAATTACCATTAGCCAACAATCGATTTGAACCAATTCGATCTGTGAAATTAGCCGTCCCCAATGCCTGTCCATAAGACCAAACCTCTTTCGCAGTCATTGTTTTCAAATTGATTCTTAATTCACGGCCTGCTGAATATTTCTTGGTCGTCTTTTTATCACCATATGACACAGCATAATTATTATCATAGATAGAAATAGTTTCTTGGCCGTCTTTTTGTGAACCAGGAATGACACGTGCATCATGCTGTCCACCATTGATAGTTGTTCCATTAGCATAACGCAACACATGCTTTTGCCACTTTTTTGGCCAATCTGCTTTTGGTTTTCCAGATAAAATCCAGATTGGACGCATCGTTTCATAATTTAATTTCATTACTAAATCCTGATGACGTGATGAGATAATAATACTGTTATCTTTTTCATCATAATTGATTGCGTTTTGATGTAACCAATCAACTTTCCCATCAGAACGTTTCGTTGCATCATATTGTGCATACATGTCCATTGGGAAAATACGTTTCAAATCAATAACCCGTACCACTTTACCTGTTTGACGATTGATTTCAACCATCGTATCCTCAATGAACTTTGATCCATCAGAAACGGTAGCTAATAAATTCCCGTTTGGTAATTCAATAACATCATGGTGAATAGCAGTTGTTTCTACGTCTGACTTATGCTTGGCTTTCAAATTTTCAGTTGATGATGTTTTATTACTAAATTGATAATTGCGGTAAATCTTTCCTAAATAGTTTGTCTCAACAAGATCGTTATAAACAAGTTGACTATTATTCTGTTTTCTCAAAATCAACAAATGATCATTCTTTAAAGTTTTAAAAATATGCTGATTATATTCAGTTGAATACCACCGTATCTGCCCATCGGCATCAATAGCAAATGGCTCTTTTGTTGTACGGGTAAACACGGTTAAACTGTTCTTTCCAATCGCCATTTGCTCCTTATTAGCCATTTTCACTTGAATATTAATATTAGCTAAACTTTTGGGTAATGCTTGTGTTTGTACCATTATGGTTTTCTTCTGAACATGTCCATCAGCATAAGTTATCGTAAATTCTACTCGATTTGCCGTATTAGCGTACAACCCCACCACATTAATGCGGTGAGTTTTACTATTTTTAGTTGTATCATTACTGATGGATGTCCCGTTTGTTTTACCAACAACCGTATAACTTACTCTTGCTGCCTGATCTGTATGAAAAATAGCGAGAGCAGTTAGTGGCGAGGTTTTATACGGATTTGTCTTTACAAACATATGCTCAATTGTATAATCCGAATCTTCCTCCGCATGTGTATATTTCTTTTCTAGATTTTTTTGACTCGAAATTAATTGTCTACTCAAATGAATGCCTAAGTTATTTTTGATTTGTGTCTCTGTTAATAGTTTTGGATGACTTTCACGATATACCTTGTGACCGTAAAAGCCACCTGCACAAACAACGATGACAAATACAACAACCCCAATCCAATGCCTCCACTTTTTTCCTTTTAAATAATCACCCATACCTAACCCCTTTTTGACTATAAATATCTATTTAACGTCTAAAATAGCAGACCATTCACGTGAAATCAATATATCGGCCAGAATATTAGTATTTTTTTATGAATACAAAAACGCCTATCCGGGCAAGATAGACGTTTTTGGATCAAGTTGGCTATTAAACATAACCAACGATCTTTATTAAGGAGTAGGTTGTCTAAAGCATCATCACTTTAAACGGTTAGGTAAATTTCTATGAGTGTGGGCTGTTGATAGGAATGGGCTTTCCTTATCAACAGTATTTATGATAAGGCCAGCGACTTAAATAAAATATAAATCAGCCTAAAAGAAACCTTTAATTTGAAAAACCAATAAAAAAGTGATTTTGGTACCAACAAGGTAACCCAAAATCACTATCCATCATCTATTTAAGAGTAGAAAATATGAATAAGGTTGATGACTTACCACAAGTATAGCACATTAAATGATAAACTCAATCATTTTTCTAATCAATATTTAATTTTATTTTGCAAAAAAGCCAAAATATGCGATTACCAAAACACTCAAGATAATTCGATACCAACCAAATGCTTTAAAGTCATTATTCTTAATATAATTAAGCAAGAATCTAATCGATAGATAAGCAACAACGAACGATACAACTGTTCCAGTCAACAGCACCATGGTTTGTGTACCAGTAAACGCACCACCATGACTAAAATATTTGACGATTTTTAGTAATGATGCACCAAACATCGTTGGAATTGCAAGGAAAAATGAAAATTCTGTTGCAACAAAACGAGACGTACCAATTAGAATGGCTCCCAAAATGGTTGCCCCAGATCTTGATGTTCCAGGAACTAATGATAAGAGCTGGAACATTCCGATAATAAATGCTGTTTGGTATGGCAAATTACTTAAATTCGTAAAACGTGGTGTGAGACGATCATTACGATTTTCAATAACAATGAATAGAATTCCATAAATTAGCAACATAGCAGCCACTACTTGCCAATTCATCAGATGTGCATCCATCCAGTCATTGAATAACAATCCTAGAACAACTGATGGCACAATAGCAACCAACACCTTTAACCATAGGATCCAAGTATCATGTTTTTCCAATGAATTCTTTTTAGGAGAAAATGGATTCAACTTATGGAAGTAAATCACCACAACTGCAAAAATCGCACCTAATTGAATCACAACATTGAACATATCCGTAAACTGTGTTGACTGCTTCATCTGGATAAATTCATTTGCTAAAATTAAATGACCAGTAGAGCTGATCGGTAGGAATTCTGTAATTCCTTCAACTATTCCCAGAATAATTGCTTTAATAATATCAAACATTTTTTAACCTCTATATGCTTAGATTTTAGTAACCAAATTTAAGAATGCCATACACCATATAATAGTGTCAAGGAAAAATGGCTATGGATGACGGTTAAAAAAGAGTGCACGTTCCGAATTTATAGGCCTATAATCCAAACATTTTTAACATAAAAAAGTTGGAACATTTTCTTTTGTTCCAACTTCTTCCTACAACTAGGTAAGATGGTTCATCCTACTTTGTCGATTCTCTTTTGTCTCCAAGCAACACTTTTATCATATCTGGATAAACACCACCGTTCTGATTTCTTTTCATCACAAGGGCTGTCAGTGCTTGTTTCAAATATTTCTCATTCTTATCATTAACGGCTCGCCATGTTGCAAAACCGCCCATAGATTTCACTGTAATATGACCCATATCAGCATAAACATTTTGTCGATTTTCAATGTAATAATCGTAAATAATTACATCTCTATCCTCATACTGCTTAATAACGGTTAACATATTACTTCTCACTTTTTATTGGCTATGATATTGTGTAACCCAACCATTATAACGCATCTCACGTTGATTTCCAAAAATTGACGTTATTCGTACCATAATTGTGGTAGTGTTTAGTCTACCAATAACTCTTTTGCAAGATAGAAGCATCCATAAATTCCCGCATTATCACCATTACCAACAGACACAATATAATCTTCTAATTTTGGTACGGCTAAATAATCATGTAATTGTTCGGCAAATGACTGTCGTACCATTGGTAATAAAATATCACGGTGTGGCACCCCGCCACCAAAGACGATACGTTCTGGGCGCAATGTAGCAGTATAAGTGACCGCCGCCTGTGCCAAATAAAAAGCTTCTATTTGCCATGCTAAATGATCATCTGGTAGTTCTTTCGCCGAAACACCCCAGCGTTCTTCCATAGCCGGTCCAGCTGCCAATCCTTCCAAGCAACGATCACCATGGAAAGGACAATGCCCTTCATAGTTATCTTGGGGATGCTTAGCCATCATAATGTGACCAGCTTCTGGGTGTGAGTAACCACCAACAAATTCTCCGTTGGCAATAATACCTGCTCCAATACCAGTTCCCACCGTTAGATACACGACATTATCCACATCAGCAGCTGATCCTGATACATATTCCGCCCAACCAGCAGCGTTAACATCCGTTGTCCAATAATAAGGTATATCACGCCAAGTTTTCATGGCACCGAGGAAATTATAACCTGACCAGCCTCGTTTAGGTGTATCTAAAACATAGCCATAGGTCTGGCTATCAGGTCTGACATCAATTGGTCCAAATGAAGCAATGCCAATTGCAGCAATATCTTCATATTGATCAAAAAATTCTTGTACCTTTTTGATAGTCGACGCACCATCTTCTGTTGGAAAGCTTTCACGAGCCACCACAGCTTCCGGCTTTTCGACTGGCGCGACAGCCACCACAAACTTTGTTCCACCTGCTTCAATTGCACCAAGTAATGCCATTTGGCAATTCCCCCTAAATTTCATAGTATACTGGTATTCTAATCGATTATTTCTATAATTGCAAACGTTTGCAAATATTGATACAAAAGCATCACAAACGTTTACGCTTTTGATCCTTTCATCCAAATAAAAACGCCTACCTTGCGCGTTTAGGTAGACGTTTTCTGTGTGGCATCGATGTCTTTAACTTTCGTTATTAACTCCACAACATTTTGAATATGCTCCTATTATAACGTATTCTTTGAAAAAATGGCGAATTACTTTTTAATTAATCGTCGATACATCCAAACCGTTAACCCATAGTAAACAATATATAGACCGCCAATACCAATTAAGGAAGGTCCAAAACCGAGGTATGCATTGCTTGTCCCAGCCATTAATGGCGCAAACATTTGTAACCCAAATACGACGTCTAAAACTCCGATTACCATCGGTATAACAAATAGAATTCCTAAATCAGTGGCAATTGTTTTGGTAATCTTTTTTTCACTTGTTCCAATCATTGCCAATACACGATATCGTTTCTTATCATCTGCAACACCCGATAATGTCTTAAACATTAATGTGGCTGCTAACATTGCCAAAAAGCCAATACCTAAGAAATTTCCCATGAACTCGATACCACCGAAAATTCCCTTTAATTGTTTGTATTCTGCATATGATCCAGTTGCAAATTCTGGCTTGATGCCTGTAATTTTTTCTTGCAATTTCATATTATGCGCTAATGCCTGCTCATTGGCCATCATATCTGTCACTTTAACCATACGAACAGTATGTGTTGTCGTACCATGCGCCTGCATATCTGATGCATTTTCTGCAACAACTACTTTTGCACCAAAACGTGTATTCAAGATTTGATTAGCAACCGAAGTCAACGTTAGATCCGATTCTGGTTCATCACGTAATTGATTCCCTGTTAACCATTTTGTTCGCCAGCTTGAGCCATCTTTTGACCAAACCTTCGCTGGCAATTTTTGTTCATTGAACTCCTCAGCATTGAAATAAATCGTTTGTCCTTTAACAACGTAATGGTAGGATTGATTCCACGTAATTCCCTTCAAATTATCCGTGCTAATCTTGTTTGTCACATAAGCCGCAGTCAATGGATCGGCCTTTTCAGCTTGGCTAGGTAACATCAAATAATATCCTTGACCAACTGACATAGCTCCTAAAGCCAAAGCGAACATAACAGCAATAGATGATAATATCCGTTGATAGTCTGGTAATCGAAATGAAAGCTGTCCGTTTATAAATGCACGCAATCCACGTAAACTATATTTTGAACCACGCACCCAGCTTGTTACCATTTTTAATGTTCGGCTAACAAACCAATACGTTCCCCAAACATTTAAAATCAAAATGACAACAAACCCAGATAAACCAATTTTGGCAATCTTAGGCATCAAGACAAAGCTCGCAATTAGTAACAAGAGCCCAATTAAACCAAATAAAGGATCAAGTATCTTACGTTCTTTAGGTTGGTTGACCTGTTTATTAGCTAATAATAGTGTTAATGTATCTTGCTTACGCAAACGACGACGATTATACAAACCATTTAGTGTAAATAAAACAATAAAAAATACTAATGTTGTAACGATAGATTTTATTGAAAAAGATTGCCAATGGTGTAGCTGGACACCTAAGAGATTCATTAAGTAGTGACTACTTAGTGCCGTTAAACCAAATCCAATAAGAATGCCAATGATTGTTGCTATAACACCAATACTTAACGTTTCCCTTAGCAACAAGGAACCAATTTGCTTTTTAGTTGCCCCAAGCATGGACATCAAACCATATTCAGATTGACGAATCCTTAGCAAAAAACCATTTGCAAAATTTAAATAGACAAATGTAATCATGCCTAACAGTACTTCACCGATGACAAATATTACTGTAATTTGTGACACAACCGCATTCGCTTCTAAAAATGCCTTATTAGTGGCCATTGCACTAAACATATAAAAAATTGCTGCCGAAATAATCAAGCCAACAAATAAAACAATATAATCACGCCATTTAGAACGCAATGATTTTAAAGCAATTCCAAACATATGATCCTCCTAATTGAAATTTCCTAGCTCAGACAATACTCGTTGATAGAATACTTCTCGTGATTGATTGTCACGAGTAATTGTTTTTGTAATCTGTCCATCCGTTAAGAACAAGATTCGAGATGCAAATGATGCTGAGAAAGCATCATGAGTCACCATGACAATAGAAATTCCTTCGTTATCATTGATCTGAGTTAAATAATTCATCATTTCGCGAGCGTTTTCTGAATCTAGTGCTCCGGTTGGTTCATCACCAAAAATAAGTGTTGGATTGTGTACCAAAGCTCGTGCAGCGCCCACTCGCTGTTGTTGACCACCTGATAATTCTGTTGGATATTTATTGAGATAAGACTCAATATGCAGTAGTTGTGCGACTTTTTGCACGGCGTCTTTAACTTTCTTTGGACTTACCTTTTGCAGCGTCAGTGGTAAACTGATATTTTCCTGCACGGTTAAACTTTCAATTAAATTATAATTTTGAAAAATAAATCCCATATCTTGACCACGGAATTTTGCAATCGCATCATCATTCATCTGCAAAATATTCTTGTTGTTAATCATCACTGATCCTGACGAAGGTTGCATCAGTGTTGATAAGATATTCAATAATGTTGATTTTCCAGATCCCGATGGACCCATAATAGCGACAAATTCGCCCTCATCTACAGACAATGATAGATTTTTCAAAACCTCTTGTTGTACACCTGCTGTACTTAAATATGTTTTATTTAACTGATTGGCAATTAGAACTGGTTCAGTCATGATTTTTTCTCCTAGTTTTTATTTCATTTATGTTACAGACAATACTATACACAATCTAATATTGCATTGTCAAATTATTTTTTTGATTTTTAAAAAATAGCGCGCGACAAAAGTTATTTTAAAGCCGGTGTATCACGCAATTTACGCCATAAAAATTACAAGTTTATAATTAAGACGTTTTTAGCAAAAAAAAATTGGAACATTTTCTTTTGTCCCAATTTCTTTTCCACGCTATGGTTAAATAATTAATTATAAGCAAGTCAATTTTATAACAACAAATTAAACTTCTGGTAATTTTAAGTCTTTTGCATCAATTAATTGTAATTTATCAATAAAAATGTATTTCATGATCAGTGCCATGGCAATTGGAACAATAAAGAACGCTATCACGACTCGTAAACCAATCCCATTTCCCGTAGATTCATTAAGTGCTGTGACAGGTCCAATAAATCCTGATAAGCCGAAACCTGCTGAAAATGGAGTTCCTGACATACTCAGTAAGCTTGAAATTCCCCCTGCAATGGCCGATGCAATGATCACTGGAATAAATAGTTTTGGTTTAGATAACATGTTAGCCATTTGAATTTTCGGTGAACCCATAAAGTGGGCAATGAATAAGCCCCATGAATTTTCTTTCAAACTCATAATTGCCAAAACCAACGAAGCAGTTACAATTCCTGTATTAGCAGCTCCAGCTCCGATTCCAGTCAACCCAATAGCCGTTGCAATACCAACGGAAGATAATGGTGAAACAATCAATACAGCGAAGATAATCCCTAACAAGATGCCCATCACTAATGGTGCTGTTTGGGTTGCAGCGGCGACAACAGTTCCAATCGCATCTTGAATAGCAATCATCACAGGTAACGTCAATAAACCAAGACCACCACCAACTAGCAAAA
>OMJG01001360.1_pt1 | contig 14307 bp, 12 predicted proteins | sample 1646431 | NCBI WGS metagenome assembly OMJG01 (sample SAMN03771674, study PRJEB25209) | food metagenome | isolation source: Cotija cheese | place: Mexico:Jalisco,Michoacan | collected 2011-12-12
GGCAAGGCCGCTGCGGCCGGAGCCGTGCTGCGCGAACTGCCCCGCCACGAGATGAGTGAGGCACAGCGCCGGGCCGCCGCCGAGACGCTCATCGACCAGGCCGCCGCCGGGGCCACGACCCGCCAGATCAGCCGTAGTGCCGACAGGGTGCTGGAACAGGTGGCCCCCGAACTGGCCCCCACCGCCGCAGGTCGGGCCGCCGAGACCGAACGGCGACGACAACGAGCTCTCAAGGAGCGTGAACTGAACTTCGCCGACGACGGCCGGGGCTCGGTCCGCTTCTGGGGACGACTGCCCCAGACCGAGGGCGACCTGCTCCGCAAAGTCATCGGAGCCTGCGTGGAACGCGGCCGCGGAGACGAGCGCCGCGAGCTCGAGACACTCAAAGCCCAGAAAGTCACCGGGGAACTGACGACCGGCCAGTACTTCGCCGCCCGCACCGCCCTTCAGGAACGCGAGCACCGCACCATTGCCCAACGACAGGCCGACGCCCTCACCGACATGGCCACCACCCTCCAGAACGCCGGGCACATTCCTGCCGCGGGCGGGGAGACACCCCGGGTGATCGTCACCCTGGACTACATGGGTCTGCTGCAGCTGGCCGTCGATACCGCCGCCACCGGCCTCCGCCCCGACGGCAGCCGGTTGGATGAGGTGTCGGCCGCCCGGCTGCAGGCGGCGCTGACCGGGGCCAGCGAGAACAGCGCCGATGTGTCGGCCTCCCAGGTACGGATCGCCTGCTGCGACGCCGGAATCCTTCCCGTCGTCCTCGGTGATCAGTCCGAGATCCTGGATCTGGGCCGGGAGCACCGGCTCGTGACACCCCAGATCCGCAAAACCCTCGCCCTGCGAGACGGAGGCTGCATCTTCCCCGGCTGCCAGGTTCCAGCCCAGGCCTGCCAGGCCCACCACGTCACACCCTGGTGGGCCGGAGGGGCGACCAGCCTCGACAACCTCGTGCTCGTGTGCCGCCATCACCACGGCGTCATCGAACCCCACAGGTTCAACCCTGCAGCCGACCAATGGCGCATCACCTTCGACCCCGACACCGGACGCCCGAGAGCCATCCCACCGGCCCGGATACGCCGCGACCTCCCACCAGACCGCCGCGACACGCAGCAGGACTCCGCTCACCGGCCTGAAACCGCCAACGGCATCACCAGCGGACGACGGCTACGGTTCGGCGCCTCGTGTCACCTGCCGGCGACGGGCACGACCCGCCCCGCGACAGCGCCGCGATGTGTCTGCAACGCCGACGCGAAGGGACCGATCCCGGAGCCCCGGCGCTCCGCCCTCAGTCGTCCCTGCCGCGACCTCTGAATCCGGCGCGCAACCGCTCCTTGTTGACGGTGGCGATCGCGGTGAGGGGGATCTCCACCGGGCAGGCCTTCGCGCACTCGCCGTAAAGCGAGCACGGCCCGAAGAACTCGTCGAGGGAGTCGACCATCCGGCGGGCCCTCCTGCCGCGCTCCTGCCTGCCCTGCGGCATCCGCGCCAGGTGGGCGAGCTTGGCGCCGGCGAAGAGCATCGCGGCGCCGTTGGGGCACGCGGCCACGCAGGCCCCGCACCCGATGCACGAGGCGAAGTCCAAGGCCTGCTCGGCCTGCTCATGGGGCTGCGGCACCGTGTCGGCGTCGGGAGCGGTGCCGGTGAGCACGTTGACGGTTCCGCCGGCTCGCACCAGGGCGTCGAGACTCGACCTGTCGACCGCCAGATCGCGGATCACCGGGAAGGCGGCCGAACGGAAGGGCTCGAGCTTGAAGCGTCGGATCTGCGGGAATGCGCGGAGGTGCTGGCGGCACGCCGGGGTGTTGGGCACCGGACCGTGCGGAACGCCGTTGACCAGGAATCCGCAGGAGCCGCACACCCCCTCGCGGCAGTCGGACTCGAAGACGACCGGGTCTCCTCCCTGCTCGACGATCTGGTCGTTGAGCCGGTCCAGCAGCTCCAGCAGGCTCATCTCGGGCTCGGCGTCCTCGACGACGTGGGTCTCGAAACGACCCTTGGCCCGCGGCCCGTCCTGACGCCAGATATCCAGTGTGACCTTCATCGGTAATCCCTCACCTGCAGTGCGATCAGCGAGAACGCGAGCGGCTCGCTGTGACGGACATGCTCCCCCTCGGGGGTGGTCTCCCAGGCCGAGACCGCGGCCCAGTTGGCGTCGTCACGTCTGGCCTCCCCCTCGGGGGTGGCGTACTCGGTCCGGAAATGCGCTCCGGCAGACTCCCGGCGATCAAGGGCGTCCAGGATCATCGTCTCGCCGAGCTCGATGAAGTCGGCCACGCGGCCCGCCTTCTCCAGTTCCTGATTGAGACGGTCCCCGTCACCGACCACCCGGACGTCGCGCCAGAACTCCTCGCGCAGCGCCCGCACCTGTTCCAGGCCCTCGACCAGGCCGGTCTCGTCGCGGCTCACCCCGCAGTGGTCGTAGAGGATGTCGCCGAGCCTGCGATGGAACCATTCGGGGCGGTGGGAGCCGTCGTTGGCCAGCAGCCTGTCGATGCGGTCGTGGACCCGGCCCATCGCCTCGTCCACCTCGGGGGCGTCGATGCTCAGGGGCTCCTTCCCGACGAATCCGGCGAGGTAGTCGGGGACCGACCGGGGCAGGGTGAACCAGCCGTCGACCGACGCCGACAGCAGGGAGTTGGCTCCCAGCCGGTTTGCGCCGTGATAGTTGTTCGACGCCTCCCCGCCGACGAAGAGCCCGGGGATGGTGCTCATCTGGTTGTAGTCGACCCACAGCCCACCCATCGTGAAGTGGGCCCCGGGTGCGATTCTCATCGGCACCTCGTAGGGGTCCTCCCCGGTGGCGTCGAGGTACATCTTGAACAGGTTGCCGTAGCGCTCGGCGATGGTGTCGCGGCCCAGCCGGGCGATGGCGTCGCGGAAGTCCAGGTACACCGAGTTGTGCAGCGGCCCGACGCCGTGGCCCGAGTCGATCTGGGTGCGGGCGTTGCGGGAGGCCACGTCTCGGGGAGTGAGGTTGCCGAAGGCAGGGTACTTGCGCTCCAGGTAGTAGTCGCGGTCCTCCTCGCCGATCTCATTCGGCTCTCGGTCGTCGCCGGGTTTCTTAGGTACCCAGATCCGCCCGTCGTTGCGCAGCGACTCGCTCATCAGGGTGGTCTTGGACTGCCAGTGCGAACTCACCGGCAGCGCCGTGGGATGAAACTGGACGAAGCACGGGCTGGCGAAGTAGGCGCCCTGGCGATGGGCCCGCCAGGTGGCGGTGGCGTTGGAACCCTTGGCCAGGGTCGACCACTGGTAGACCGACCCGTATCCGCCGGTGCAGAGGATGACGACGTGGGCGGTCCAGGGCCTGATCTCCCCGGACAGCAGGTCGCGGGTGACGATCCCCTGGGCCCTCCCGTCGGCCACGATGAGATCGAGCATCTCGGTGCGGTTGTGCATCGTCACGGTGCCGGCGTCGATCTGCTCCTGGAGGGCCTGGGAGCAGGCCACCTCCAGCTGCTGTCCGGTCTCGCCGCGCGTGTAGTAGGTCCGCGAGACCTGCACCCCGCCGAAGGACCGGGTGGCCAGTTGGCCGCCGTACTCGCGGGCGAAGGGGGCGCCGATGGCGTACATGTGGTCGATGACCTTGACCGATTCGATGCCGAGCCGCACGGCGTCGGCCTCGCGTCCTCGGTAGTCGCCGCCCTTGACGGTGTCCTTGACGAAACGGGTGAGGGTGTCGCCGTCGACCTTCCTGGCGCGGGCGGCGTTGATGCCCCCCTGGGCGGCCACCGAGTGTGCCCGGCGCGGCGAGTCGTGGAAGCTGAAGCAGTCGACGTGGTAGCCGAGCTGCCCCAGGCTGGCGGCGACTCCCGCCCCCGACAGGCCGGTGCCGACCACGATCACCGACATCTTCCGGCGGTTGGCCGGGTTGACCAGCCGGTACTCGTTCTGGCGGCGGTCCCAGGCCGTCAGCGGATCTCCCTCGGGCACCTTCGCGTTCAGCTCGGCCCCGACCCGGTATCCGGCCCGCTTCTGGGCCGGCCCGAGCAGGTCCCGGTTCGGGGCCACGGGCCCACTCGGGTGCAGTCGTCCGATGAGCTTGTTGACCGACGGCCTGGTCATGAGATCACCCCTGCGAGAACGAGCATCGGCAGCGCGCCGTTGCCGACGACGATGGCCAGTGCGATGAGGATTCCGATGAGCAGCCACACCCGGCGCAGCCTGGCGCCGGTGCCCCCGAAGTCGTTGATGACGTTCCAGGCGCCCTGGGCCAGATGGACGCCGATGATGAGCATGATGAGGCTGTAGAAGATCGCCATCGGCGGACGCGACAGGCTGGCGACCAGATTCTGGTAGGCGTGGACGTCCACCTCGGCGGCGCCCGTGCGCACCGGCGGCTGGTATCCCGACGACGCCACCCCGGCACCGATGGTGAGGTCGAGGATGTGGACGACGACGAAGGCCAGCAGCAGGATCCCGGAGAGCAGCATGGTGCGGGCCCCCCAGGTGAGGGTGCCCATCCTCTGGCGGCGATGGGGTCCGCGGCTGCGCCGGCCGCGCGCCCAGATCGTGATCCCGGACCAGACGTGCGCCACCAGGCACGCCAGCAGCACGATCCTCAGGATCCACAGCACGCCCTCGTAGGGGACGAGGGGGTGAAGCAGCGTCCTCAGGAATGCCGCGTAGGAGTTGTACTCCCCGGGGCCCATGAAGGCCTTGAGGTTTCCGATCATGTGCACCAGGACGAACAATGCGAAGATCGTGCCGGTCACGGCCATCGTCACCTTCAGGGTGACGTTGGAGGGCCTGACCCGCCGCGTGTTCCGGGGAACCACCTCGTCCCCGTGGACCTGCACATCGTCCCGCCCGGTGCGCGCCTGCTGGCTGACGCTCATTACTCACTCCGTTTCGGGCTGACTGCGACACAGCGTAGTAAACCCGTTCTGGGCGGCACGCAGCGGGGTCGGTTCCGAGGTCCCCGCCGGGCTCAGTGGTGGAAGGCCTGGGGATGCCCGGTGCCCGGCATCGGGGAGTCCAGGGAGTCCAGGTAGCCGACCTCCTCGCGCAGGTCGGCCAGGAAGGCGTCTGCCATGTCGCGGCTGAAGCCGTTGCGCACCACCACCCGCTGCACCGTGATCTCCTCCAGGTCGGCCGGCATCGGGTAGGCGGGCACCAGCCATCCCCTCATCCTCAGCCGGTCTCCCAGGTGATGGAGAGTCCAGTTCTCGGTGTGCCCCCGGTGAAGACGCCAGGCGAAGACCGGGATGTCGGAGCCGTCGTTCCACAGGTCGAAGGCGGGCATCGATCCGATCTCTCGGGCCAGGTAGGTCGCCACGTCGCTGCACGTCTGCTGGACGCGCCGGTAGCCGGTGAATCCGAGCCGCAGGAACAGGTAGTACTGCAGCAGCACCTGAGCGCCGGGCCGGGAGAAGTTCAGCGCGAAGGTGGGCATGTCGCCGCCCAGGTAGCTCACCCGGAAGACGAGGTCCTCGGGCAGGCACTGGGCCTCCCGCCAGACGATCCAGCCCAGGCCCGGGTAGACCAGTCCGTACTTGTGGCCGGAGGTGTTGATGGAGACCACCCTGTCGACCCGGAAGTCCCATTCCAGCTCGGGCTGGATGAAGGGGGCCACCATCGCGCCGGAGGCCCCGTCGACATGGATCTTGACGTCCAGGCCGGTCCGGGCCTGGATGCGGTCGAGTGCCTCGGCGATGCGGGCGACCGGCTCGTACATCCCGGTGTAGGTGACCCCGAGGATCGCCACCACACCGATGGTGTTCTCGTCGACGTAGCCGTCCAGCCCGTCGCCGTCGAGCACCTTGTGCTCCATCGAGACGGGTACCTGGCGCATCTCGACGTCCCAGTAGTTGCAGAACTTCTCCCAGCAGACCTGCACCGCGCTGGACATCACGAGGTTCGGCCGGTCGGCGGGCTTCCCGGCGGCTCTGCGGGCGTGCTGCCACCGCCGTTTGAGGGCGAGTCCGGCCAGCATGCAGGCCTCCGAGGAGCCGATCGTGGAGGTGCCGACGGCGCGCTCGGGATCGGGGGCGTGCCACAGGTCGGCGAGCATCGTCGCGCAGCGGCTCTCGATCTCGGCCGTCCGCGGGTACTCGTCCTTGTCGATCATGTTCTTGTCGGCAGCCTCCAGGTAGAGGCGATTGGCCTCGTCCTCCATCCAGGTGCCGACGAAGGTGGCGAGGTTGAGCCGGGCATTGCCGTCCAGCATGGCCTCGTCATGGACGATCTGGTAGGCGGTCTCCGGCAGGCTCTCGTCACGGGGAATCCGCATCCTCGGGACCTCGGACGACTCCCCCGGCCTGACGAAGACCGGATTCAGTTCGACCGGTGACGCCTTCCGGTGGCGCTGCTGTCCTGAGATGCGGTGCGGTGTCATGGGCGGGTTCCCTTCGTGTGTCGAGCCTGCCCTCACATCTCACACCTCGTGGGTCCGGCCCGGCCCCAGCGCAGCGAAGGGATCGGTGACCCGGAATGAATTCACAGCGAATCGCCAGGTACTGGGCGGGCGGCCGCCGCGCTCGCCCGGCTCGGCGAGGGTGCCGACCCGCGCGATCTGGCCGCGCCGTCGCAGCACCCGGGACAGATTGGTGACGTCGACGTCATGCCCGAGGACGGCCCCGTAGATCCCGCGCAGGGTGGCCATGGTGAACTCGGCGGGGGCCAGGGCGAAGGCGATATTGGTGTAGGAGATCTTGCCCCGCAGCCGGTCCAGGGCGGCCTCGACCACCAGGTGGTGGTCGAAGGCCAGTTCGGGCAGGTCGGCCGCGTCGACCCAGACGGCACCGACCGACAGCTCCTCGTCCCTGTCGCAGGGCACCAGGCCCAGGTAGGCGGTGGCGATCGTCCTCTCGAAAGGGTCCCGGCCCGGATCGGAGTACGTGGCCAGCTGCTCGCGATGAGCAATACGGACCAGGCCGAGCTGACCGGCCAGGTGGCGGTCCATGGCCTCCTCCATCGACTCCGAGACCTCGACCGGGCCGCTGGGCAGGGCGAGCCGGCCCGAGAAGGGCTCGTGGTCACGGCGGCGGGTCAGCACCTGCAGTCGGAAGGGCTCCCCCACCGCCGCCCGCAGCACCACGGCGAGCACCTCGTGGCGGTACTTCGCCACCCCTCGCTGATCCCGGAACGGTGGTCTGATCACGTAGGCATGCTACAGTTCCCATGTTTTCGACTCAGCGTCGATAACTTATCGCTTCATAGTCGATTACCTCTCGAGGACAGGAGTCCCGATGACCACCGTCACCTCGCCACCGCTTCGTGCCCGCCGACCCGCCGACAACCACGACGCAGAGTTCTCGGCATGGGCGGAACAGGTCAGACATGCCGCCCGCGACCAGGACGCCGTGATCCTGGCCCACAACTACCAGGACCCGGCGATCCAGGACGTCGCCGACCACGTCGGCGACTCCCTGGCCCTGTCGCGCATCGCCGCCGGCTGCGACGCCTCGACCATCGTCTTCGCCGGGGTGCACTTCATGGCCGAGACGGCCAAGATCCTCTCCCCCGACAAGCGCGTCCTCATTCCCGATGCGCGCGCCGGCTGCTCCCTGGCCGACTGCATCACCGCCGACCAGCTGCGCGAGTGGAAGGCACAGTATCCCGGCGCCGTCGTCGTCAGCTATGTCAACACCACCGCGGCGGTCAAGGCCGAGACCGACATCTGCTGCACCTCCTCGAACGCCCTCGAGGTGGTCCGCTCCATTCCGGACGACACTGACGTGCTCTTCTGCCCCGACCAGTTCCTCGGCGCCCATGTGCGCCGCACACTGGGCCGCGACAACATCCACACCTGGATGGGCGAATGCCACGTCCACGCCGACATCTCCCCCACCGACCTCATCGATCAGGTCCACGCCAACCCCGACGCAGAACTCTTCGTGCATCCCGAGTGCGGCTGCACCACCAGTGCCCTGTGGCTGGCCGGGCAGGGCGAGCTTCCGCCCGAGCGCACCCGGATCCTGTCCACCGGCGGCATGCTCACCGCCGCCCGGGCCACCTCCTCGGAGAAGGTGCTGGTGGCCACCGAGGTGGGCATGCTGCACCAGCTGCGCCGGGCCAACCCGACCGCAGACTTCGAGCCGGTCAATCCCGGCGCGATCTGCCCGTTCATGAAGTTGACCACCCGCGAGAAGCTGCTGAGCTGCATCCAGGAAGGCCACGACGAGGTGACCGTCGATCCGCGGATCGCCGCCAAGGCCCGCCGCGCGGTGGAACGGATGATCGCGATCGGCAACCCGGGAGGCGGGGAATGAGGGGAACCCAGATCCCGACCCGCCCCGCATCCTGGGAGCACGACTGCGACGTCGTCGTGGTGGGCACCGGGGCGGCAGGCCTGTCGGCCGTCGTCACCCTGGTCGCCGCCGGGGTCGACGTCGCCCTGGTGACCCGAGGAGAGATCACCGATTCCAGTACCGACTGGGCCCAGGGCGGCCTGGCGGCCGTGTGGTCGCCCGGAGACTCGGTCGACCTCCACCTCTCCGACACCCTGGTCGCCGGCGCCGGCCTGTGCGATGAGGACGCCGTCGCCGACCTCGTCGCCCACGCCCCCGGCGCCCTCGAGCGTCTCATCCGCCTCGGGGCCCATTTCGACACCGATTCCGAGGGACGCATCGACCTGCATCTGGAGGGCGGCCATCACGCCCGACGGATCCTGCACGCGGGCGGGGACCAGTCGGGCCACGAGGTGGAACGCACCCTCACCGAGTCCCTGCCCGGGCCGACCGGGGCGGCGCGCGAGCGCCTCCGGGTGCTCACCGGGACCCGCCTGGTCGACGTCCTCACCGACGCCGACGGACGGGCGTGCGGAGTCTCGGTCCTCGACGGTGACGGCGAGCCGGGAAGGATCCGCGCCCGTTCCGTGGTGCTGGCCACCGGCGGCATCGGACAGCTGTGGCCCACCACCACCAATCCCGAGGTCTCCACCGGCGACGGCCTGGCCGCCGCTCTGCGGGCCGGGGCGACGGTGCGGGACGCCGAGTTCATGCAGTTCCACCCCACGATCCTGGTGGTCCCACCGGATAACCGGGTTCCCGGGGATCGCGGCGTCCTCATCTCGGAGGCGGTCCGCGGCGAGGGTGCCTTCCTCGTCGATCACCGTGGACGCCGGGTCATGGCCGGGGTCCACCCGCTGACCGACCTGGCTCCCCGCGACGTCGTCTCCGCCGCCGAGCAGGCCCACATGGCCGCCACCGGAGAGGACCACCTCCTTCTGGACGCCACACCATTCGGCGCGAAGCGCTGGGAGACCTCCTTCCCGTCGATCCTGCAGATGTGCCGCCAGCGCGGCATCGACCCGGTGACCGAGCCGATCCCGGTGCGCCCGGGAGCGCACTACCACTGCGGCGGGGTCGAGGCGTCCATGTCGGGCATCACCTCGGTCCCCGGCCTGCGGGTGGTCGGCGAGGCCGCCTGCACCGGTGTCCAGGGGGCCAACCGGCTGGCCTCCAACTCGCTGACCGAGGCCCTGGTGATGGGCGAGCGGGCGGCCGGTGAACTCGTGAACGAGATCCGCTCACAGCCACGGCCGGGTTCTGCCGTCGACCGCGCGGCGGCCGGTCTGGTCGCCGGGAGCGGCCTGGCGGAGATCCGCCGAATGATGGCACGGCACGTGTCAGTGCTGCGCGACGCCGCGGGCCTGCGCGAGGCCCTCACCGTCATCTCCGGCCTGCCCGGCGCCCCCGAGCTGGATGACGCCGTACTGACCGCCACCAATGCGGCCACCGCCGCCACTCTGGTGACCACCGCCGCAGCCCGGCGCACCGAGTCACGGGGCTGCCACCGCCGCTCCGACATCACCGACCGCAGACCCGGATGGCGCCTGCACATCGACCAGTGGCTGGGCGAGGACGGCCGACCCGCCCAAGCCCTCACCGAGCCGATCAGAGACCATCAGGAGGCCGCATGACCACCGCAGTCGCGTCCACACCGCTGCCCGCCGGCCTCGTCGGCGCGCTGGATGCCGCCGGGCTGGACCCGTCCGGGGTCCTCGACGTCGTGGCCCGGACCCTGGACGAGGACCTTTCCTGGGGTTCCGACGTCACCACCGGATCCATCTTCAGCTCCGCTCAGCGCGGCCGGGCCCGGATCGTCTCCCGTGCACCGGGCCGCCTGGCCGGCGTCCCGGTGGCCGCGGCCGCACTGCATGTCCTGGCCGGGCGCAACGGCGACGAGGCGTCGACGTCGATCCTGATGCCCGACGGATCCCGGGTGAGTCCCGGAGACGCCGTCATGGAGGTCGAGGCGCCGCTGCGCGACCTGCTGACCGCCGAGCGCACGATGCTCAACCTGCTGGGGCAGCTGTCGGGAGTGGCGACCGCCACCGCCGCCTGGGCCGACGCCCTGAGCACCGCCGACGGCCCGTCCGGATCGCCGACCAGGGTGCGCGACACCCGCAAGACGGTCCCCGGGCTGAGAGTGCTGCAGAAGTACGCGGTGCGCTGCGGCGGCGGGGTCAACCACCGGATGGGGCTGGGCGACGCCGCACTCATCAAGGACAACCACATCGCCGCCGCCGGATCGGTGGCCGCCGCGCTGGCCGCCGTCCGCGCCCACGCCCCGGGCGTGCCCTGCGAGGTGGAGTGCGACACCCTCGACCAGGTGCGCCAGGCCGTGTCGGCCGGTGCCCATCTGGTGCTGCTGGACAACATGACCCCCGCGGTCATGCGCGAGGCCGTCGGGATCTGCCGCCCGGCCGGGGTGGCCACCGAGGCCTCCGGCGGACTCACCCTGCCCGACGCGCCCGCCGTGGCGGCCACCGGCGTCGACTATGTCGCGGTGGGTGCGCTCACCCACTCGGCACCGGTGCTGGACCTGGGTCTGGACATGATCTGAGCCCCCTGGGCGCGGAGGAGCCCCGGGAACACAGGTTCCCGGGGCTCGTCCTTCAGGCCGAACCGGCTGCTCAGCAGCCGATGAGGCGGGAGCCGAGGTAGCTCTCGATCTGGTCGATCGAGACCCGCTCCTGGGCCATCGTGTCGCGGTCGCGCACCGTCACCGCATTGTCCTCGAGGGTGTCGAAGTCGACGGTGATGCAGTACGGGGTGCCGATCTCGTCCTGGCGGCGGTAGCGCTTGCCGATCGCCTGGGCGTCGTCGAAGTCCACATTCCAGTGCTTGCGCAGGGTCGCGGCCAGGTCGCGCGCCTTGGGCGACAGGTCGGAGTTGCGGCTCAGCGGCAGCACCGCGGCCTTGACCGGGGACAGCCTCTTGTCCAGCTTGAGGACGGTGCGCTTGTCCACCCCGCCCTTGGTGTTGGGGGCCTCGTCCTCGGTGTAGGCGTCGACCATGAAGGCCATCAGGGACCGGGTGAGGCCGGCCGCCGGCTCGATGACGTAGGGCAGGTAGCGCTTGTTCTCCTTCTGGTCGAAGTAGGACAGGTCCTTGCCGGAATGCTTCGAGTGGGTGCTCAGGTCGAAGTCGGTGCGGTTGGCGATGCCCTCGAGCTCGCCCCAGTCGGAGCCGACGAAGCCGAACTTGTACTCGATGTCGACGGTGCGCTTCGAGTAGTGGGAGAGCTTCTCCTTGGGATGCTCGAAGTGACGCAGGTTGGACCTCTCGATGCCCAGGTCGACGTACCACTCGGTGCGGGTGTCGATCCAGTACTGGTGCCACTCCTCGTCGGTGCCGGGCACCACGAAGTACTCCATCTCCATCTGCTCGAACTCGCGGGTTCGGAAGATGAAGTTGCCGGGGGTGATCTCGTTGCGGAAGGACTTGCCGGTCTGCGCGATGCCGAAGGGCGGCTTCTTGCGGGCGCTGGTGACCACGTTCTGGAAGTTGATGAAGATGCCCTGGGCCGTCTCGGGGCGCAGGTAGTGCAGACCGGACTCGTCCTGGACGGGCCCCAGGTAGGTCCGCAGCATCATGTTGAAGTCGCGGGGCTCGGTCCACTGGCCCTTGGTGCCGCAGTTGGGGCAGTTGACGTCGGAGAGCTTGACGGAGTCCGGATCGTCGATGCCGTGCTTGGCGGCGTGCATCTCCTGCAGGTGATCGGCGCGCATCCGCTTGTGGCAGGACAGGCACTCGGTCAGCGGGTCGTTGAAGACGCCGACGTGCCCGGAGGCCACCCAGACCTCCTTCGGCAGGATCACCGACGAGTCGAGTCCGACGATGTCGTCGCGGCTGGTCACCATGGACCGCCACCACTGACGCTTGATGTTCTCCTTGAGCTCGACTCCGTAGGGACCGTAGTCCCAGGCGGCCCTGGAGCCGCCGTAGATCTCACCGCAGGGGAAGACGAATCCCCTGCGCTTGCAGAGATTGGTGACATTGTCGAGTGTGCTGGTGGGGGCCAAGGCCGTCCCTTTCTTCCAAGTCCTCATTGGAGTGGGCACCAGGGTGGCGTCCACGCAGTGGCCCACATTACCGTCACCGGAGGGGCCCGGCACGATCAGGACCGGCGGGGCAGATTGATCTGGTCTCCGTCCAGGTCGAGATAGGCGCTGGGCTCGTCCACCATCCACGGGGCCACCGCCATGAAGGCGGCCCGCCCGGCGCTCCCGCCGAATGCCGAGCGCCATGCCCTGGGGCTGTCCCACCGGCTGACGACGGCTGCCAGGTCCTCCTCGTCGACATTTCGTCCGGCGTCCAGGCCCTGGAGCCCGGGGCAGCCTTCGAGGTGAGCGATCAGGGCGTCGAGAGCGACCCGCAGCGCGGGCCACTGGCCATCGGGGGCGCGGAACCTGAGGATGACGATCACACCGTCAACGCTATCGGCAACCTGCCGGGTGAGGAGACCCTAACCTGCTGGTCGGCCGGGGGTAGATTGGACCCCCGGGGATCGCACACGATCCCTTGGTCATCCGTCCCCGATCGAGGTGAGGATCCGTGTACACCGGCGAGACCGCCAGGCCGGCCAGGCGCGTCACGAAGCAGCGCACCGCCATCAACGACCTGTTCGACGACGAGGAGGCCTTCCTCACCGCCCAGCAGGTCCACGACGAGCTGCGCGAACGGGGCATCAAGGTGGGCCTGGCCACCGTGTACCGCAACCTTCAGGCCATGGGCGAGGACGGCGAGCTCGACGTCATCCGCGCCGAGGACGGCGAGATGACCTTCCGGCGCTGCTCGGCCTCCCACCATCATCACCTGGTGTGCCGACAGTGCGGCAAGGTGGTGGAGATCGGCCAGGACGAGACGATCCAGCAGTGGGCCTCCGACGTCGCCGCTCGGTACGGATTCAGCGAGACCGGCCACGAGCTGGAGCTGTTCGGCGTGTGCGCCAACTGCTCGGCCTGAACCCGGAGCACGACGTCATCATCGACTCCATCGGTGGGCTCGGCCGCCCCGCGCCCGCTCCACGGGGCACAATCGGTCCGGTCGAGGTCGCATCATCAGGCAGGAGCAGGCATGGGTCGCGGGACGAGGTCTCCGGTGACGATCATGGTCGACGCCGGGGGCCGGGAGTACTCCCAGGATGAGCTCGACTCGATCTACGCCGAGCGCAGCTACTTCACCCTGCACGAGATGCGCCGGCTCGGGGCGACCCTCCACGGTCTGCGGTCCCGTGATCTGTCGGAGGCGGAGATCGACGCCCTCCCGGCGGCGAATGTCCGCCAGGTGCTGCTCGACAACAAGCTGCGACTCGGAGCCGAGGAACTCAACAGGATCTATGCCGACCAGTACCGTGAGGCCGACGCCATGTGGTACCGGATCGCGGCCGCCTCGGACGGCGACTTCGCCCGCAAGGTTGCGCGTGCGCACCTGGTGATCACCGGGGTCAACCCCTTGCGCGCCATGCGGCTCATGGCCAGATCGGTGCGCCTGGGCCGGCTCCTGCTCGAGATGGAGCCGGATCACATCGACGTCGGCGCCACCCACGTCACCGAGATCATGGGCATGTACGGACGCCCGACGCGGATGAAGGCCTCGCTCGGCGTCGAGGCGCCCATCCCGCTGTCCCCCGACCACCCATGGCGGCTGATCGGGGCCTCGCACCTGGCCGGCGACCGCAATCTGGTCAATGCCATCGCGGTGCACCAGGCGAGGCCCGTCAGGGGCGGCCTGGACATCCTGGCGGCGGCCTGCTTCCCCGACGCCACCCCGGCCGAACTGGTCGATGGCCACTCGATCCATATGGCGATCGAGTTCTCGAACCTGTTCCGGATCGGTCTGGGAGTCCAGGCCCCGCAGCCTTCGGCCTCCGCATAGGCCGGGACGCTCCTGCGTCACCCGCTGCCCCAAGAACCTGTGGCGGTGTCGAACTCAGGTATCGCGTCGGCACCGAGGAGGAGGCCACCACCTCCGGCAGCGGCTACCACGACCGCACCTGAAGCGATGCGCTCTCCCGCATCGGGTCTGTGGGCCAAGATGCGGTGATGTGCAGGGACATGTGAAAAGA
>OMJG01001362.1_pt1 | contig 14293 bp, 16 predicted proteins | sample 1646431 | NCBI WGS metagenome assembly OMJG01 (sample SAMN03771674, study PRJEB25209) | food metagenome | isolation source: Cotija cheese | place: Mexico:Jalisco,Michoacan | collected 2011-12-12
TTATCTGTTTCGCCCATTATTCAATACCCCTTCATACTATCTTGCTCTACTTTTTCTCATTGCTTTTTTACGGTTATCTTCAATTAATTCTTCTTTTTCTTCGATTGGTTCAATTAGAACTTTTTTAACGCCTAAAGCCACACCTGTTAAAGCGGCTAAAGTGGTTGCAGTTCCTGCTAAAAATCCTTTTGAAAATTTCTTCATAGTACCTCACGTCCTTATCTGAATTTATACCTTTATTATACGCATTTTATAATAAAAATCTAGTGATAAGGCATACAACATCTATTAATTTCATTTTAAAATGGTAAAATTGGAAGTGAATGGAAGTGATAAAATGATAAAAGTAATCGCACATAGAGGAAGTAAAGGAATGCATCCGGAAAACACACTATCGGCGTTTCAAGAAGCTATTGATGTAAAGGCAGATGGAATCGAATTAGATGTTCAGTTAACATGTGATGGTAAGTTGGTTGTGATTCATGATGAAAAATTAAACCGAACCACGAATGCAAAAGGGTGGGTAAAGGATTTAACTTTAGCAGAAATTAAAGAACTAGATGCAGGATCTTGGTTTGCTGAAGAATACAAAGAGACAAGAATCCCAACATTAGAAGAAGTTTTAAATTTATTAAAACATAATCGGTTTAGTGGGTTGTTGAATATCGAATTAAAAACAGATAGAGTAGAATACTTAGGTATCGAACAAAAAGTGTTGCGAGCTTTGGAACAAGTTGATCTATCTTGTGCAGTTGTGTTATCTAGTTTTAATCGTGATACAGTGAGACGACTTAAAGCACTGGATGATACTTATGAAACAGCCTTTATTTCATTTGGAAATCAAAGAGATGTTGCATGGTTAGATAAACAACGAGGGATAAATAGTTTTCATCCAGATATTCGATGGTTGGAACGACATATGGATCAAACGACAGACATTGAAACGATTAGACCGTGGACAGTGAATAAAGAAGCCGATATGCAATTTTGTATGAAGCACCATTTGGCAGGGATGTTCACAGATTTTCCTAAAAAAGCATTAGAGGTAAGAGATAATGGATAAACAAAAAGTTCTTGTTATCGTTGGGCCGACTGCAGTTGGAAAAACGGCTCTAGGAGTCAAACTAAGTCAACGCTTTAATGGCGAGGTTATTAGTGGGGATTCACTACAAGTTTACAAACAATTAGATATTGGCACAGCGAAAGTAACGACAGAAGAGATGCAAGGCGTGCCACATCATTTAATTGACATTAAGGAACCAACAGAAACCTATTCGGCTCATGAATTTAAACGTCATGCAACAGAGTGTATAAATGAATTAGCCTTACAAAATAAATTGCCTATTATAGTAGGTGGCACAGGTCTATACATTCAGTCACTTCTTTATGATTTTCATTTAGGTTCATCTGAGTTAAGTGATGATGAAAAGAAAAGTCGTAAAAAATGGGAAGAGTTTGCTGAAAACTTATCTAATGAAGAATTATGGCAAGAATTAGAAAAAATGGATAAAAAAGGGGCAGATACTATTCACCCAAATAATCGAAAACGTGTGATACGCGCGTTGGAAGTATTTGATTTAACGGGAAAAAGTATCAGTGAGCAACAACAGATTGATTTAATGGATCTGTCAAAAAGTTCGTTTGATATGAAACTGATTGGGTTAACCACTGATCGAGAAGTTTTGTATAATAGAATCAATCAGCGAGTTGACATCATGATGGATGAAGGCTTGTTAGATGAAGCCAAGATGGTCTACGAGTTAGATTGCCCACAAGCAAGTCAAGGCATTGGCTACAAAGAATTTTTTCCTTATTTTGAAGGAAAGTGTTCACTGGAAAAATCAGTGGAGGAAGTGAAACAACATTCAAGACAGTATGCTAAACGCCAATTGACTTGGTTTAGAAATCGAATGCCTGTTGAGTGGTGGGATATTGTTTTAGACGAGACCAATATGAGTAAACTAGAAGAGGCTGTTTCTAAGTGGTTGGATATGAAAGAAGGAATGACATGATAGAACGCGTTGTAACCGTGGGGGTTGAAACCCAAGAAAATTTTTATTATTTTGACGAATCAATGAAGGAATTAGAAAATCTAACACAGACGGCACAAGGTGAAGTCGTTGGGACAATGACACAAAAAAGACCAACAATTGACCGTAGAACCATTGTCGGTAAAGGAAAATTAGTTGAACTTGAAGCACTTGTGGCATCAACCGATGCGGACATGGTGATTTTTAATCATGAGTTAACTGCTAGACAGACAGCTGTGATTGAAGAAGCCGTGAAAGTAAAAGTGATTGACCGTGTGCAATTAATTTTAGATATTTTTGCCTTAAGAGCAAAATCAAAAGAAGGTCAGTTGCAAGTTGAACTGGCTCAGTTGTCATATCTTTTACCAAGATTAAGTGGACAAGGGGCCAGTATGTCACGTCTTGGTGGGGGTATTGGGACACGTGGACCAGGGGAGACAAAACTTGAAACAGATCGACGTCACATCCGATTTAAAATGACACAGATTAAACAAGAGTTAAAAGAAATTGAAAAACATCGCGAAAGAAGTCGTAAAAAACGTCAAGAATCTGACACCATGCAAGTGGGCTTGATTGGTTACACCAATGCTGGAAAATCAACCATTATGAATTTGTTGACGAAAGCAAATACGTATTCAGAAGATCAATTATTTGCGACTCTTGACCCATTAACGAAAAAATGGGAATTGCCAACAGGGACACAAGTGACATTAACTGATACAGTTGGGTTTATTCAAGATTTGCCAACTCAATTAATCGAGGCATTCCAATCGACATTAGAAGAAAGTAAGGCAATGGACTTTTTACTTCATGTCGTGGACGTTACCTCAACTAATCGAGACCAACAAGAAAAAACCGTACTAAAATTGTTGCATGAGTTGGATATGGACCATATTCCAGTGCTGACTGTCTACAATAAGGCGGATTTGTTGGAAGGAGATTTTGTGCCAACACTCTTTCCAAATTGTTTAGTATCAGCTAAACGCTTAGAGGATAAAGAGAAATTAACACAAGATATTATGACATTTTTAAAAGAAAACTTAACCAAGTACCATTTGTTTTATTCACCATCAGAAATGAAAGATTTTAATCAATTAAAAGATGCGACGTTATTGGAAAGTTATGAATATGATGAATCTTTGAATGAATATGAATTAATCGGGTACGCAAAAAATGTTGATCGATGGAAAAAAGGGGATAGTGAAGATGAGTTGGAGTGGTAAGTTACATCCAGAGTTAGTAGAAACCATCGAAGAGGTGGATAAAGATATATTAGAAGAACGTCAAAAAATGCAAGATGTTGCATTAGCTAATCAAGCAAAAGTGTTAGATGCGTTTAGAGAACATCACGTATCAGAAGGTCATTTTGTCCCATCAACGGGGTATGGATATGATGATATTGGAAGAGATGCATTAGAAGCAGTTTACGCGTCAGTATTTCATGCAGAAAAAGCGTTAGTGAGACCACATATCGTCTCAGGCACGCACGCGATTTCGACGACTCTATTTGGTTTGCTTCGTCCAAATGATGAATTGATTTACATTACTGGCACACCTTATGACACATTGCTTGAAGTGATAGGGGTCGCTGGAGATGGCATTGGGTCGTTAAAAGAATACAACATTGAGTATAAAGAAGTGGCATTAAAAGAAAATGGCTTGGTGGACTTTGAAAAAATAAAAGAAGCTATTTCTGATAAAACAAAAGTTATCGCCATTCAACGCTCACGTGGTTATGATTCTCGTCCATCATTTACTGTCGAACAAATTGGTGAGATGATTCGATTTGTTAAGCAAATTGATGAGAATTTGGTGGTATTTGTTGATAATTGTTACGGCGAATTTGCTGAAGAAATCGAGCCAACTGATGTTGGGGCAGATATTATGGCAGGTTCTCTAATAAAAAATCCTGGTGGTGGTATTGCCAAAACGGGTGGATACATTGTCGGAAAAGAAGACTTAGTTGACAAAGTATCGTATCGTTTAACCACGCCTGGAGTTGGTGGTGAGGGTGGTGCGATGATTTATAGCACACATGAGATGCTACAAGGATTTTTCTTAGCACCACATGTCGTCAGTCAAGCCATTCAGGGGGCGATTTTTACCGCGCGATTATTAGAAAGTTTTGATGTAGAGTCAACACCAAAATGGAACGATAAACGCACGGATTTAATTCAAATGATTGAATTAAATGATAAGGAAAAAATGATTGTCTTTTGTCAATCCATTCAAACATGTTCACCAATTGACTCACATGTTTTGCCAATCCCTTCATATATGCCGGGATACGAGGATGATGTGATTATGGCTGCTGGAACATTTGTGCAAGGTGGTAGCTTGGAACTAACAGCTGATGGGCCAATAAGAGAACCATACCAATTGTATGTTCAAGGTGGATTAACGTATGAACATGTTAAAATTGCCGTCTGTGAAGCAGTGAATAGTATCTATTTCTAAAGTTTTTAGAAAGTTAGTTAATTGTGTGAGATAATCTAACATGATTAATTGACTTTCTTTTTTTTTATTGTTATCCTGTTTTTAACCTTTTATGAAAGGAGAAGAAAAATGAATAAAAGAGAATTAAAACGTAGTAAATCGGTCTTTCCTATTGGGTCAGTGATGTTACTAACAGAACTCACTGCAAGACAAATTCGTTACTATGAAGAACAGCAATTAATTCATCCTGAAAGAAATGAAGGAAACAATCGATTATTTTCTCTCAATGATATTGATCTTCTACTGGACATAAAAGACATGTTAGACGATGGGTATACCATTAAAGACATTAAAGCATCTTTTGATAAGGAAAAAAGAAAACAGGAAAAATTATCAGAAGAAAAGATTCGTATTGCTTTATACAATGATTTAATGAAAGAAAGTCGCTTTAACAGATACTAGGTGTTAAAACTTTAATTAAAAGGGTGGAAAACAATGGCAAATTATTCAACAAAAGAAGAAATCAAAGAAGTTGTAGAAAAAGAAAATGTTCGATTCTTAAGACTAATGTTCACTGATATTTTAGGTAGAATTAAAAACGTAGAAGTTCCAATTAGCCAATTAGATAAAGTTTTAGACAACAAAATGATGTTTGACGGATCTTCCATTGAAGGATTTGTGCGTATCGAAGAAAGTGACATGTATTTATATCCTGACCTTGGAACATGGATGGTTTTTCCATGGGAAAGTGAAAAAGGAAAAGTGGCTCGTTTAATTTGTGATGTATATGGAACAGACGGCAAACCTTTTGCTGGAGACCCTCGTAGTAACTTAAAACGAATTATGAAAGAAATGAAAAAATTAGGTTTTACAGGATTTAATATTGGACCTGAACCTGAATTTTTCTTATTTAAATTAGATGAAAATGGTAACCCGACGAAAAAATTAAATGACCAAGGTGGTTACTTTGACTATGCACCAGTTGACTTAGGTGAAAATTGTCGTCGTGATATTGTATTAGAATTAGAAAGTTTAGGATTTGAAGTAGAAGCGTCTCACCATGAATGTGGACCAGGGCAACATGAAATTGATTTTAAATACGCTGATGCAGTGGAAGCGTGTGACAATATCCAAACATTTGAATTAGTTGTTCGTACCATTGCTAGAAAACATGGCTTACACGCTACATTTATGCCAAAACCATTGCATGGCATTGCTGGTAGTGGCATGCACATCAACATGTCTTTATTTAACGAGCAAGGAAATGCGTTCTTTGACGAAAATGGCGACGATCAATTAAGTGAAACTGCTTATCATTTCTTAGGTGGTTTGTTGGAACACGCTAGAGGGTATACAGCCGTATGTAACCCAATTGTTAACTCATATAAACGTCTCGTACCTGGTTATGAAGCACCTGTGTATGTGGCTTGGAGTGGTAAAAACCGTTCACCGTTAGTTCGTGTCCCAAGTTCTCGTGGATTATCAACACGTTTAGAATTACGTTCAGTTGATCCAACGGCTAATCCATATTTAGCAATGGCAGTGTTATTACAAGCTGGTTTAGATGGGGTTAAACGTAAACTTAATCCACCTAAAGCTGTGGACCGCAATATTTATGTGATGACGGAAGAAGAACGCGAAGCCGCACATATCACTGACTTACCATCTACTTTACATAATGCTATTAAGGTAATGAAAGACGATGAAATGGTTAAAGAAGCATTAGGAAGTCATATCTTCAACAACTTCATCGAAGCAAAACGTATGGAGTGGGATGCGTATCGCCAATCAGTATCTGAGTGGGAACGTGAGCAATATTTAGAAATGTATTAAAAAAAGAAAACTTGCAGCCAAACTGGTTGCAAGTTTTTTTGTGTTTATTGTCATAGTAGGAATGGTTATATAAATTTTACCGCTGTACCATAAGCTGCAACTGATTGCATATCAGTTCCAATAGAGCCTGAATCAAAACGCATCATCACAATCGCATCAGCTCCCATATTTTTTGCGTTCTCTTTTAATCGTTGAATTGCTAATTCACGAGATTCTTCCTGCATTTCAGTGTAGGCTTTGATTTCTCCACCGACAATATTTTTAAGGCCGGCACCGATATTGCGAACCACGTTTTTAGAATTTGTTGTTAAACCAAATACTTCGCCAATGATTTCATAGTTTTTTCCAGGGATATTTTCTGTTGTTGTAATAAGCATGTGATCAATCTCCTTTGGTTATATTGTTCTTACATTATCTATTTTATACTTAAATTTATGTGAGGATATCCAACTAAAGTTGTATTTTTGTGGTCAAATTCGTCAGCAAATAAAATGAATGGTATCATTTCAAAAAAGATTTATTTTAAAATAAGGAGTTAAACCAATGAAGTTAAGAACAATCCAAACTGAAGATGATAAAGACGTTAAAGAAGTGATTACTAAGGCTTTTGAGCAAAGTGATCATGGTCATAATGGTGAAGTAATATTAGTCGAAAGAATGAGAGACCTACCAAGTGACAATCAAGAATTGGAAATCGTGGCTCTTATAGATAATGATATCGTGGGATATGGTGTATTAAGTGAGGTAGTGGTAAAACATGAGATAAATGACTTAAAAGGTTTAGTGCTAGCACCTCTGTCAGTGGTACCATAAAACGAACAAAAGAAACGGAACATACCTTTATTACGATTTTAGGTGATCCATCCTTTTATAATCGATTTGGTTATGTACCAGCGAATAATTTTCATGTGAGGAGTCCACTGGATGTGCCAAGTGAGTACTTGCTGATGAAAAAATTAAAGCCAGAGATGACAGAAGGCATCTTGTTTTATAATCGTACATTTGGTTCATGAATAATCTAAGTTTGGTTTATAGTCAGTTTATAAACGTGTCTAGGACGTGTTTTTTAGTCGTTTTTACCACAAGAATATTTTATTATGGCTCATTTTATGCTATGATACGATTAGTAACTATTAAGGGAGATTGAAAAATGATATCAGCAGTTGATTTAAGAGCAGGAAACACATTTGAAAAAGATGGTAAATTAATCAAAGTTTTAGAAGCAAGCCATCATAAACCTGGTAAAGGTAATACGGTTATGCGTATGAAACTAAAAGATTTACGTTCAGGTTCAACCGTTGAAACAACGATGCGTCCTGATGAAAAAGTAAAAAAAGCACATATTGATACAAAAGCTGTACAATACTTATATATCCAAGATGATATGGCAGTCTTTATGGATTTAGAAACATATGAACAATATGAAATTCCCGTATCAGTGATTGAACATGAATTAAACTACTTGTTAGACAACATGGAGGTATCAATCCAATTTTACGATACAGAGGTTGTTGGGGTATCTTTACCATCATCTGTTGTGTTAACAGTAGCAGAAACTCAACCTTCAATTAAAGGGGCAACTGTTTCAGGTTCTGGTAAACCAGCGACAATGGAAACAGGCTTAGTAGTCAACGTTCCTGATTTTATCGAAGTAGGCGATAAATTAGAAATTAACACGTCTGAAGGAAGCTACATGAAACGTGCGAAATAATCAATGAATCAGCAGACTGTAATCTAACAGACTGTTGATTTTTTTTTGTGCTATAATAGATGAAAAAGTGGAGGTAATTTAGTATGACATGGCACACAATGCATGATTGGAAGATTGTATTTGATAATAAGTATGCAGCTCATTTTACCTTAATGACAAATGATGAATTTGTTTCAATTATTTGTTTGAAGACACAGTTTGGTGATTTTTCACCTATTATGTTTAAGTTAACCGACGCCACAGCAAAATTAATGAATCAGCCTCATTTTGTCGAATCCATCACGATGGGTTTAGATAAAGTAATTACAATTGAAATGAATGATTTCTTTGGTTTTCAAGATTTAGAAGAAAATCAAATAGAAGGATAAGAAAGAAACGTGAAAAGATATCCTATCAACTAGATAGAGGGTATCTTTTCTTTATGATAAGGAGAGAGTCTTATGCCTGGAATGTCTCGGATGGATAAAAGAAGACAAGAGGAAGCCAAAAAATATGCACCAAAAGATAAAAAAAGTGACAGACGACAACCTAGTGACACACAACGACCAACGAGCCAAGACGTTACGCCGAAAAAGAAACCAAAGAAGAAAAAATCGTTTCTTTTCAAGGTATTAATCGTACTCGTTGCATTAATTGGGTTATCTGGTGTGGGGTATGCTAAAGGGTATTTTACAGCTAAGGTAGATAAAGATAATAAAGAGTTTAACATGACAGCTTTTAATGGTCAAAAAAGTCACGACGATAGCATCAATATTTTATTACTAGGTAGTGACTCGCGTGGAGAAGACCAAGGTCGTTCGGATTCGATTATTATTGCCCATTATAATCGAAAAACGAAGCAACCTCAAATTGTATCAATTATGAGAGATACGTTTGTTGGGATACCGACACATGATGGACTTGAATACAATAAAATCAATGCAGCGTATTCATATGGTGGACCAGAGATGGTGAGACAAACGATTGAAACTAATTTTGGTATCCCGATTCAATATTATGCTATTGTGAATTTTGATTCTTTTCCTAAAATGATTGACGTGTTAGCTCCTGGTGGGTTACCTTTGACTGCTGAAAAAGATTTAGAAGTCGAAGGAACAGTCATTAAAAAAGGTCAAACGAATTTAAGTGGTCATGAAGCCTTGCAATATGCTCGTTTTAGAAAAGATGCTGAAGGAGACTTTGGTCGCGTGAGACGTCAGCAACAAGTCATGAGTGCTATCACGAAACAAGCAACAAATCCACTTCATGCTTGGAAATTACCTGAGATGTTAGGAGCGGTTGTTGGCTACACGCAAACAGACGTGCCAGTGTCTGCTTATTTATCTATTGGAAGTAGTTATTTATTTAGTTCACATAAATCACTTGAAATCTTAACAGTTCCAGTCGAAGGTTCATGGAACAATGGCTACTATGACTACGCCGGAAGTGTCTTGGAAATCAATGAAGAAATGAGTAAGCAAGCCATACAGAAATTTTTCAGTAAATAAAATAGTTTTCAGACTTTACTTTAAACTCTAAGAAACCTATAATGTAAGTTGTGAACTTAGCGTAGTAAATAGAATTGAGGAAATACAATGAAGATTGCAATAGTGACGGATAGCACCGCTTATATACAAGATCAGTACCTAGATCATGAAAATTTATTTGTCTTATCTGTTCCATTAATCATTGATGATGTGGTTTATCAAGAAGGAATTGATATTACAGACGAAGCATTTTATGAAAAATTAAAAGTAGCCAAAGAATTTCCTAAAACTAGCCAACCTGCACTGGGTGAAGTTTATGAACTTTACGAAACATTAGCTAAGTCAGGATATGATGCAGTAATTAGTATTCATCTATCAACTGGGATATCTGGATTTATTACGACATTAAATGGTATTTCAAAAGATTTTTCTGACATCGATATTTATCCATTTGATTCTTATATCACAAGTGGTCCAATGGGTCGAATGGTTGAAGTCGCTTTGGAGATGACTGAACATAAGGAAGCAAACCCTAAAGAGATGATTCAACATTTAGAAGAAATGAGACGATTTGCAGAAGGGTATATTGTCGTGGATGATTTAAATCACTTAGTTCGTGGTGGGCGGTTAAAAAATGGGGCAGCAATTATTGGCACCTTATTAAAAATCAAACCTATTTTACGTTTCCAAGACGGTTACATTATTTTATCAGAAAAAATTCGTTCTCAGAAAAAAGCCTTGTCTCGCGTGATTGATATTGTGCTTGAGGAAGTGCCAAGTAAACCACATGACAGTATGTTTTATGTGATCCATTGCAATAACATAGAGGTAGCAGAACACGTAAAAGAAGACATGCTAAAAAGAGATAGCCAATTAGAAGTCATTTTATGTGATTTCGGTCCAGTTATTGGGACCCATCTGGGGGAAAAATCAATCGGGATAGGTGTTATTCCTAAAAAATAGTGACATGGTAGGAGGATAATTTAAATTATCCTTCTTTTTTAATAAATTTAATGGAAAAGAGTGAAGAATAATGATAGAAAGTACACATAGACCAAGTCAAGTTGTGGTGGATTTATCTGCCATTGAATACAATATTAAACAAGAATTAGCTAGATTAAATGATGAGCAAGTCTTATTTGCAGTCGTTAAAGCCAATGCATACGGTCATGGTGCAATCAAAGTCGCACAAGCGGCCGAAAAAGCCGGTGCAACAGGTTTTTGCGTGTCAAATTTGGATGAAGCGCTGGAATTAAGAGAAGCCGGCATCACGTTACCGATTTTAGTATTGAGTTATGTGTCGCCAAACTATATCGATTTAGCTATCTCACAAAGCATTTCTTTAACTGCTCCTTCACTTGAATGGCTAAAACAAGTTGAAGAGACTCTAGCAGAAAAACCTATGATGAATCCATTAAGTGTGCATTTAAAAATTGATACAGGGATGGGACGCATTGGATTAAGAGATGAAGATGAAATGGTTCAAGCAAAAGAATTATTTGTTTTATCCAATCACATGACGTTAGATGGTATTTTCACGCATTTTTCTTGTGCAGATACGAAAGACACGACGTATTTTGAATTGCAACAACAACGATTTACTCGTGCAATGGATATTTTCTCTGATTTAGAGATTCGCTACATTCACACATCAAACTCGGCGACAGCTTTATGGCATGATGCGTGGAATAGTAATTTGATTCGTTTTGGTGATGCATTATATGGCTTAAATCCTTCAGGGAAAGTCCTTGATCTGCCTTATGAGTTAAAACCAGCGTTGTCTCTTACAACCGAGCTAATCCATGTTAAACAAGTGTCTGCCGGAGAAAAAATTGGGTATGGTGCGACTTATACTGCTGAAAAGGAAGAATGGATTGGCACACTTCCCATTGGTTATGCGGATGGATTGATTCGTAAATTCCAAGGTTATAAGGTGATTATTGATGGAGAATATGCTGAAATAGTGGGACGAGTGTGTATGGATCAATGTATGATTCGTTTGTCAAAAAGATACGCTGTTGGGACACCGGTGACTATTTTTGGAAAAAATGGTGAGCTAGAAAACACATTAGATGACGCTGCTGAATTTATTGACACGATTAATTATGAAATCGTGTGTGGCTTAACGGATCGATTGCCACGTTATTATCTAAATGAAAGGATAAACAATTAGATGATTACGGCGTATTTAAATATTTTAGTGGTATTTGCGATGATCTTTTTAGGCTATATGCTGACTAAAAAACAATGGTTTGATAATCATATCGCTAATGTATTTTCAAAATTAGTGTTAAATATCACGTTGCCTTTAAGTATGTTTTTAAATATGACCCAAAAATTTACTCGAGCAGAATTTTTAGAACTATTCACAGGATTAGCATTACCATTTGTCTCGATTATTGTGACGTTTTTGATTAGTATGGTGTATTCTCGTATTACGCGTGTACCAGATACGCGTAAGGGATCGTTTCGCACCATGTTTACGGCGGCTAATACTATTTTCATGGGATTACCTGTCAATATGGCTATTTTTGGTGAAAAAGCCATTCCTTATGCATTGCTTTACTATATTTGTAATACCACGTTTTTCTTTACAGTTGGTATTATGTTGATTAGTCGAGATAACCCAGATAACCGTTTAGAAAAAGCCAATTTTAGTTTTGAAAAATTATTGAAGCAATTATTGTCACCGGCTATTTTAGGGTTTTTTGTTGGAATTTTATGGATGTTGACTGATATGGCCGTGCCAAAACCGATGATTGATTTTTCTTCTTATGTTGGCGGGATGACAACCGCTCTGTCTCTTTTTGTGATTGGCATTATCATTTATCAAACAGGATTTAAAAATTTAAAAATGGATAAAGATGTCGCGGGTGTGATGCTTGGTCGCTATATTATTTCACCGCTTGTGGTATATGGGTTATCTTTTATTATTCCTGTACCTAGTTTGATGTTAAAAGTCTTTATTTTACAATCTGCCATGCCAGTTCAAAATGCGTTACCCATTTTAGCAAAAGGTTACGGAGCAGATGCAGAATTTGCGACAACATCATTAACTTATTCCATCATTTTATATACTGCCTTTATATTCGTCATTTTAACATTATTTTTTTAGTTGAAACTGTGCTATAATGCCAAAGGAACGTAAAGGAAGGTGAATACAATGACAAAATTTAACCAATTCGGATTAAACGATAACTTAATCCAAGCATTAGACGAAATAGGATTTAAAGAAGCAACAGAAGTGCAAGAGACATTGATTCCAGTGATAAATAAAGGAAAAAGTGTTGTTGGACAATCACAGACAGGTTCAGGAAAGACACACACGTTTTTATTACCACTGATGAATAAAATAGATACCAAAAAAGAAGAAGTTCAAGTCATTATCACAGCACCAAGTCGTGAGTTAGCAGAACAAATCTATCAAGCAGCCAATCAATTGGCTGGTCACTATGATGATGAGCTACGTGTGAGCAACTATGTTGGTGGAACAGATAAAAAACGCCAAATGGACAAGTTAGCAAACCAACAACCTCATGTTGTGATTGGAACGCCTGGTCGTATTTTAGATTTAATCGAAAGTGGTGCACTAAAAACACATACAGCATTTGCTTTTGTCGTGGATGAAGCGGATATGACACTTGACATGGGATTTTTAGAAGATGTCGATAAAATTGCCGCAACATTACCTGGTAACTTACAAATGTTAGTCTTCTCAGCGACAATACCAGTGAAATTAAAACCATTCTTGAAAAAATACATGGACAATCCTGTTGTGGAACATATCAAACCAACGTCTGTTATTTCTGATACGATTGACAACTGGGTTATCTCGACAAAAAGTAAAGACGTGGAGCAAGTCGTGTATGATTTATTAACGATTGGCCACCCGTTTTTAGCAATGGTGTTTGCGAACACGAAACAAAAAGTCGATGAAATCACTGATTTCTTAAAAGAAAAAGGCTTAAAAGTGGCGAAAATTCATGGGGATATTCCACCACGTGAACGTAAACGTGTGATGAAAAGCATTCAAAACTTAGATTATCAATTTGTGGTAGCGACAGATTTAGCTGCTAGAGGGATTGATATTGAGGGCGTTTCTCATGTGATTAATGCGGAAATTCCAAAAGATCTAGAATTCTTTATTCATCGTGTGGGCCGTACTGGTCGTAATGGACTTCCAGGTATTGCGATTACATTATATGAGCCAAAAGATGAAGCGGCATTGGCTGAATTGGAAAAACTTGGTATTAGATTTGAACCAAAAACCATCAAAAAAGGGGAAATTGTGGATCATTATGATCGCAATCGTCGTGAGCAACGTTCTCGTACGCAAAAACAATTGGACCCAACGATGATTGGTATGGTGAAAAAACAGAAGAAAAAAGTCAAACCAGGTTATAAGAAAAAAATTCGTTACGCAATTGCTGATGATCAAAAACAAAAACGTAAAATTGAGCAACGTCAATCAAATAGAAGCAAACGCAAAGCAAGAAAACAAGATTTTTAATGAAGATTTAGTATAGAAATTAGTTATTTTAAACTGATTTCTATACTTTTTTATTGTATGATTATTATCGGGAGGTAAGCTGATGAAAAAAAATAATAGTTTATTTAGATAATCAAATGCAACAATTACGAATTTATCCCAGTTTAATTTATCTTTCATCCAAAATAGGATTGCAACTGATATTATTGCTTGAATACTTAGTAAATCAACATCTGCTCTTCCAATAGTTTTTTCTGAATTGAATAAACCATTCTAATCCACAAAAAATATCCGTCAGCCCTTGCCAACGGATACCCAATTACTTCTG
>OMJG01001364.1_pt1 | contig 14278 bp, 19 predicted proteins | sample 1646431 | NCBI WGS metagenome assembly OMJG01 (sample SAMN03771674, study PRJEB25209) | food metagenome | isolation source: Cotija cheese | place: Mexico:Jalisco,Michoacan | collected 2011-12-12
GGTCCGGTGCCACCGCCGGGGCCCTGGCCGAGGCGGCCCAGCGGCACGGCCTGGCTGCGGTCCTGGGGATGGCGCCATCTGTCGGGGTTGTGGGGATGACGCTGGGCGGTGGGCTGGGATGGTTCGCCCGCTCCCACGGCCTGGCCGCCAACAGCGTCACCGCGATCGAGGGGATCGACGCCACGGGCGCCGTCGTGCGAGCGGATGCCAGCCATCATCCGGACCTGTTCTGGGCGGCACGCGGGGGAGTGGCGCCGATCATCGTCACAGCCCTGGAGGTGTCCCTGCACCGCATCGGCGATCCGTTCCTTCGTCGCGGTCGAGGCCGCCCTCCAGATATCCCCGCCCGAGGCCGAGGATCTCCTGGCGCCGCTTCGAGCCCTGAACCCGGTGATGGACACCATCCACCCGATGGCTCCGGTCGATCTGGGACCGCTTCACGGCGACCCTCCCGATCCTTCCCCGGCGATCGGATCCTCCGTGCTGCTCAAGGAGATCAGCCCGGCGGCCCTTGAGGCCTTCATCACCGCAGCCCTGGCCGAGCCTTCTGAAGCCCTCGTCTCGGTGGAGCTGCGGCACCTCGCCGGTGCCGTGGCACCGGGTCGGGGCACCGGAGGGGCGGTGTGCGATGTCGACGGCGAGGGACTGGTCTACTGCGTCGGCATGATCCCGGCTCCTCAGCTGGCCGCAGCCGTCACCTCGGCCGCTGGTGCCGTCGTGGACGCGATGGGACCGTTCGCATCGGCGCGAGTCGTCAAGAACTTCGCCGAGCGGCCGGTCGACGCGGCGGCACTCTACGGACCCGCGACGGACAGGCTCGGGCGGATCGTGGAGAGTTGGGACCCGCACGGCATGATCCGCGTGGGCCACCCGATCCCGGTCGCCTCCGTGTAGTTGTTTCTGGGGAAACACGGAAATGGTTCCTGGAAAAGCACAACCGTGAGATCGTTTCTCTGGAAATCATTTCTGATAGGGTCCGGTTATGGCCAGACGCGAGGAACCGGGAAGAGATCAGCGACGAGCCTGGATCGCCCTGGCCACGGTGGCCGAGCTGCTGCCGCGGGTGGTGGATTCCGGCGCCACCGCGGGGGCCGGGCTGACGACCTTCGAGTACATGCTGCTGGGCGCACTGCACTCCGCGGGGACGCCACTTCGCACCGGCGAGCTGGCCTCGGCCCTGGACTGCCCGGCCCCCCGCGTCTCCAAGGCCGTCACCAGGCTCGAGGGCCGCGCTCTCGTGGCGCGCAGCGCGCTTGACGGCGACCGGCGGGCCACCGAGGTGAGTCTCACCGACCAGGGCCGGCGGACGCACCGCCGGGCGCTGGGCGAATACACCGACTTCGTCTTCGGGTCGGTGCTGAAAGGCCTGGCGCCCGGAGAGCTCGACGAGCTGGCCGGGTTGCTCGGCAGGGTTCTGGAGAATCTCACCGCGCTGTCCGAGGGAGCGTCTGGACCCGAGTCATCCGATAGCGTCGCCCCGTGAATCAGACCACATCGAACCAGACGACCCTCACCGATGGCGCCGTACTGCGCGACGCCCGCCCCGGCGACGAGCCCGGGATCCTGGACTGCATCCGGGCCCTGGCCGTCTACGAGCGGGAGCCCGAGGCGGTCGAGAACACCGTCGAGGCGCTGACCGACAGTCTCTTCGGAGACCGGCCGAAAGTCTTCGCCCATGTCATGGAGCGCGACTCCAGGATCGTCGGCATCGCGATCTGGTTCCTCACCTACTCCACCTGGACCGGGCGGCACGGCATCTGGCTCGAGGATCTCTACGTCCTGGAGGAGTTCCGCGGCCGGGGCTACGGCAAGGCACTCGTCTCCTCTCTCGCCGCGGTCTGCGTCGAACGCGGATACCCCCGCCTGGAATGGACGGTGCTGGACTGGAACGCTCCCTCGATCGCCTTCTACCGCAGTATCGGCGCCGCACCGATGGACGAGTGGACCACTCAGCGCCTCACCGGGGAGGAGCTGGCCGCGCTGGCCTGAGGCCTGGGCGCGGCGGCCTCGAGCAACCAGCGCAGCAAGGAGCGGGCATCCTCGGGGCCGACCTGCCCCGGGGTGTCGATGAGCTGGGCGGCCAGGCCGTCCACGAAGGTGTGAAGCACCGCCGCCCACTGCTCGACGTCGGCGTCCGGATGGGGCTGCCAGGCATCCTGGGAGCCGAGTGACGGATACCCGTACAGGGAGGCGATGCACCGGCGGTAGAGGGCACGCTGATCCGCCCATATCTGTGACCCTCCCTCCGGCGGGTTGCGCCGCTCCCACTCCACGAGCGCGGTCCACAGCGCGAGCTCGCGACGACGCGTCTCGTCCAGGGGGAGCATCTCCTCGATGATCGACGCCATCTGCTCGACCATCGTCGTGCCGGGATGCGGGCCCTGGACCCGTGCCAGGACCATGTCGCGCAGCCGCGAGGCGGCGACCGCCATGACGTGCGCCTGCAGCTCCCGCTGATTGGGGAAGTAGTGCCGAAGGGCCCCGGTCGAGCAGCCGGCCGCCGACGCCACCCCGCGGACGGTGACACCGTCCAGTCCCTGCCGCAGTACCACCTCCAGGGCGGCCTCGGCGATCTCGGAACGACGCTGATCATGATCCACGACTCTGGGCACAGGATGACGTTAGCACGCCCGTGCTATTTTATATGTCACAGCCGTGCTTTATAATTTCGCACGGGTGTGTACTTACCTTCCGTGGATCTGAGAGGAACCGGACCGATGCCGATCGCAAGCCTCGGAGCCGTCCTGGGACTGGCGGTGCTCGACATGCTGAGTCCCGCACTGGTCGGCATCACGATCTATCTGCTGCTGGCCGGTGGACGCAGCCGCACCGGCATGCTCGTCGGCACCTACCTGGTGACGGTCGCTGCGTCGTACTGGCTGCTGGGGGTCGCTCTGGTGCTCGGGCTGGGCGCAGTCCTGCCGCACATCGACGAGACGACCCTGTCGTGGGTGGAGGGCGGTGTCGGCGCGGTGCTGTTCTCGGCCAGCTGGTTCATTCCGGCCAGGCCCCGCAGGACAGCTGATCGCTCTGAAGAGCCGGGCGGGACACTCACCGCCCGGAGTGCGGCGCTCCTCGGTCTGGGCACCTGGGTGTTCGAGTTCTGGACCGCCGTGCCGTACTTCGCCGCGGTCGGCATCATCGCTTCGGCCGCTCCACCGCCGGGGACGTGGCTGGGGGTCCTGGGCGGCTACGTCCTGGTGATGATCCTGCCCGGCATCGCGCTGTATCTCACCTGGCTGGCCCTGCGCGAGCGGTTGCGCCCGCGCCTGGAACGGTGGCGAAGCCGCCTGACGGCGGGATCGCGGAGCGCCGTGAGCTGGACGATGGGCATCGTCGGAGTGCTGCTGGTCCTCGATGCGCTACCCGACCAGATGCGATTCGGTGCCGGCTGAGACCGGATCCTCGCAGACCCGACGGATCGCGTCGGCCAGAGCGTCGACGTCGTCGGCGGCGGTGTCGAAACCGCACATGAGGCGGGCGGGGGAGTCGGGCGTCCCCTCGCCGTGGAAGCCGAAACCGGCGCGCAGAGATTCCGCTGCGCCCTCCGGAAGGACGACGAACACGGCATTCGACTGGACCCGGTGCGCGATCCGGACCCCGGGCAGGCCACCGATCTGCTCGGCCAGCCGCTCGGCCATCTCATTGGAGGCCGACGCGTTGCGCAGCCACAGGTCGCCCTCGTACATGGCGATGAGCTGGGCCGAGATGAAGCGCATCTTCGAGACCAGTTGAAGGGTGCTCTTGCGCAGCATCCGGACCCCCTGCGCGAGCTCTGCGGCCCGCGGCCCCGGCGGAACGATGACCGCCTCGGCCACCATGGCGCCGTTCTTGGTCGCCCCGAGACTGATGATGTCGACCCCGGCATCCGAGGTGAGTTCACTCAGACCGGTGCCCAGATGCGCCGCGGCCACCGCCAGGCGGCTACCGTCCACGTGGACCGCCATCCCGTGCTCATGGGCCGCACCGGTCAGAGACACCACCTCATCGGGGGTGTAGACGGTGCCGGTCTCGGTGGCGTCGGCGATCGAGACGGCCGAGGGCTGGGCGAGATGGTGGATCCCCAGTGCTTGCGCGGCCTCGTGGATCTGATCGGGGTGCAGTTTCCCGTCGGGGGCCGCGACGGTGATGAGCTTGACGCCGGCCTGCTCGGGAGCCCCGGCCTCCTCGGTGACGGTGTGGGAGGACTCAGGGGTGATCACCGCCCCCCAGCGCGGCGTCGCCGCCCTCAGGCTCAGCACATTGGCGCCGGTGCCGTTGAGGACCGGGAAGGCCTCCGTCCCGGCACCGAAATGGGCGGCCATCACATCCTGGAGGCGGGCGGTGTACGGATCGTCCCCGTAGGAGTCCACGGCTCCGCCGTCAGCCGTGACGATCGCCTCGAGCACCTCGGGATGGACACCCGAGAGGTTGTCGGAGAAGAAGGAGCGGCGCTGGGGGTCATGAAGCGGCATCACGCCGCCCGATGTTAGCCATCCCACGTTTACAGGCGGGTTACGCGGACGGCGACCAGCCGCGGTCCGCGAAACGCCGCAGCGAGGCCCGCAGGGATCCGTGGAGGATGAACTCCAGATTCGACACCAGGACGTAGGGATCGTGTCTCATGTCGGTGGCGAACCAGTGCAGCAGATGGCCCAGAACCGCCAGTGTGAAGTGATCGACGACGAAATCCCGGTCGGCCGACGACACCTCGATCCCCTTACCGATCTCGTCGACGATGACGCTCATCATCTCGTGCAGCCAGTGGTAGAAGAAGTGCTCCAGTCTCACCGCCGTGAGGGCGTGCAGCACCGCGTACACCTGGTCGTGGTGGCCCTTCATGTACACCAGCATCCGCACGAAGCCGTCGGCCCACTGGTCGTATCCGGCGTGGGCCATGATGTGGTCTGCCACCTCGGTCTCGAAGACCCACTCGGCCAGGTCGTAGACGTCGCTGAACTGGGCGTAGAAGGTCTGACGGTGGATCCCGGCGCGGGCAGACAGTCCCGAGACGGTGATCCGGTCCAGCGGCGTCGTCTCCAGGGCCTGCGCCAGCCTCACCCGGGACCGGGGCACCGCCGCGTCCATCAGGCACCTCCTGGGGCTGATCCGCACCCGACAGATCGGCGGATCTGTCTGTACCGCGGCTCCTGTGCCGGACCCTACCATTGGCGCACACGATGACGTGCAGATGAGGCGAGAAGGGCAATGATGTCCGATCTCACCGACGGAAGGCGATGACACATGTTTCTCTTCGATTCAATTCCTTGGTACTCCTGGCTGGCATGGTTCGGCGTACTCGCCGGCCTCATCGCCGTCAATGAGATCACCCGGCGCTGGAAATGGGCGGGGGTGGCGTTCTACATCGCGCTTCCCGTCATTCTGACGCTGTTCGTGTGGCCGACGACCGCGGGTGCCGGATCCTCGACCGGCACCTGGTTCCACTGGGCCAAGGTGTACTCGGCCCTGGCCGGGGTGCTGGGCTTCATGGCGATCCGCTACTTCCCACGGCTGGCCGCCAACAGGTGGGTGCTGCTCTTCCCGCCGGCCATCCTGGCGATCAACATCATGGAGGCCTGCGTCCGGGACTTCCAGGTCGGTGCGATGGGCGCCCACGGGATGGTCGACGGGGTGTACATGCTGTCCGGGGCGTGGAACTACATGAATGGCGTCGCCGGGCTCCTCAACCTGCTGACCATCTGCGGCTGGGCCGGTATTTTCGTCTCCCGGGACAAGTCCCGTGACATGATCTGGCCCGACATGCTGTGGTTCTGGATCATCGCCTACGACCTGTGGAATTTCGCCTACGTGTACAACTGCGTCGGTGACCACTCCTTCTACGCCGGAGCCGCGCTTCTCATCTCCTGCACCATCCCGGCATTCCTCATCAAGAAGGGGGCCTGGCTCCAGCACCGCGCCAACACCCTGGCGCTGTGGATGATGTTCACCATGGCGGTGCCCTCCTTCGTCACCGACTCCCCGGTGGCGGTGGCCTCCTCCCATGACCCGGTCGCCCTCTACGTGGTCTCCGGGCTCGCTCTGGCCGCCAACGTGGCCGTGGCCATCTACCAGGTGCGCACCATCGTCGCCGGACGGCGCAACCCGCTGCGCGACGAGCTGTACACCGGGCATCGTCGCTACCGCCAGGTGGTCGACGCCGAGGCCCCCGCACTCGTCCGCGCCCACTGAACCCTTCCCGACGCCCCGGTAGCCTGAGAGGAGCCGATCGATGGGAGTCATCATGGGACCCGGGAATCGCGAGCCGGGAGACGTCCTCGACGTCGGTGTGCTCATCCGCCGCGAGCTCGCTGCCCACGGGATCGAGTCGCACCTGGAGCAGGCCGACGATCTGGAGACCGCCAAGGTCATCGAGGCCTCCGGCAAGGAATGGTTCCTGTGGAACCTGGTGCATCGCCTCCGGGGCCAGGAGGATCGTGACGCGTGGCCCGACACGGTGCACCGGCACGTCGACTCGATGCTCGAGTCGCGCATCCAGCCCCAGGCCGAGCAGATGAGCCCCGAGGAGCTGCGCGGCTGCCTGCGCTCCCGGCTGGTGGCTGATGTCGACGACGGCACGCCGACGGACCTGTCCTACGGGCGGCCCTTCGCCCCCGGGATCATCGAGGTGCTGTGCGCCGACTACCCGCACAGCGTCACCACCCTGGGCCGGGGCCACGTCGAGGAGCTGCCCCTGGGCATCGACGAGGCCTTCGACATCGGGCGCGCCAACACCGTCGCAGAACCGGTCGACGAGTCCTTCGAGGCGGCCGACGGCGTGAGGATCCTGACCGGGGACTCGCTGTTCGTGGCATCCAAGGCCATCGACATCGCCGCACTGGTCGGCGGCCCGATCGGCCCGGCCCCACACGGGCTGGCCTTCGCCCTGCCGAACCGCAGCCTTCTGCTGTACCAGGTGCTGTCGGCCGAGGACTGGATCCAGCAGACCGCCGAACTGGTCCAGCTCGTCGAGAGCATGGTCGCCGACCCCGAGTACTTCCATCCCGGCGGGGTGGTGAGCGACGCCGCCTACTACTGGGCCCCCGACGGGCGGATCGACCTTCTGGGCGGACGTCACATCGACGAGGACGGGGAGACGTCGCTGTGGATCAGCCCGCCCGACAGCCTGGCCGACTATCTTCCGGTCGAACCGCAGGAATGACGCGGTGACCGGGCTGAGTCGGCGCGTCGGCGACGTACCCGTCCTCGAATGCCTCCCCGCCGGGGCCCCGGCCCGGGGCCTGGTGATCTGGATCCCCCCGCTGGGAGGGGACAAGGAGCGTTACACCGACCGGCTCGAGGAGCTGGCCCGGCGCGGGTTCCTGGCGGTCGGAATCGATCCCAGACGCCATGGCGAGCGAGCCGACCGTCCTGCCGACGCACTCTTCGACCAGGTGATGACGAGTTTCCGGGCCACCATGTGGCCGATTCTCGGTGGCACGGTTCTGGACGCCGCCGAGGTCATCGACGCCGAACTCGCCATTCATGGCCTTGGGGGGGCCGTGCTGGCCGGGGGAGTCTCGATGGGCGGAGACATCGCCGTCGCCCTGGCCGGCATCGACCCGAGGGTGTCACGGGTGGCCGCCGTCGCCGCCACACCGGACTGGACCCGGCCCGGAATGACGCGCATCGGGCGCCCCGACGACGTCATCGATCAGGGACGGGCGACCACCGGCGGGCAGTGGCTGCGCGACCACCTCGAACCCCTGACGCACACCGACCGGTACCGTCGCGACCTGGCCATCCGCCTCGACGTCGGCGCGGCCGACACCCATGTGCCCGGCGAGGCCGCCCACCGCTTCGCCACGATGCTGTCCCGCGGGCCGCGCAGACCGAGCATCGACGTCATCGACCATCCCGGATCGGATCATCGGCAGATGTGCCACGACCCTCAGGTCCTGACGGCTGCGCTGTCCTGGCTCGTCGGGCCCTCACGGTCGGGGCGGACGGCAGCCACCAGGGAGTAGATGAGCCGGTTGACCGGGACGTCGATGCCGTGGCGCTCCGCAGCCCTGAGCACCGCGCCGGTCAGCGCGTCGTACTCCAGCGGCCGGCCCGCCCAGCAGTCCTGCAGCATCGAGGTGGGCGCCCCGTCGGGGACCTGGCGCAGCGCCTCCAGATCCGCGGCGGCGTCGGCGGCCGACAGCCGGGCACCCTCGGCCCGGGCCACGGTCACCGCCTCCTCCATGATCGCCAGTGCCACCCGGCCGACGGCCTCGTCGCGCAGCACCGCGGTGCGCTGACGGGTGAGCGCCGTCAGCGGGTTCGCGGTGATATTCATGAGCAACTTGTTCCACAGCGTGGTGGTGAAGTCGGCGTCGAGATCCACCCTCATCCCGCCCTCCCGGATGCGGGCCGCCAGCGGCCGGTTGGCGGGCTCGTCGGGTATCGCCAGTTCTCCCTGGGTCACCCGGCGCACGGTCGCCCGTCCGGGTTCGGAGCGCTCGGCGTTGAGGTACACCACAGCCGGCACCACATGGGCCTGCGAGAGGTAGGGGGCCACCCGCTCGCGCTGCTCAATGCCGTTCTGGGCCACCAGGACGTCGACCCCGGGCCCGTCGACCGACCTCAGCCAATCCCCGACGGCATCGGTCTGGTGAGCCTTGACAGCCAGGATGACGGTGTGGTGTCCGGCGACGTCGCCCGGATCGTCGGTGTGGGCGACCGGCCAGGAGGCTGTCGTCGGCCCCTCGGTGATCACCATCTCGTCGAAGGGTCTGCCCCCGCACACCGTCACCGGGTGACCGGCCCTGGCCAGTGCTGACGCGATCGCCAGGCCGATCGCCCCGGCCCCGATCACCGCGACGGGGCTCTTGGAAGCCGCCTGCTGCATGGCACTCCTCTCCTGGCGGGGATGTCCCCGCCGCACGCAGGCTACTGCGGTGCCGCGCAGTCCGCGCAGGTCCGTGCCGCCGGGCGCGCCTCCAGCCGGACCCGCGGGATCGGGCGGCCGCAGGACGCGCAGATGCCGTAACTGCCGGCGTCCACCCGCGCCAACGCGGCCCCGATCTGGGCGATCGAGTCCTCAACGATCCGGCAGTGGGCCACCGCCATCGTCCACTCCGCCGACAGGGTTGAGCCGTCCGGGTCGTGCTCGTCGTCGGCCGTCCCGGCCTCGGCGCGCTCGGTGCGCAGTCTCTCCAGAGTGGCGCGGGCGGCTATGAGCCGGGCCTGCGCGTCGTGGCGCTCGTACTCCAGTCGGGTGCGGGCGGCCTGCGAATCCATGACTGCGATGGTAGAGGATCGCCGACGGAGCGGTGTCGACGATTCTCGACAGGGTGGGTGATGTCAAGAATGATCTACAGTCGGGCGGGCCCAGAGCTAGTGGGTGCGCCAGTATCCCTCGACCTGCCGGCCCGATCTGGTGTGCGGATGGACCCAGGTGCGTCCCGGGTCGTGCGGGGGAGCGGTGTAGCTGGTCGTCCGGAGCTGGTCCAGTGCGAGGCCGGTGACCTGGCGCAGCCGGGGAAGGATGCGGCGCCGCAGCTCGGTGGTCGGCGTCCCGGACTGCTCGTCCAGAGCCTCCTCGAAGGCTCCGGGGAGCTCGGTCGCCATCGTCCGGTAGCGGTCGAGGATCCGTGCGGCGTCGATGCCGAGATCCCGTTCGGCCATGGTGACGATGTGACGGGGGATCACCCGCCCCTGGCGGCGCTGGCCGCCCAGGGCCATCGCCACTGACAGGTCCAGGCCGGTGTGCTCGTAGGGCAGCGCGGTGGCCATGTCGTAGAGCGGGGCGAGCCGGGCTGCGGTCTCGGTGAGCAGCAGCGCGTAGTTCTTCGCGTGGGCGTCGGGGGACTCGGTGAGGTGGGCGAACATCAGGGCATCGGCGAGACGGTACAGGTCGGTCTGCGGATCCGAGGAGACCCTGCGGATGACGCCGGCGATGTCGGCGGCGCCCGGGCCGCCGTCGGTCTCGTACTTGAGCCCGCGGCCGAGGGCCTGGCACATGTCGACCTGGTGGATCCGCCGTACCGGATCGGTGCCGCGCCGGTCGAACCGGGTGATGACCAGTGCCGGTTCGCCGTCGAACTCGCGCCACTGCGTGGTCGCGGTGGTCATTCCCAGCCGGCGGGCGGCGCGCATCGTGAGGTGCTCGACGAGTCCCTGGTGGTGGAGCCGGGAGATGCCCGGCTTGAGGATGTGGGTGCTGGCGGCCGACCCGACGGGTCGGTGCCACCGGCCCTCCAGCAGCGCTAGCGTGAACTTGGCCTGGGCTCCGGCCAGGCTCCATCTCTCGTCGGGCATCGCCCAGCCCGCCTGGTCGGTGCGCAGCTCCCTGAGGCGTCGTCCGATCTGCACATCGGAGACCGGCTCATAGTGGGCATCCCTGCGGTCGGTGAGGCCCGGGGGCAGGAACTGCAGGGCCCCGGCGGTCTCCTCGCCCATCACCGCCAGCAGATCGAAGGTGGTCGGAGCCACCTTGAAGTGACGGGCCCAGCGCTGTCGGGTGTCGGGGTTGTCAGGCAGCAGATGGTCCAGGAAGGCGGCGACCCGACGCCGGGGCTGGGCGGCGGTGGTCGGGGCCAGGGCGGGGGAGAGCGGGATGTGGGGGCCGTTCAGGTAGTCCTCGCGGTAGCTGAGCACGGGCCCCCTGGCGTCACCGCGGCACAGGTCGGCTGCCGGCCGTCCGGCCAGCCAGACGACGAGGCGGTCATCGGGGGAGGTCATGCGTCCTCACCGAGGATCTCGGAGAGCATCGTGGCATCGTCGGTGGGCCGGGAACTCAGCACGATGCCCAGGCCCAGGGCCCGCAGCACCTTGTCGATGAGCGCCCCCGAGGGGTTCGCGGTGCCGTTCTCCATCGCATTCACGGAGGCTCTGGAGACGCCGGCGCGTCGGGCGAGATCGTTCTGGGTCAGGCCGGCACCGGTGCGATAGTCGCGTACCGCGGGGCCCAGATCACTCCATGTGGCGAGATAACGGTCCATGTGTCGATGATCCTCGACACCAGGGGAGAAGTCAAGAATGATCTACATCCTGCGGGGTGGGGCGGGTGAAGATGCCGAAACAGCGACGCGAACGGACGTCTCGGCACGGACGGGGTCGCAGCCGGATTCCCGAGACCTCCTGGAGGCCCTCTCACAAGGAAAAATAACAGGCCCAGGCACCCCGACCCTCGCCGGCCTCGCGACCCGGGGACACGGCCCCGAAACCCCGCAGCAAGGGTAGAGGTTTCGGGGCCTGTTATTATGGTTTCGTGAACGGTTCAGAGTCACGAGTCCTGGCGGTCCTGCCCGATCTGCTGGCGGGGGAGTCCCGCATGTCCGAGGCCACCCGCAGACAGCGCGAATGGGCCGTCATGGGCGCCCTGGAGTACCTGGCCGGCAGCGCCACGATGCGCGCCATGGCCAGGGTCACGGTCGCCGACCTCATGGACCCCGACGCCGTCGACGCCTACATCCGCGCCTCCCAGTCCGGCACCCTGCGCGTCCGGCGCACCGCCGGCAAGGCCCAGGAGTCCCCCCGCAGCACCGCAGCAAGGGTCTCCGGGCTGCGCTGGCTGGCCCGGGCCACCGGCACCCGCCAACCCCCGCCCTTCGCCGACTGGACCCCTCTGGCACCGGTCCCCGAGGACGCCCCAGCGGCACTGCGCACCGCCTGCCAGGCGCTCACCACGATGAACAACTTCTACGCCACCCGCACCGCCGCCACGATCGCCGTGCTCTACGCCACCGGAGCCTCGGGATACGGGCTGTGCACTCTGCGCACCGACCAGATCAGCGCGGAACACGGGCGCCGCCTCGTCAGGGTCCCGGCCCAGGACCCCGCCCCGCAGCGCTGGGAGCCCGACGAGCAGACCGCGCTGGCACCGGTGCCGGCATGGGGCACCGCGGCCCTCGACGACTGGCTGACCCTGCGCGCCGAGACGGTGGCCTGCCTGCAGGGATCCGACCCCCGCACCCTGCTGGTCTCCGGACGGGCCAACGCCGGCCCCAGGCCCCCCGGCATGCCGCTGCGCCCCCGCGGTCTGGGACGCTCCTGGGCCCGGTCCCGCTATGTCGCCGAGACAGCCGTCCCCGGCCTGGAGATGCCCTCGACCGTCGAGGCCGCCTGCCGGGCCGTGCGCGCCCTCGTCCTCACCCCCGGGTCGCCGAGACCGGAGTCTCGGTCCGCAGCAGCTCGGCCAGCAGCCGCACCCGCCTGAGCTGCTCCTCGAGCTCCGCATTGCGCCGCGACAGCTCCTCGACACGCGTCTGGAGCTCCTGGAGCTGCGCCCGGAGCTGGGCGGGGGAGAGCCCCTCGACGGATACCGCCTCGACCCTCGACTGCTCCGCGGCCCGGGCCGGCGCCCGGTCGGAACGACGACGTCCCGACGCCTCGCGGTCGCGCCGGTAGCGCTCCAGATCCTCGGCCTGGACCAGCCAGCCCCGGCCCTGACGCCGGCCCGCCACGGTGCCGTCCCGCAGCAGCGTGCGGACCCGCTGGGCGGAGACGCCCAGCAGCTGCGCCGCCACCTCGGTACTGACGAACTCACCGGTCTCATCCATACCGAAACTTTCCCACCGAACCAGCGAAACGTCAAGGTTCCGAACGTTCGAGACGTTTCGAAACCTCAACCCGAAACGTCTCGAAACGTCGATCCGAAGGCGGGTAGGATCAGCCCCACAACGGTTGGACCAGTCCGCCACTGACAGGTTCGGCGGCTGAGGCCCTGGGGTTCGGTCGCGGCCCGTCGAGGAAGTCCGTCCCGACGATTCTCGAAACCAAGAGGATGAACGAAACCACACAATCGAAACTACGAAACCTACAGATCGCGAAACACAAGTGTCCGGCGCGGGTGCCTCTGGGAACCCTCGTGCTGCTGAGGCGGGCCCGCGACCACATGGACCGCCACTACGCCGAGCCCCTGGACGTCGCCACCCTGGCCGGGCACGCCCTCATGTCGGCGGCGCACTTCTCCCGGCAGTTCAAGGCGGCCTACGGCGAGACCCCGCACGCCTACCTCATGACACGCCGAATCGAACGGTCGATGGCGCTGCTGCGCGCCGGCGCCGGCGTCACCGAGGCATGCATGGCGGTGGGCTGCACGTCGCTGGGCTCCTTCAGCGCCTCCTTCACGCGCCTTGTGGGGGAGACCCCCAGCTCCTACCGCGGCCGCCGGCACGAGGACGTCGAGGTGCTCCCCTCGTGCATCAGCCGGATCCTGGGCCGTCCGATGCCCCGGCGCTGACGCCCCGCGAACGCTGGGAGGGAATCGAGCAGTTCTGGAGAAGCGCGCCGCCGCGCCGTCTTCCTAGGATCTTCGCCATGACTGATATCTCGCTGTCCGCCGTACCGATCACCGTCACCGACATCGATGCGGCTCTGGGCTTCTACCGCGACGCCCTCGGACTGGCCGTCGTCGGCGACGTGCCCGCGGGCGACCACCGCTGGGTCTCCCTGGCCCTCGGGGCCGGGAGCACCATCGTCCTGTCCGACCCGGGTGCGGGCCGCTCCGCCGAGGACGGGCGGGCACTGGCCGGGCTGGTGACCAAGGGCACCGGCCCCGGGCCCTACATCCTCGCCACTGACGATCTGGACGGCGCCTTCTCCCGGGCTCGTGATGCGGGGGCGGACGTGGTGCAGGAACCGGCGGACCAGCCGTGGGGTCCACGGGACTGCGCCTTCAGGGACCCTTCGGGGAACCTGATCCGCATCCAGGCACTCTGAGACGGTCCCTCAGGGACGCCCGGCCGGCACCGCAACCACCACCAGGGCGGCCGCCACCGCCACCATCATGGCCAGAGGGAGCTGCCAGCCGCCCGATGCCCCGGCCAGCCGGCCCACCAGCACCGGCCCGGCGGCGGCCATGAGGTAGCCCGCCGACTGTGCCGTCCCGGACAGCCGTGCCGTCTCGGCCGTGCTGCGCCCACGCATCCCGATCAGCGACAGCGCCACGACCAGACAGGCCCCGCTGCCCAGACCCGCCACCGTCACCCACACCACGGCGGCCCGGGGCGCCACCAGCAGCCCGACCAGACCGATGAGCAGCGGCGCACCGGCGGTCAGCGCCGCACCCGACCTGGGAGGTCGGGCTCCTCATCAGTCGCGGGATCGCCAGCCCCGAGGCGATGCCGACGAACTGGAAGACGAACAGGTGCACCCCTGCCGCGGCGGCCGACTGCCCCAGAGCTCCCTCGATCGTCGGCAACCAGGTGATCGCGGTGTAGAAGGAGGTCGACTGGAGGCCCATGAAGGCCGTCACCGCCTAGGTCTGGCGGCGTCTCCACAGAGACCCCTCGGCTCCCGTCCCGGAGGCGACCGCGGCCGGGCGCGACTCGACCGGGGCCCGCAGACACCGCCCGCCCCACACCAGGGCCAC
>OMJG01001365.1_pt1 | contig 14277 bp, 23 predicted proteins | sample 1646431 | NCBI WGS metagenome assembly OMJG01 (sample SAMN03771674, study PRJEB25209) | food metagenome | isolation source: Cotija cheese | place: Mexico:Jalisco,Michoacan | collected 2011-12-12
GAAAAAGCAGTACTGCAAAACAGATTATTTGAAGAAACTCAACGCTCAGTGCAGTTACAGACTGAATTAGAGGCGACTCATAGAGAACTAGAGGCGTACAAATCACAAGTAGACCATAACGACGAGTAGCATTGGCAGGTGTAATTTTGGCAGGTGTAGAGAACAAAGATATTGAACATCGTGTCGGTATACTGGAGGACAAAGACAGGTATAATGACAAACGCTTTCGGAAAATAGAAGCTGTACAAAAAGAAGATAGAGATAATTTCAAAGAGTCTATCGAAAAGTTGTATAATTCTTTAGAACAAATCAAACAGAGCCAGCACACGCAAGAGCTAACCAATCAGAAAATGGACTTCACGCTTGACTCTATACACCGTGAGCGTGAGATAGAAAAAGAAAACAAGGAACAAAGCCAGAAAGACTTTAAGCAATTGCGCTTTATGATGTTAGGTACAGTCGCAACACTTTTCGGGTCTCTACTATTGGCTTTAATTCGTAGCTGGCTAGGCATTTAAGGAGGTGAGGCAAATGGTAAACTTTTTAGTAGAGAATTTATCTTTAGGCGCAAGTTTTTGGGAATGCTTTTGGTTTGGAAGTTGTAAGTAGTTAAGGCGGGTCATCACTTATCGTGGTGGCCTTTTTATTTTAAATTATCGGAGGTTTTTATAAATGGAACAAATTATCGCATTTGCTGGTGTGATTTCTGTTATCACAATCGCATTAGTGCAAGTATTAAAGAAATTGAGTATCGTGCCTAAAAATTGGCTACCTGTGGCAGGCATGGTTGTCGGTGTAGTCATTGGCGGCGTAACGGCTTTCATTCCTGAGATCGTTTCAGAATTGTCTATTGGTGGTAGGATATTAGCAGGATTGATTAGTGGACTCATGGCTACAGGCTTATGGGAAACATTTAAAAAACGTACGGGCAGCACAGCAAAAAACGATAATAAAATCGGAGGCGGAGGTGTTAAGTAATGGCTAAAAAACATATAGGTAAATGGAACGGCGTAGATGTGTATTTTGACCTATTACCAATCGGCACAAGACGTAGCGGGCAAAAACTCACTACAGGCAACCCTGCATTTGCAGTGGCGCATGACACAGGCAACCTAAACACGACAGCGCAAAACAATGTAGACTATTACAGAAATTCCTATAATATTGATTGGTCGCTTGTAGCGAGTGCGCATGTTTTCGTTGATGACAAAGAGGCAATCGTTTGCATACCTGTTACAGAGAAAGCATGGCACGTCTTATATAATGCTACTACTGATAACAATTGGTACAACCTAGACTCAAACGATGCCGCATTTGGCGTTGAGGGGTCGTATTTCTCAGATAAAGCACGATCTAAAAAGTCACTTGATAACTTAGCGCGTATCTTGGCTTATCTTTGCGACTACTGGAAGATAGATCATAAAACAGAAATGCCCGGCCACCAAGATATACAAGCAGGCAAAGTAGACCCGGGCAACTTACTCGAGGCAGCAGGCTACAGCCGCAATATCAACAGTCTTGATAAGCTAGTGAACAAATACATCGGCGGTGTACAAGAAGATGACAATATGCCCGATGAGGTCAAAAAGCCGACAAAAGAAAAACCGACAGAGTCGCCTCAGTCGCAAGTCAAGCTGAAAGAGGCTATCGAGTACATGCACAGCATGAAAGGCCTATACATTGATTTTGACGACGAGTTTGCGTATCAGTGCGTTGATGTTATCACTGATTTTGTGCATCATGTCACAGGCGGCGTGAGATTTTGGGGCAACGCAAAAGACCTTATAAACAATGTTATGCCTAAAGGCTGGAAAGTGGTTGGGAACACGCCAAACTATATCCCACCTGTGACAGCAATCGCTGTATACACGAAAGGCATATATAGCAGATGGGGGCATACTGGCTTAGTTTGGGATAACAGTGGAGGCACTAAAACCTTTACTATCCTTGAGCAGAACTATGATGCTCAGGCCAACACGCCTGCTAAGCTAAGAGTCGATGACTACTCAGGCTTATCGCACTTTATCGTTCCTGACTTTGCTGATGATAGCGTAGACCTTGCAGACATCGGCACAGTTAAGCCTAAAGAAACAAAATCAGGTAAAGCCTTGAAACTTAACTCAATACCGCCTAAAAGCCTTACATGGTCAAATCAGGCATATTTCAAGGCAGTCGCAGACAATGAGGGCGTAACGGTTTGCAAGCCTAATCATAATAATGTGATGACATTGACTGGCGAAGAATACGGACAAGGTGATGTATTCTATGTCTATGAAATTCGTGACGGTTGGGCGCGCGTGTACAGTCCTAGCAATAACGGCTATGTATGGCATGAGCGTTTACGCATTGTCGAGATTTACAAGCCAGCAGGTGGCGACAACAAACATGACAAGCCTGATAAGCAAGCTGTAAGTCAAAAAGACAAAGCAAAAGCATCTAGCAAGCTAAGAGTCGGAGGCATTCCACCCGCTACAATCAAATGGGGTCGTAAGGCGAAGTTCAGAGGTAAGCTCGACTATTACGGCGCGACGATTGCAAAACGTTCAGGCAAAAAAGGCAATTATGACTGGAGCCTCACAAATGAAAGCTATCCAGCAGGATATGATGATTTCTATATATTTGAAATCTTAGACGGTTGGGCGCGCGTATACAGCTCAAGCAATAATGGTTGGGTGTGGCATGAACGCCTAAGAGTTACTGAAATCTATTAATACTATATTATAATTAGGGCGGGTGCTTAATTGCATTTGCCCTATTTTTTTTATGTGCATAAAGCTGCATATCAATACAATATATGGCTAAAAATTGCATATCTATTCAAATATCCTCGAGTATCCATGTATCCTATCTTGCCAAAGTGTAAAAATACCCGCGTATCCATAGTATCCACTTGTCACATTTTGGATACGGCAGTGGATACGGCTTAATCTCAATCACACCAACACATTAAAAGGTATCGTATCCATAGTATCCATAAATACCCTAACTGACTTTAAATAGAGTATAGGGAGTAGAGGGCATATTATATACTCCCTAACAAGCATTGTATAAAGTGTTGGGTAGGTGAAAATCAACCAAGTGGATACGCAAAGGGCTGAGCCTTAGAGCCTCTAGGGCTGAAAGCCGTATCCCTAAATTTTTTAAGAAAATGTATAAAAAATGGTTGCGTTGTTGGTACTAATCCTGTATAGTTGTATTTGTACTTAACAAAAGGAGGAGCTAAGTTATGAATGAAATAAAAAATGAGGTTATGGATAATCTTACTCTAGGAACTCGCAATAATGAGGGCGATTTTGAAAGCCTTGCTGATTTTCTAATAGAGAACCACATGGGCGCAGTAGAAAAATTCATAGACGAGGACAGAAACAACGGACTTCTGTTCGAGATATGCGGTTTCGACGGAAAATCACAAAACGAGCATTTTGACTTTTTCGTTGACATGTTCGGCGTAGAGGTATTTTAAAAATATAAACTAGGAGGATATAAAATGAATAACTTACAGGATATGTTCAAGAAAGCAGAGGACAATGTGCAAGAGAGGCTGGACGGCCTGCCGATATTTGGCAGCTACAAAGAAGTGCTGAAACAAATATTAAACTTGCCCCAGCTTATCGAATGGGCTTGGGCTAATAACATCAGTAATGATAAGCAAATCAGATATTTTCATAGTGGAAGTAGAGGACACTCAAGACGAGGAGGTTTAGAGTAATGAAATTCTTCAGGGGGTTTATAACAGCAACGGTGATTATAGCGTTAGCCTTAACAGGGCTATACGCTTATAAAGAGCTTAGCCCAAACGAAAATGACAGCCTACAAACAAATGAGCAGGCAACGCCAGCACAGCAAGAGCATACCGAAAATGCAGAACAGACAGCCCCCGCGACCATACCTGCACATGAGAATGGAGGCACAGAGGGGCAGGACATGAAACAAGGTATGTCAGATAAACAGTATATTCAGGGGCAATATAATGGATTAATAAGACATATAAGAGAAAGAGCAAGGGATGGCGCCGATGTAGACGAGTTGCGCAAACTACAGTCACAACTAGAGGATTATGCAACACAACACGCAGACGAACTAGACCTTGACGAGAGTTGGGAACAATGACAAATAAAGGAGGTGCAGGCGATGTCAGATATTAAAATCAACACAGAGGCCGCTCAGCGAGTCACAGACAGCATAAATGAGCTTTTAGGCTCAACAGTAACCGCTTATGAAATTCAAGCGCAAACGGGCGTTCAGAGGTCACTCATTGGCAAGTTAAGAAAAGGCCAAGTAGAACTCGGCAATATAGCATTTAGAAATGCTTTAAAACTTTACGCATATTCAGAAACAAATAAAAATTATAGAAAAGAGGAGTTATCATGAGAAAAGGTTTAGGATGTTTAGGTATTGTATTTGTAGGAGTTATTGTTTTGGTGGTTATTTTCGCGGCCTTAGGTGGTAGCGAGTCAGGTAGCAAGCCAGGCAAACCCGAAAAGCAAGAATATAAAATCGGCGAGAAAGTCAAAGTTGATGACCTAGAGTATACAGTCAACGACATTGAAAGAGCTGACACTGTAGGCAATCAATATGTATCAAGTAACGCAGACGGCAGGTACATTGTAGCAGATGTTACTGTTAAGAATAACGGCGATGAGACAATCACAATCGACACAGAGCTATTTAAAATATTGAATGGCGATGCGACAAACGGAGCGGACGCTGCAGCATCTACTAACGCTAACCCGAGCGATATAGGTTTCTTTTTAAAGCAGCTCAACCCTAGCAATGAAAAATCAGGTAAGGTCGTGTTTGATGTATCAGAAAAAGCCGCTCAATCTAATAAGTTGAAAATGCAAGTATCGTCAGGCATGTTCGGCACTGAAAAAGCAGAAATCAGTTTAAAATAACAAATATTTATAAAAAATTTACGCTTAACGCTTGCATTATTCTTAAAAATACGATATATTAGACTCACGTTGAAACGACAAGGAGGTGAAAGCAATGCAGAGAACGCTTAAAGAGTGGCGAGCGCATCTTGAAATTTCACAAAATGAAATGTCGAACAAGCTGAACGTATCACCGTCAACTTACAATATTTGGGAAAACAGACCCGAGGAAATAAGAGCAAAAACGGCGATAAGCATTTCAGAAATATTAGAGGTGCCTGTTGAGGACATTATTTTTTACAACAAGAAATTCGGTCTTAGATTTTCTTTAAAATTAGAGGAGGTGGAAACATGAAAGCTTTAGCAAAACTGGGCGTTTTCAGTTTTTGGGTAGCGTCAACCGTAATATTTTCAATGATGACTGACATTTTCGTCGGCGTTGCGCTAGGTGTGTGGGAGACATTCGCTGCAGCATTTGCAGTAGAGGAATGGAGCGTAAGAAAAAAGGCCTAACTCGCAGCAGTGAGTAAGACCGAAGTAATTTGAAATAAAAGTATACGTACATTGTAAAACAAAAAAGGAGGATATTCAAGATGACCTTAGAGGCAATTATGACAGAAATCAGAGACGAGCTAAAACGTTCTAACGATTTGAAAGAGAAACAGCTGCAAGATTTCACAGATACGGCAGAGGAGCCAGCAGGCTGGACGCAGTTACCAGCTAAAGAAGAGCCAGCTAAAGAGGAGCCAATAGCAGACGAGGCAACGATGAAGAAAGCAGTTGCTAAAATCATCAAAGGCGCGGACACCGAGAAAAAGACAAAACTCAAAGCGAAGATAAATGAAATCGGAGCGAAAAAAGTATCGGACATTCAGCCTGAGCAGCGTCAGACTATCATTGATTATGTGAGCGAGCTAGACAATGGCTAATCTTGACCATTCAAACCGAGCGCATGCCAAACTCAGCGCAAGTGGCGCAAACCAATGGCTGAATTGTCCGCCAAGCATCAAAGCGAGTGAGGGTATCGGCGACACGTCAACAACCTTTGCACAAGAGGGAACGTTCGCTCATGAAATATCAGAGCTATATTTCAGCAACCTATTTGAAAATTTAAGCGATGAAGATTTCAAGCAGCAGCTTGAACAAAGCAAAAATAATGAATATTACTCGGAAGAGCTGCTCGAGTATGTTAAGCGGTACATCGATATAGTCGAGGAAAAAGTGAACGAGGCTAAAGCCGTAGACGAGCCAATCCTATTTTTTGAACACAGGCTCGACCTGACACGCTATGTGCCTGAGTCATTCGGCACAGGCGACGTAATCGTTTATTACAACGGCACAGTTGAGATAATCGACTTGAAGTACGGCAAAGGCGTCGAAGTATCAGCCCTTAACAATCCACAATTAAGGCTGTACGGACTAGGTGCTTATGAGTTACTCAAAGACTTTGAGGACGTACACACAATCAAGATGACAATCGTGCAGCCAAGATTGAACAACCTTTCAAGCGAGTCAGTAGATGCTGCAGACCTTGTAAATTGGGGTTTGAGCACAGTTAAACCTCAAGCAATCAAGGCTTACAACGGCGAGGGCGAGTTCCATGCAGGCAGCCATTGCAGATTTTGCAAGATACGCCACTCATGCAGAGCAAGGGCAGAGGCTAACGACGTTAAAAGTGAGGACATGCAGTCCCCAGCAACCCTTACGGATAACGAACTGGCCGAGCTACTTCACAGATTGCCTGAAATTAAACGTTGGGCGAATGATGTTGAAGATTATTGCAAAGAGCAGGCATATGAAAACAACAGAAATTTTGACGGATGGAAAGTGGTTGAGGGCAGAGCTAACCGTAAATATGTTGATGACGAACAAGTTTATGAAAGGCTTAAAGAGCATTACGACCCGAAAGACGTTTCAGAAACGAAGGTGTTAAGCATTTCTAAATTAGAGAAACAGCTAGGCAAAAAGAAAGTGGCTGAGCTGCTAAGTGATTTAATCACTAAGCCACAAGGCAAACCAGCACTTGTGACAGAGGACGACAAACGCCAACCTATTGTTGACAGTGCAGAACGAGACTTTGACGAGTTTATTAATAGATAAAGACTAAAGTCTCCAATACTATATTATAAATCAAGCACAACATTAAAGTTACAAATCGGTACTATATTATGCACTAAATCTTAATACTATATTATAAATTAAATTTAAAGGAGCAATTCACAATGGCAGAACAAAAACTACAAACTAAGGTAATGATTAAAAAAGCAAGAGCGAGCTATGCACATGTATTTGAGCCGCAAGCAATCAATGAGGGCGACGAGCTTAAGTACAATATCAGCTTAATCATTCCTAAGGACGACACAGAAACAATTGATAAAATCAATAAAGCAGTAGAAAACGCAGCACAGAACGGCAAAGAGAAATTTGGAGGTAAAGTACCTAAAAACTTAAAAACACCCTTACGTGACGGCGACGACGAACGCGAGGACGACGAGGCATATCAAAACGCTTATTTCTTAAATGCAAATACGAAACGTAAACCTCAAATCTTAGATATGGACGGTCAACGCACAGACGACCCTGACACAGTTTACAGTGGTTGCTATATCCGAGTAACAGTCAATTTCTACCCGTTCGCCGTATCAGGAAACAAAGGCATTGCCTGCGGCTTAGGTAACATTATGAAAGCTGCAGACGGTGAGCCACTAGGTGGCGGCGGAGCTAAAGCTGAGGACGATTTCGCTGAGTTCCTTACTGACTCTGAGTTTGATGAGTTCATGAACTAATAAACACGGGAGGTCTTGAGCCTCCTTTCATATTATTTAAGGGGGAGCTAAAAATATGCACGCAAAAGACGTAGGAAAATTCTTAAAAAGTAAAAGGAAAACGCTAGGCATCACGACGAGCGAATTAGGTAAACTTACAGGTTTGTCTCAACCTTACATTTCAGGCATTGAGAATGGAAATAAAGGGCAAAAAGCCAACGTGTACGCAATTATTAAAATCATATTTGGCCTAGCGCCTACTACTCTAAGTAGAGACTTTTTAATAATGGAATACATGGAAGTTGACAAAGACCTGCAAACCATAGACATAGAAATACTAACCTCTTTAATTACCGGTGAGGACGATGTTAAATGACAGAGTTACATGTAGATATTGAAAGCTACAGCAGTTTTGATTTAAGGAAAACAGGCGCATATAGATACGTAGAGGCTCCTGATTTTGAAATCTTGATTATTGCATATGCAATCGACGACCAACCTGTTAAATCTATAGACATGTACGACATAGACGAACGTCTTTATAAAGAATTTAGAGGCTATGTTCTCGACCCACAAGTCACTAAGATAGCTTTCAATGCAAACTTTGAACGTACAGCACTAGCAAAGCATTTTAAAACCGAAATGCCGCCGAGCGAATGGTTGTGCGCAATGGTGGATAGTGCAAGAGCAGGCTTACCTTTATCGCTTGAAACGTGTGCCGAAGTATTAGGCATAGACATGCAAAAAGATGCTAAAGGTAAGAATTTAATTAAATATTTCTCAATGCCATGCAAACCAACAAAAGTAAATGGCGGGCGTACTCGTAACTACCCTGAGCATGACCCTGAGAAGTGGCAGCAGTTTATTGACTATTGTGAGCAAGACGTAAGAGTCGAAATGGCCATAGCAGAAGAAGTCAGTAGTATTGAATATCCTGACTCAGAGCAGCGGTTATGGACGATTGACCAGCATATTAATGACAGAGGTGTTCATATAGACGAGGCTCTAATGCTAGGCGCATACGCGCTTGACGAATTAAGCAAAACAGACCTGATGAAACAAGCCAAACAACTGACAGGTCTCGACAACCCGAACAGCACGCAGCAGTTGCTTGCATGGTTTAATGAGCAGGGTGTAGAAATAGACAATCTGAGAAAAGCGACGGTTGATGAATACCTAGAGAAAACAACAGGCAAAGCACGCAAGATGCTTGAATTGCGACAACAGATGAGCAAGACCAGCGTTAAGAAATACGACAAGATGTATCAAATGGCATGTAACGACAATCGGATAAGAGGTATGTTCCAATTTCACGGTGCAGGAACGGCACGGTGGAGCGGCAGAGGTGTACAAATGCAAAACCTCACCAAGCACAGTATGACAGATGAGGAGCTAACCATAGCACGCGAGGCTATCAAGCAGCAAGATTTTGATTGGTTAGATTTAATGCTCGATTACGAGTATCAGGACATACTCAGTCAGCTTGTCAGAACGACATTCACAGCACAAGACGGCTACAAGTTAGCAGTAAGTGATTTCTCAGCCATTGAGGCACGAGTGATTGCATGGTTTGCAGGTGAGCAGTGGCGACTTGATGTATTTGATACTCACGGCAAGATATACGAGGCCTCAGCGTCTCAGATGTTCAACGTACCGATCGAGAGCATAGGCAAAGGCGACCCTTTAAGACAAAAAGGCAAAGTGGCCGAGCTGGCATGTATTGCAGAAGGACAAAGAGTGCTGACTGATAACGGTTTAAAACCTATTGAGCAAGTAGAGCTATCAGACAGAGTCTGGGACGGCGAAAGTTTCGTCAGTCATGACGGAGTAATCAATAAAGGGCATAAGGAGGTCATAGAATATGACGGACTCAGAGCTACAACAGACCACATGGTCTACATCAAAGGGCAACGTGAGCCAATACAATTTGGGCAAGCTGCCGCCAGCGGCGCACGTATCGCACAATCAGGAAATGGTTGGCGAGCGTTATGGTTGGATAGAAATAATACACCCTCAGAAAAGGTGGAAAAAGAATTGGCAAGACCCGAGAGTTTTAGGTCAATGCACAAGTTGTGGTCGAATTTCATGGGTACATTTTTACAACCTAAAAAGTGGCAAGTCAAAAGGTTGTCAGAGTTGCTCACAGAAAAGGCAAGTGCCGAAGTGGTTAGCCCGAAGAATGACAGCCGCCAAACAGCGATGCACCAACCCGAAAGACTCAAATTACGAAAATTATGGAGCAAGAGGCATAGAGTTCCGTTTCGACTCAGTGTTAGAGGCGGGGCTGCACATGATGAGCCTAACCAAGAATTTAAACAGAGATTTAGAGATAGACCGAATAGACGTAAACGGACATTACGAAAAAGGAAACATGCAATGGGTAACACACCAACAGAATTGTCAAAACCAACGCAGGTATATGACATATTAAACGCAGGCGTCAATCACAGATACACCGTAGAGGGTAAGCTAGTTCATAATTGCGGTTATCAAGGCGGCGTAGGCGCCCTTAAATCAATGGGAGCGCTTGAAATGGGGCTTACAGAAGAAGAGCTGCCCGACATAATTAGAGATTGGCGCGCAGCCAACCCGAACATCAAAGCATTTTGGCACAACTGTCAGAAAGCAGCAATTAAAGCTGTTCGTAAAGGCACATTGCAAAAGGCCAACGGCATTAAGTTTTACATTCAGCATGGTCATTTATTGGCAGAGCTGCCAAGCGGCAGGATGTTAGTGTACAGAAACGCACAGCTCAGTCAGAACAGTTGGGGCGCAACAGTCGTAGAGTTCAAAGGGCTGAACAGCGTTCGGAAATGGGACACAATCAAGACATACGGCGGCAAGCTAGTCGAGAACATTGTTCAAGCTACAGCACGCGACGCATTAGGCATATCAATGGAGCGACTTGAGCAGCAAGGTTATAAGATAGTCGCACATGTACACGATGAACTAATTATCGAAGTACCTGACGACGGCCACGACCACCTGAAAGACATTGAGCAAATCATGAGCCAGCCTATTGATTGGGCTGAGGGCTTAAATTTAGATAGTGACGGCTTTGTGAGTCCGTTCTATATGAAAGATTAAAGGAGGCTAAAGCATGAGCGCACTAGATAACGTGAGCGAGTGGGGAACATATCAAGTTCCCGTTAAGTTCACGGTTGAATATGAAACGACAGTAACAGTAACAGCGAACGACAGCGACGATATAGCAGAGAAAGTAGACGAGTATATCAACGAATATTACGACGATATAGCGAGCGAGGTCGTAGCTATGACAGGCAAATCAGAACTAAAAGAAACTAAGGAGGTTTATTAAATGCAACGTATAATCTATGACAATGGAACTGAGAGACAATTGACGAGAGAACAAGCAGAGGTTATATGGAGCAACGGTTTGACACTATCCCAAGTACAGAACAGAGTTGATACAGGTTGGGACTTTTTCGACGCGGTAGATCTAGGCAAAAACTATGTACTCATGGACGGCGATATTTGCCTAAAATATGACGACGATATAAGAACATTGTATATACCTTTATTCATGATTAATAGATTAGGTATAAGACCTAATAACACATGCAAGTTGACGCATAACCTCAGCTTAGGCAAGAGTTTGAAAAACGCAGTATCCAACATGTTCGGCGGCTTAACAGACAGAAAACTTGCTGCGGAGCTTGCAGCTATCGACGATACTGAAATATTGAAAGATAGAGAGCTAAAGAAAATGAGAAAACGCGCAAGACAAGAAGAACGCCGAAGAGAAATTAAAGAGGCATATAAACTTGAGCGAGATAAAGAGCGCCGCCCTCACATGTACGACGGCACTAAGCAGCAGCACAGTTTCGGTGAATATGCTCAGTACCTAGCAGACAGCTACACATTCAAATGCAAGGAGGCCGCTAGATAAATGAATAAAATTTACAATGAAGATTGTATCAAGGGCATGAAAAATATTGAAAGCAACAGTGTAGATTTAATAGTTACCGACCCCCTTACCTAGTTAAATATAAGACGGGGCGGAGAAAAGACAAATCACATAAATTTACTAAAGGGATACTGAACGACGATAATGAGCAGTTGATACAGGATTATATTAAAGAGTGCCACCGTATTATGAAAGATGATACAGCGATGTATATGTTTTGTTCAGCTAACAGGGTCGATTTATTCAAACAAGAACTTGAGAAATATTTCACAATTAAAAACATGATTATTTGGGTTAAGAACAATCACACAGCAGGCGACCTACAAAGTGCCTTTGGCCGAAAATATGAAATTATATTCTTAGTCAATAAAGGCCGTAGCAAATTCAACGGCACACGCTTAACTGATGTTTGGGAATTTAAACGTGTAGCAGGTAAAGGTCAATTGCATCAAAACCAGAAACCGACAGAAATGATTGAACAATGTATCGAAAAACACTCAAACGAAAATGATGTTGTCTTTGACGGCTTTATGGGTAGCGGTACAACAGCAATAGCTGCAATTAATACTAATCGTAATTATTTAGGCTTTGAGCTAGATAAAGAATATTACGAGATAGCTAGTAACAGGGTAGAAGATACTTTAATAAATGACTTTATGGAGGTTTAAGACATGACACAGATACATTTGTTAAATATTGATGACATTATAGAGTTTGAATATCCGATTAACTCAGGACAGGCCCTAAAGGCGCAAGTGACAGAGCTGCACCACGACATTATGAGCGCGACAGTGTACGACGGTACAGAAACATACCACATTGACGATAAGTACAAAATACGCGTCATAGAAAAGGCTGAGAACGTCAAACAGCAACACTATCAGAGCCACACAGAGAACGGTATAGACCTTATAGACTTTTGGCATATGCAAATGTCAGATGAAGAATTTCAAGGCGCTATGAAGTCGCAAATAAGCAAATACGCTGTACGTTTAGGGCGTAAAGATGATAAGGTCAAAGAGCTTAATAAGATTATCGACTATGCAGAACGATACAGAAACTACTTGCAGGGGGCTAACTAAATGGCTAAAACAATCTACATTTTAGGCGACATGCTAAGTCACGGGCAGCAATTGCGCCGAGCTTATGAAAAATCAGCTTTCAGGGACTTAGGCTATAACGTACACAACCCCCAAGATGATAAAAGTATTAATGACAAATCAAACGCTGACCAGCAAGGGCTTGCAGAGCGTATTGTAGCAAATGATACAGCAGGTATTGAGAGCACAGACATTATTGTCGCTGACTACCTGACGCATGCACAAGGCAGCATTTGCGAGCTGGGCTATATTCAAAAACTGAAACGTGACAAACCTGAGCTTGAGGTTTATGTACATTGTACTGATGTTAGGCAAGGCACAGGCCACATTCCAACTGAGCAGGACAGAGCTGAGTTCTCAATCAATCAATATGTGTATGGCGTAATCTTAGAAATCACTGAGGGTGTAGGCATACAAGATTTTGAGGCTATCAGACAAACATTACAAAAGGAGGCTAAATAATATGAATGTAAATGACAAAATTAGAGAAGTAGCCAAAGAAACAGAGGCGCTAGTAGAAGAGAACAAAAAGCTAGAGGATAGTTTACGCAAACAACGCCACTTGAAAGATGAATATAAGCAAATGGCAGAAGAGGCAATTGCGCAAGTGCAGGACTTGAGAGAGCCTAAAGACGGATTGAGAACAGAGGTCGAAAGTATTGCACACACCGTGAACAGCCTTGCTCAGTATCTCAGAGCTGCTGATGAGTCTGTACTGAAACAATACAGCATTGCAAGCGACGGCAACAGCTCAACAGAGGAGCTTGTACTAACAAACGGCATGACAGTCACAATTGAACGTGAAAGCAATTAAGCAAGCCCTAGAGGCGCAGGGTGTAAAAGCGTCAATCATAAGGAGGACAAAAACAATGAATAAATTAATAGAATATATTGAAGATTGGTCAACAGATAAGGGGCTGCACAACTCAGACCCTAACAAGCAAATGCTGAAAGTCGTCGAGGAAATCGGCGAACTAAGTCAAGGCTTGGTGAAAGATAACCGAGAACAAGTCATAGATAGCATAGGCGATGCAGTTGTGACGCTTGTCATATTATCGCAGCAGCTAAGCCTAACGCTTGAGCAATGCACAGCATATGCTTACGATGAAATACGCAACAGAAAAGGCCGCATGGTAAACGGTACTTTTATAAAAATGGAGGATTTACATGGGGAACTATAAAGACATGGTTGGTTACGAATACAATGGTTGCATAGTATTATCTCGAGCAGGCTCAGATAAAAGAGGCAAGGCAATGTGGAAAGTTAAGTGCCATTGTGGGAATGATTTTGTTACATTAGGTAATTCCATTAGATTTGGTAAAGCAAATTCATGTGGCTGTTCACATAAAAAAGCGGCTAAACATATGGGGTTGAAAAATAAAACACATGGAGAAACTTATTCTAGGTTGTACAATATTTGGAAAGCTATGAAAAACAGATGTAATAAAAAAGGCCATAAAAGCTATGAATATTATGGTGGTAGAGGTATTGAAGTATGTAAAGAGTGGCTGAAATCATACGAAATTTTTAAAGAGTGGGCTATGAAAAATGGGTATAACGAAACTTTAACTTTAGACAGAATTGATGTAAATGGTAATTACGAGCCGCC
>OMJG01001366.1_pt1 | contig 14274 bp, 10 predicted proteins | sample 1646431 | NCBI WGS metagenome assembly OMJG01 (sample SAMN03771674, study PRJEB25209) | food metagenome | isolation source: Cotija cheese | place: Mexico:Jalisco,Michoacan | collected 2011-12-12
GTGCTCTTCCGATCTGCCGCAGCCGTTGCGGGACAGGATGAGTTCGTGCCCGGCGAGCTCGTCGACGGTGATCGGGGTGCCGACCTGTGCGTCGGACGCATTGGCCGCACCCGGCGCGTCCTGCCCACCCGGCGTCTCCGTCTCCTCCGGCTCAACGAGGACCAGGTAGTCCGAGTCGAGGAGATGGTGGCTGTACCCGGGCAGCAGACCGAGCGCCGGCACGATGACCGTGTCGAGCATCCCGTTCTGCAGGTACTCCTCCAGCTGGTCGAGTTCGGTCTCCAGCAGAGTGGCGTCGCGGCCACCGGTGAGCGCGTCGGGGCCGTAGATCGAGTCACGCAACGTGCTGAGCATCGCCTTCTCGATCTGCGGGGACGTACCCACCCGCACCGTCCCGCGCCCCTGGGTGGTGAACGACTCCGCCTCGGTCTCGATCCGGTTCAGGGACCGGACCGTCTCCTGGATGCGCGGCAGGATCACCTCACCGAAGGCGGAGGGCGCGGTGCCCCGCGGGTTGCGCAGGAACAGCCGGCCCCCGAGGTGGTCCTCCAGTTTTGCGATGCTGGTGGACAGGGCGGGTTGGGTCACCCCGAACCGCCGGGCGGCGGCACTGAAGGAGCCGACATCGGCGACGGCGTCGGCGTAGCGTAAGGCTTCCAGGGTCAGTCGTCCATTCATGATGCTTCTATTATAGGACGCTGACCTGCTTAACTACCTGCGCGCCATAACTATCGCAAATATCCTCTTAGTGCGGTGAATGGCGGGCGCGTGCTCCAACCCGTGTCGGATGTCTCCGACACCGCGCCGACACTGCCCCGTCGCCGCGCCGTCGCCACACCGTCGCCGCGCCCTCACTAGACTGGTCGACATCATGAACGCCTCGGGTATTGCAGCGTCCTCCCCCTACGACCAGCCGTGGCTGAGCCTCGACGAGCAGGTCGACCACCTCGCCGCGCGCGGACTCGAGTTCGATTCCCGTGAGGACGCCACCGCCGCCCTCACCCGCATCGGCTACTTCCGACTCACCGGCTACCTGCGCCCCTTCCTGCGGCACCGTCCTGACACCCCGGAGGACGACACCTACATCCCCGGCACCTCACTGGACTACATCCTGCGCCTGGTCGACGCCGACCGTCGGCTGCGCCAGATCATCCTCGACGGGGTGGACCGCATCGAGGTCAGCCTGCGTATGCGACTGGGCCACACCCTCGGCGAGGTCGACCCCTTCGCCCACCTCAATGCCGCCACCTTCGACCCCACCTTCGTGCGTCGCTACAAGTACGCCCGCTGGCTGGCCGGGGTGTCCGAGAACCACCTGCGCTCCGGGGAACAGTTCGTCCGGACCTACGCGGAGAAATACGACGGCGACCTACCGATCTGGGCGCTGGTGGAGTTGCTGGGACTCGGACAGCTGGCCACGATGTACGACGGTCTGCGCGACGACCTCGCCACCCCGATCGCCAACGACCTCGGCGTGCCCGACCGGGATCTGCTGCGCAGCTGGCTGGCGGCGATCAACGACATCCGCAACGCCGCGGCGCACCACGTCCGACTGTTCAACCGGTACCTGGTGATCGCTCCGATGCGCCCGCGCAACGGGAGTGTTCCCGCACTGGCGCACCTGGCCGAGCACCCGGGGGCCGAGGGCCATCCGACCGGGGGTTTCCGGATCTACAATGTCGCCGCGGTGATCGCCTACCTCACCCAGCAGATCGACCCGCAGTCGACGTGGACGTCCGACATGTCCGGCTTCGTCGCGTCGTTCCCCCGCCACCGGCTGCTCGGGGCGGATTCGATGGGCTTCTTTGACGGCTGGATGTTCGAGGAGATCTGGCGGGGTTAGGTTCTTCGCCCGTACGGATAACGGCCCTTGCGGATCGTTGCAGGTGAACCTAGCCACTACGCCTGGTCAGTGGGGCGGATCATGATGGTGTCGACATCCATGTGTGCCGGACGCCCCGCCACCCAGCGGATGGTCTCGGCAATGTCCTCCGCCACCAGGTTGAGGTTGTCGGCGTAGACCGCATCGGCCTTCTCCGCGTCGCCCTTGAACCGGTTGAGGCTGAAGTCCGTGGCGACCCGGCCCGGGTCGATCTGGCACACACGCACGCCCTTCTCGGCGAACTCCATCCGCATCACGTCGGTCATGGCTGTCTCGCCGAACTTCGCGGCGTTGTAACCTGCCCCGCCGCGGTAGGCACCGCGTCCTGCGATGGAGACGACGTTGATCACCTGCGGCGCATCCGTCCTGGTCAGCTCGCCGAACAAAGCCTGGGTGACCTGCAGGGTACCGATCACGTTCGCCTCGTACATCCAGCGCCAGTCCTCGACATCGCCGTCGAGCACCGAGTCGAACCCGCGGGCGCCACCAGCATTGTTGACCACCAGGTCCACCCCGCCGAGGTCGTGGACAGTCGCGGCCAGGGCGTCCACGCTCGTCCGGTCGGTGACGTCGACCTGCACCACGTGGGACGTGGCGTCCGGCGCCTCGGCGGCGATGCGTCCCGCGACGGCCTCGAGCTTTTCCGGACGCCGTGCGGCGAGGACGACGTCCCACCCATCGGCCGCCAACGCGACTGCGGTGGCCTCACCGATGCCGGCGGACGCACCGGTGACCACCGCGAGGCGGCGGGAACTGCTGGCACCATTGGAGCTGCTGGGACTGGTGTTCTGTGCGGAGGGTTCAGTCATGCGATCCAGGGTAGCGAGTTGTGGCTGGCGAGTCGCGGGTCAGCTCACGGTGGTCGGATGTCTGGGGCCGAGCTGGGGCGACGCCGGGGTGACGTGGGCGCACAGTGGACATGGGTCTGACGTGGCGTGGTGGGTGTGGCGTGGTGGGTGTGGCGTGGAAGGTGCCCGCAAAGCAGTCCGGTGAACCTCGCCACCGGTATAGGATCACGGGTATGAAGCTGCCGAAGTCACTCAACATCCCCGTCACCCGTGCGCAGATCGACCGCCCGGTGATGGCGGCAAAGGTGATCCGGAAACTCACCAGTTCCAGCGGCAAGTCGAAGAGCTCGGAGGGCGCTGGTGCCGGGACCGGGAATGGGGGCACTGCTGCGGATGCCGCGGATGCTGCCTCGGCCGGCGCCGCCGCGTCCGACACCGCACCTCAAGCGGCCCCCACCCGCGAGACCCTGACCCGAACCAACGGCATCGATGCCGCGAAAGTCGCCGCCGGAGTCCCCACCGACCACTGAGCCTCGCGCCGCCTGCACTCTCACTCCCGCTCCCGGGTGGTCTGGAGGGGTCAGAACCACCCGGGAGCGGGAGTGAGCTTCAGGGATGATGGTCAGAAGGGAATGAACCGGGCCCGGGTGCGAAGCCCACAGCCAGGAGCAGGCGCGCACCCACGCTCGAGACCGAACGCGCACCCACGCCCGAGACCGAACGTGCACCCTACGGCCGGGACGACCTCGACCTCCATCGGCAACGGCGCGAAGCAGTCACCGTCGGCGTACCCGTTGATCGGCCTGCCACCCCGGCCACCCATGCCGGCCCGGTCGGTCATCTCGATGCGCACCTTCCTCGCCCGGTAGGTGTTCACACCCTCTTCCTCGACGAAGCTGCCGTCGAAGATCTTGATGAACTTGAACGCCGCCCGAGTCCGACCCATCCGCTCCAGCACGGTGATGTCGAGGATGCCGTCGTGGTGGTCGGCATCCGGGCAGATCAGCATGCCCCCGCCGTAGCTCTTGGTGTTGCCCATCGCCACCAGCGTCATGTTCTCGTCGATGACCTGTTCCTCCGGAGTCCCCGGGTCCAGAACCAGGCGGGTGGGGATGGAATGGAAGTTGAGGAACTCGGCGACGATGGCGATGTTGTAGCGCATCTGGCCCTTCGGCCAGGAGATCCGGTTCGTCCGGTCGGAGACCAGCGAGTCGAACCCGGCGCAGGCGATGGTGCCGAACCAGTGCTCGTCACCGTCATCATTGCGCATGATGCCCAGGTCGGTGGTGGTGGTGAAACCGTTGGCGACGATATCCGCCGCCCGGCGCGGGTGGGTCGGGATGCCGTACTCGCGGGCGTGGTCGTTACCGGTGCCGGCCGGGACGATGCCCAGCGGCACCCCAGACCCGGCCTGCTCCTGCAGCGCCAGGTTGATCAGGCCGTCCCCACCACACACGACGAGGGCGTCGATGCCGTCCTCGGCGACCATGCGTGCGGCCAGCTCGCGGGCACCGTCGGGTGAGGCCCCCTGGAGACTGACCACGTCGATGCCGCGGTCGGCGAAGCGGTCGCGGGCGATCTCGGCGGCCAGTGCCGCGCCACCCTTGCCGGCGTGCGGGTTGGTCAGCAGGGCGAGACGCGTGATGTCGACATGTCCGACGTCGTAGGGGGACCCGGGGGCGTCGGGGGAGCTCGGGGAGTTGAGGGGGTCGGACGCTCCGTTGGCTGCGGCGTTCATGAGGTGACCCCTGTTCCGCTCGCTCCACCGGCATTACCCGCCCCGCCTGCACCTTCACCGACGGCAGCACCGGCAGCACCTCCCGCGCCAGAACCACCGGCACCGACACCGGCGTCCACCAACGTGCCAGGGTTCATGATCCCCGCCGGATCCAGCCGGTTCTTCACGGCACGCAGGATCTCCAGGCCCAACTCGCCGATCTCGGCACCCATGAACGGCTGGTGGTCCTTGCCCACCGCATGGTGGTGGGTGACCGTACCACCGTTCTCGGTCAGCGCCCGGGTCACCGCGGTCTTCGCGGCGCGCCACTGTGCCACCGCGTCCCCCTTCTGTGCGGCGACGATGGTGAAGTACAGCGAGCATCCCTCGGCATAGACGTGGGAGATGTGGCACATGATCAGTGCCATGGTTCCCGAGTCGTTCAACGAGGACGCCAGGGCGTCACCCACCGCCTTCTTCAACCGCGGGACGTTCGACCAGTCGGTCGCGGTCTCCAGGGTCTCGCACAACGCTCCGGCGTCCAGCAGTGAGTCGCGAAGCACCGGAGCATTGAACCGTCCCTGCTCCCAGTGCCGGGCGGGGTCCTCACCCACGCTGCGCGCCCCCATCGACAGCAGCAGATCGCGGGTCTCCTTGTGGCGGGACGCGGTGTGCTCGGGTGTGCCCTCGTACATGGTGATGCACATGCAGCCGGGTGGGGACTTCGTCTCACCCGCCTTGTCACCGGACGACAGGTTCACCGAGGACTCGATCTCGTCCGACAGCCGGATCACCGTCGGCCCGGTACCGGTCTGTGTCACCGCGCGCAGCGCCGCGACGCCGCTCGGGAAGTCCTTGAAGGTGAAGGCCTCGTAGCGCTTGACCTGCGGGACGGGGTGCACCCGGAGCCGCACCCGGGTGACGACACCGAAGGCACCCTCCGAGCCCATGATCAGTTCGCGCAGGTCAGGGCCGGCGGCCGATGCCGGGGAGGCCTGGCCGACGGTCATCGTGCCGGACGGGGTGACCAGGGTCATCTCGCGGACCATGTCATCGAAGCGTCCGTACCCGGCGGAGTTCTGGCCGGACGACCTGGTCACCGCATATCCGCCGATGGTGGCGTAGGGGAAGGACTGCGGGTAGTGACCGATCTGTAGCCCGTGCTCGGCGAGCAGCAGCTCGGCGGCGGGACCGGTCAGCCCGGCGCGGAGGGTCGCCAGCCCGGATTCGGCGTCGACGTCGGTGAGCTTGTCGAAGCGGGCGAGGTCGAGACTGACCACGGCGCGGAAGGTGCGGGAGCCGTCGGAGTCCGACGGGGTGAGCCCACCGACCACGGATGTCCCGCCGCCGAAAGGCACCACGGCGATACCGTGCGCGGTGCAGTAACGCAGCACCTTGGCGACCTGCTCCTCGGACGCCGGGGCGAGCACGGCGTCCGGGGCGTTGATGACGTGCCCGGTGCCGGAGTTGTCAGAGGCGTGCCGCCATTCCAACAGGTCGAGGGAGGACTTTCCGCGGGACCGGGGGGCGCGCTGGGCATCATCGGTGGTCACGTGGGCTTCGCCGATCAGCCCGCCGAAGGTGGTCAGGTCCTGCTCGGTGAGGCGCACGGGCGTCAGCCGGGCGTCCGACACGGGGACGTCCATTGCCGCGGTGGCACCGGGGTCGGCGACGACGCCCATGAGCTTCTTCAACAGGCCGGCGGTCGAGGGGCCCAGGGGCTTCGCCTCGTCGACGGTTCCCCAGAGATTGAACTTCATCGGTGGCAGCGCCACGCCGGTGTCTTTGCTCATGTCCATGAGCCTAATCCCGGTGGCCGGGGAGGGGATCGAAACCGGCGAGAACGTGGCGGAACGGTGCACGGTGCCCACCCTGGTGGTGGGCAAGGGGAATGTCACACAGAATCCCTCCCCCACCTGTCGTCGACCGCATAAGCTCGACACCATGACCTATTTCGATGCCGAGGCCACCCGGCTCAGCCCCGCCCGCCGCGCCCGTCTCCTCGACTCCCTGCGCCGTCAGATCGACTTCTCCGACAGCCCCACCCATGTCGACCTCGTCGTCATCGGCGCCGGTGTCACCGGCGCCGGCATCGCCGTGGACGCCGCGACCCGCGGGCTGGACGTCCTGCTCATCGACGCCCACGACATCGCCTTCGGCACCTCCCGCTGGTCCTCCAAACTGGCCCACGGCGGGCTGCGCTACCTGGCGAGCGGAAACGTCGGCATCGCCCGCCGGTCCGCCCGCGAACGCGGAATCCTCATGGAGACCACCGCCCCGCACCTGACCCGCGCGGTCCCGCAGGTCGTGCCCGTGCTGGACCGCTTCACCCGCATGCAGCGGACCATTCCGCGACTCGGCTTCCTCGCCGGCGACGCCCTGCGCGTTGCCTCGGCGACGAAGTCGACCACCCTGCCGTTCTCCCGCACCGTCGGGAAAAAGACCGTCGCCGAACTGTGCCCGGCGGTGGACACCAGCGACCTGCGCTTCGGGTACGTCAACTACGACGGCCAGCTCATCGACGACGCCCGCCTGGTCACCGCCCTGGTCCGCACCGCCGCCGGCTACGGTGCGCAGGTGCTCACCCACTGCCGTGCCGTGGAGGCGAGCGGCAACCAGGTCGTACTTCAGGACGAACTGGCTGGCGGCGGACAGTTCGCGGTCACCGCCGGTGCGGTGGTCAACGCCACCGGGGTGTGGGCCGGGCAGCTCGACCCGCAGGTCACCGTTCGCCCCTCGCGCGGGACGCACCTGGTCGTCAACGCGGACAAGGTCGGCAACCCGAGCGGTGCGCTGACTGTCCCGGTGCCCGGCCACAACAGCCGGTTCTGCTTCATCCTCCCGGAGCAGCTGGGACGCTGCTACATCGGCATCACCGACGAAGACCTGGGCTCCGACACCATCCCGGACGTCCCGGAGGTGCCGCAGGACGACATCGACTGGATTCTGGACGTGGTCAACCAGGCACTGGCCACCGACCTGACCGCCGAGGACGTCGACGGGGCGTTCGCCGGGCTGCGTCCGCTGGTGCAGTTCAACGAGAAGCCCCACCGCGGTAGGCGCGGCGACACCGGCGGCAGTGACGGCACCGACGGTACTGCCGGGGCATCCACCCCCACCGCGGACCTGTCCCGCGAGCACGTGATCCTCACCGGCGACGGCGACAACGCCTCCCTGGTCACCGTCACCGGCGGCAAGCTCACCGAGTACCGGTTGATGGCGGAGCAGACCGTGGACATCGTCGCGGACATCCTGCGCACGATCGGGGAGACCCCGGGGCCGTGCGTCACCGCCACCACCGCTCTCGTCGGGGCACCGGGGGCACCCGGGGTCGAGTACGTGCACCCCAGCGACCTGGCGGGACTGCCGAAGTCCCTGGTGGAACGCTTCGGCCATGAGGCACCGGCGGTGTTGCGGACCTGCCCGGTGGAGCGTCCGCTGGAGCCGGTGGCCCCGGGGATCGACACGGTCCGTGCCGAGTTCGCCTTCCATGTCACCCACGAGGGTGCGGCGACGGTGGAGGACCTCATCGACCGACGTTCCCGGATCGGGTTGATCGACGCCGACCGAGCAGCGGCCCTCCCAGCTGCGCAGGAGATCATCGACACGCTCGTCTGAGAGATTCTGCCGAGACACCGCCGGAGAACATCACCCGGGTATCGGCGCACTGCTGGAAATGGCCGGTGGGTGCGGCCTCACGGTGGCAGGTCGTACCGCTACGGTTGAGCAGACACGTCCTGGAACGTGTTGACGTCCACGACGACCCGACCTCGCACCTTGCCGTCCAGGAGCCGGTCGGCGGTGGTGATGGCCTCGTCCAGACCGATCTCAGTGGTGATCATGTCCAGCTTCGCCGGATCCAGGTCCTGGCCCAACCGATGCCATGCCTCCAGACGGTCCTCGATCGGGCACATCACGCTGTCGACACCGGCCAAGGTCACACCCCGGAGGATGAACGGGGCAACCGACGCAGGTAGGTCCATCCCTGCCGCCAGTCCGCAGGCGGTCACCACACCGCGGTACTTCGTGCCGGCCAGAATATTGGCCAAGGTGTGACTGCCGGCGACATCAACGGCGCCGGCCCACCGGGCCTTCTGCAGGGGTTTGCCCGCGTCAGAGAAGTCAGCCCGGTCGAGGATCTCGGATGCCCCGAGATCCTTCAGGTACTGGTTCTCGTCGGAGCGCCCGGTGATCGCCACCACGGTGTAGCCCAGCTTCGCCAACAGAGCCACCGCCACACTGCCGACTCCGCCGGATGCGCCGGTCACCGCAATTTCCCCCTGGTCCGGCGTGACACCGTGGCGTTCCAGGGCCATCACGCACAGCATGGCTGTGTAGCCGGCGGTGCCGATGGACATTGCCTGGGCCGGGGAGAAATTGTCCGGTAACGGCACCAGCCAGTTCCCGTTGACCCGGGCCTTCTGTGCCAGTCCTCCCCAGTGGCCCTCCCCCACACCCCAGCCATTGAGGATCACCCAGTCGCCCTCCGAATAGTCCGCAGCACCGTCCGAGTGTTCGCTGTGTTCAACCTGCCCGACGAAGTCGATGCCGGGAACCATCGGGAAGTCGCGCACGATCTTGCCGTTGCCGGTGATCGCCAGGGCATCCTTGTAGTTCATGCCCGAGTGGCTGACCCGCACTGTCACGTCGCCCTCGGGAAGCTGCTGTTCGTCGAGCTCGGTGAGGCGCACCCGGTAGCCGTTGTCGTCATTGTCGATCAGTACACCTGTGAACACGGGAGATGCTCCTTACCTGTCGAGGAAAGCGTTCGTGCACCAATATTAGACCGATCGTCTCTGAAAATCGACCGGGTTGCTTCATGTCGGAAACTACTTCGGAGATATCCCCAGGCCCGTGACGTAGAATCGCCGGAACGTCCGCAGCGGCTCGGCACTGCGATGGAGCTTGGCGTGGAGGACGGCTCCCTCCCACCCGATCCAGAACGCCTCAGCAGACTGCCGGCAGTCGACCCAGGCGGGGATCTCACCGTTGGCCTTCCCCGTCGTCAGGCAGGCGGCGACTCGTTCGCGCCAACCGTCGAGCACGCCGATGATCTGGGCGCGGTACGCCTCGGGAAGTGCATTCATCTCCTGGCCCAGGTTTCCGATCACACAGCCGCGTCGGAAGGAGTGTCGTTGCATACCCTCTTCGGCATCGACGCAGAAAGCGGTGATGCGTTCCACCGCGGGGACGGCCGCATCGCTGAGGTGCCGGTCGATCTTGCGGGTGAAGTATCGGTCGTATTCTGCGATGACGTCAGCCCCGAATGCCTCCTTACTTCCGAAGTAGTTGTAGAAAGATCCTTTCGGCACCCCGACAGTGGACAGAATCTCGTCGATACCGGTCGCGCAGTAGCCCTTCTCGGTCAGCGCGACCACGCCGGCACGACACAACAGTTCTCGGGTGTCCTGGCGTGCGGCCTCTGTCTTGCGTGGTCGACCACGTTTGCGTGGGCGGGAGCTGGTGGTGGTGGTGGTTTCAGTCATGGTCGAGACAGGCTCCATAGCTCGAGGGGCAGACAGGGGACAGACGGAGAGGATTGGCGGTCATGTCGGGAGACACCTTAGTCCAGATTCTTCACGGGACACCTCCACAGCGCGGTCAGGAACCCTGGGCAGGTCATCCGTAGCTCCCACGGTCGCGGCAGTGAGGATCCCCCAGACCGGCCTGCCGTCCGGTGACGGCGCCATCGGTTCGAGACAGGCTCACCGGGTATCGGTGAACTGCCTGTTCCCCGTCCACCATCGTCGGTGTAACCACCACACCCGCCCTACGGGTACCACCGGGATTCTCAGCGAATTGTTCTCGTGTTATGTGATCAACTCCCACACGACACGCCGGATACTCAACACCGCTCTCACCTGCGCCAGCTCGCGCTGCCGACTGGCATACTGGTCGCATGAGTCCGATCGATCCGATGTCCCTGTCCACCCCGCGCCCCTCCCCCAGGGTCTCCGGGACGTCCGGCACCCCGTCAGCACAGAGCACCAGGAACAACCAGCACACCCCAGCCACCGCCGCGACCACGACCTGGGCGTCCGTCACCGGCGCCGACCCGGAACACTCCCAGCGCTACATCGCCCGGTGGGAGGCCATCGAGGGCGGCGGCGGTGACATCGACGGCGAGGCCCGCCTGATTGACGCCATGGCCCCGCGCGGCGCCCGTATCCTCGACGCCGGTGCCGGGACCGGACGCGTCGCCGCGCACCTGTCAGCCCTCGGCCACCAGGTGTCCGCCGTGGACATCGACCCGCAGCTGGTCGCCTACGCCCGCCAGCGCTACACCGACGCTGAGGAATCCGTCGGCCTGCCGGTCGCCTGGCACACCGGTGACCTGGCCGAGGAGTCCGAGGTCCCCGCCGGCCCCTTCGACCTCATCGTCTCGGCAGGCAACGTGCTCGCCTTCATCCCGGACGCCGCCCACCGGCAAGCGCTCGGCGTGCTCGCCTCCCGCCTGGACGACGCCGGACGCCTGGTCGTGGGTTTCGGCCTGCAGCGTGGCCGCAGCCTCGATGCCTTCCGGCAGGACGCTACGGCCGCCGGACTGCAGGTCAGCCAGATGTTCGCCGGCTGGGACCTGCAGCCGTTCACCGAGTCGTCCGACTTCCTGGTGGCAGTACTGGTCCGGGCGATCGGCGGCAACGAGACCACCCAGGCAGGTGAGCGGTAATGCAGGACGACACCTTCGGCATCGCCCAGGTCGTGTTCCGGCACGACCCGACGTCCGCCCCGCAGTGGACCTACTACGGCGTCAACGCCCCCATGGCCGGCAGCGCCCAGAAGCTCTCCGAGGCGAAGTTCGCCGCCACCCGTGACCTGCAGTTCCTCTCCGGCACGGAAAAGCCCGCGATGCGCAGCTACGCCGAATGGGCTGTGGAACAGGAGACCAACCCGGAAGGGATGACGAACGGAGCCGCCTCGTCCCCGGTGCTGTACGTGCGTTCCCTGCAGGACGAGGACACCAACCAACGGCTGCACCGGCAGAACCTGGCCCAGGCCTACCTGGAGGGCATCCGGGCGACCCCGGACATCCTCACCGGCCTGCCGTCCCTGGTGCCGGGGGTGGAGGTCATCGTGCTGGTGACACTGTTCCCCGACGACCTGCTGGGCGATGCCCTGCTCAACCTCACCGAGCAGGACACCGTGATCTTCTGCCTGCCCGACGGCGATTCCCTGGGATTCCTGCCGGTCAACGGCTCGGAGGTCTGGCCGGCGGAGGGCGGCCCGGGGCTGCTGGAGCGTTTCGGTCTCGACGAGTTCGCCACGGTCCGCGACCTGATGAATGCCGACGCTGCTGCCGGAGATGACGGCGAGGACGACGAGGATAACGCCGGCGCCGACGACGACTAGTCCCGTCGTGTACTACACACGTGACCCCGGTTGGCCGCTCCGTGCGGAGGGCCACCGGGGTCAGATGGTTGGCGCGGGGCCCGGGTCAGTACGGCGGGGCGTAACCCGGATCCACGTAGCCCTGGTCGGGGCCGGGGTCGACGTAGCCCTGGCCAGTACCCGGATCGACATAGCCCGGATCAACCCACCCCGGGTCCGGGGCCGGGGCGGGAGCCGGAACAGGGGCCGGAGCCGGCTCGGGGATCGGCGCCACGTTCTGGTTCGGGTCCGGGAGCACCGCATCGTCCTCCGCGCCAGGCTTCGGCAGGACGAAGACGTCCTTCTGCATCGGAGCGTCCGGATCCTCCGGAGGCGCCTGCGCACTGCTCTCCCCCGCGTGACGCAGCTGCTCCTCCTGGGCCGCCGGATCGTACATCTGGCGGGAGATCTCCGGCGCGAGCTGCGCTGCGAACAGGTTCGTGAAGTGCTGCGCATCGCGGTAGACCAGCACATTGCCGACCACACCGGGGCAGCGTCCGTCCTTGCACACCGCCGGGGTGACGTCCACGTGGGTCATGTCGAGCCCCTCATAGGCCGCCAACGCCGGGTTCACCGGTGCCAGCGACTCCGCCTCGTCGACGCCACAGTCGTCATCGTCGGGATCCTCGGCCACACACAGTCGTGCATTGCCCTGGACACCGGGGGACGACAGGACCCACGGGGTGTCGCGGGCACCGATGGTGTGGATACCGGCGTCCGACAGGCGGCGCACCATCTCCACGTACTCCTGCGGCACCTGGTCCGGGCCGTCACCCTGGATCGTCGTCGGCCGGGTGACGGTCATGAACACGCCCTCGGACGGCGGGTTCTCGAAGATGAAGTCCTCGGCCTTCTGCTGCCACTCGCGGCACTCCGGGTAGTCCGAGCCATCCCACTTCGGGATGTCCATGCCGATGACACAACCCAGCTTCAGGATCGGGACGATCTTGAAGTTCTGCTGCTGGGCGATGAGCTGCAGCGCCGGCAGGAAATGCTCGGAGTGCGAGCCGCCCACCAGGTACATGGTGCGATCAGACTCGACGTCACCGTAGACACACGGCTCGTCCTCCTCATTGAACCACTTGGTGGTGATCAGGTCGGTGTGTTCGAAGTGGGCCAGGCAGCCGTCCTTGAGGGTGTCGGCCATCATCGGGCGGTCGTCCGCCGGGTCCGGCAGGACGGGCAGGCCGTCGGGAACCGGAGCGTCCTGCAGGAAAGCATTCGGGCCGGGATACTCGGCCGGGTCGACGTCGGTGACGCTGAGCTCCTGCACGCGGGCCTGGATGCGTGCCTCGGTGACCGGGGCGAAGGCGAAGACGCCGGCGGTGACAAGCGCCATGACCACGGCTGCGGCGACCTTGCCCTTCGAGCGCAGGCTGGTTCGCCAGTAGCCACCGTCGACGATGACCCAGGAGCGGTGGGGCTTGGACTTCTGGCGCAGCGGCGCCTCGATGAACTTGTTGGTCAACCACGCCAGAACCAGGGAGGCGACGATGACCGCGGTGCCGACCAGGATGCCCTGGCCGGTGCCGAGCGTGGCGGTGATGCCCTGCAGGCCACCGGCCTGGGACGCGGTGGAGGTGGAGAATTCGAAGGTGGCCAGCGTCAGCAGCGGCCAGTGCCACAGGTACAGGCCGTAGGAGGTCTTGCCGAGGAACTGGAACACCCGCGAGTCCAGCATCCGGGAGACGCCGACGATGGGCAGGTACCCGGTGACACCGGTGCTGCCGCCCTCCGGGGCCTTGCGGTCGGCGACGGGGTTGCCGGCGAGGATCACCAGCATCGCACCGGCCAGCGGCACCAGTGTCCACGGGCCGGGGAACTGGGCGGCGCCGTCCAGCACCATCCCGGTGCCGATGATCAGCACCAGGCCGACCAGGCCCGCCGGCCAGCGGATCCACGCCAGGGAGCGGGGGATGACCCAGCCGATCAGCCACAGGCCGAACAGGCCACCCAGGCCGATCTCCCAGAAACGGGACAGCGGCGAGTAGTAGTTCAGCGCCTGGTTCTCGGACCCCAGCCAGGTGGCGTAGGCGAAGCTGGCGAGCGTCGCAGCGACCAGCAGCCAGTACAGTATGGTGCTGCCGACCTTCGCCTTCTTGCGGAACAGCGCCGCCAGCAGCGCGATGACCACCAGGGAGCCGAGGTAGATCTGCATCTGCACCGACATCGACCAGATGTGCTGGTACAGGCTCACATCCCGGTTGATCGCGGTGTACTCCTGTCCCTGGTTGGCCAGGTGGAAGTTCTGGAAGTACGCCAGTGAACTGCTGGCGTCCTTACCGGCATCGACCCATCTGACCTCGGCGTACACGATGACGGCGAGGACCAGTGTCGCTGCGACGACGGTGATCAACGCCGGATACAGACGCCGGAATATGCGCAGGAAGGACTGCACCAGCGTCAGGCCCTTGGGGTTCAGGGCGTTGCGGATCTGCGGGCCGAAGAAGAAGATACCGCCGACCAGCAGGAACACGTCCACACCGGAGGAGACCCGGCCAATGAAGACGTGGAAGACC
>OMJG01001367.1_pt1 | contig 14270 bp, 14 predicted proteins | sample 1646431 | NCBI WGS metagenome assembly OMJG01 (sample SAMN03771674, study PRJEB25209) | food metagenome | isolation source: Cotija cheese | place: Mexico:Jalisco,Michoacan | collected 2011-12-12
CGGCGTCCGCCGATGAGCGCCGAGGCGGTGCTGCGGTGGTGGGGTGCTTCGAACGGGGGCCGGTGGTCGAGTCCGTCGCTGCCGTCGAGTTCCCCGCGCAGCGAGCGGACGGCGGCGACCTCGACGGCTTCATCGTCGCTCAGCGGCGGCAGGATTCCGGGCAGGCACTGGGCGAGCAGGGTCTTGCCCGCTCCGGGTGTGCCGCGCATGAGCAGGTTGTGGCCGCCCGCGGCGGCGACCTCGAGGCCGAATCGCCCTTCGGCCTGTCCTTGGACTTCGCAGAGATCGTGGAGTTCCGGGGCCACGGGGACGGGTCGGTCCATGTCGAGGACCGCCGGCAGTGCAGGTACGGCCATCGATCCGCCATAGGCATTGACCACCTCGGCCAGAGAGGCGACCGGGAGGACTCTGGCGCGTCCGATGAGCCGTGCCTCGTCGGCATTGCCGATGGGGACGACGAACCGGTCGAAACCGGCCTGCAGCGCTGTGTGCAGGGACGGGAGCACCCCGGTGACGGGACGGATTCTGCCGTCGAGTCCGATCTCACCGCAGTGGATGACGCTGCCGGTGTCCTCGGTGGTGATCAGGGACAGTGCTCTGAGCACGGCGACGGCGATGCCGAGGTCGAATCCGGTGCCGATCTTCGGCACTGTTCCAGGGGTGAGATTGATTGTCAGGTGTTCTGTGGCGACGGGTTCTCCGAGGTAGGCCAGGGCTGCCCGAAGTCGTTTGCGCGATTCGCTCACCGAGGCATCCGGCAGTCCGACGATGTCGATTCCGGGCAGTCCGGCGCTGACGCCGGCTTCGATCGACACGATCTTCCCGGTCAGCCCCCACAGTGCCACGGCGGAGGCCCGTCCGATGATGTGCGCCGAGGCGGCGGGTCCGACATCGTCGGCTACGGCCCGCTCGTCCGGATCGCGCGGTTCTGCCGGCTCGCGCGGTTCTGCCGGCTCGAGCGGTTCGTCCGGCTCGAGCGGTTCGTCCGGCTCGGCCTGCTCGACCGACGGTTCCTCCTGTCCCGGGGTCTCCTCACTCATGAGTCGACCTGGATGTTCGGGCAGTGGAAGTACTGGACGCGCGGTTCCATGATGATTCCGAGCGCATCGATGCGCGTGGCCGGAAAATATTCGTCCTGCCCGCTCAGCCAGATCCCTGCCAGTGTGCGGATGCGGGCGAGCTTGGTTCGGGTCACGGCTTCCAGCGGTGATCCCAGCAGTGCGGTGCGCCGTGTCTTGACCTCGACGAAGACCGCAGTGTCACCGTCGCGGGCGATGATGTCGAGCTCTCCTCGTGCGCACCGGAAGTTGCGTTCGAGAACGACCAGACCGGCGTCCTCCAAGAACGCGACCGCGAGGTCCTCTCCCCTGCTGCCGAGCGCCTGCTTACGCCGGCCCTTCACGGTCCGGGTGCTCTTCGACGCTCGTGTCCGACCGGGTGTTCGTATCCGTCCCATGTCCGTCAGATGACCACGACGCCATGGCTCTGCGGAAGTGCAGAAGAAGAGCCTGTGGACGGTGCCCGACCATCCACAGGCCCACGACGGTCAAGTCAGAGCCGCGTCCACAGCGATCGGCGCGCGAGTGGTCGAGCCCAGCTGCCGACGATGATGCGAGGAGGCCGCCTCAGCCGCGGATCGCCGTCGGCGGTTCGAGATCGGACTTCGCGATCTCCTCGATGTTGACGTCCTTGAACGTCAGCACGTGCACGGTCTTGATGAACCGGGCCGACCGGTAGCTGTCCCACACCCAGGCGTCGCGCAGGGTGAGTTCGAAGTACACGTCGCCGGCGTCGTTGTGGGCCTTGAGGTCGACATGGTTGGCGAGGTAGAACCGACGCTCGGTCTCGACGACATAGGCGAAGAGACCGACGACGTCCCGGTATTCCTTGTACAGCGCGAGCTCGAGTTGCGCTTCGTAGTCGTCAAGATCATCGGCACTCATGACAGGCCCTCCTTCGCTCTTGAGTCCGCGCTCAGGCGGAAGCTTCTCCGGTGGTGGATGCTGGGGCCGAGTTCGGCGATGCCCTGTCGGTGCTTCACCGTCCCGTATCCCACGTTCGATTCCCAACCATAGTGCGGATGAGCCTCGGCGAGGGCGATCATCGTCTCGTCGCGTGCCACTTTCGCCACAATGCTTGCCGCCGCGATCGCCGGTACCGAGCCGTCGCCCTTGATCACGGTGCGCACCGGCGGCAGTTCGAGGTCGGCGCAGTCTCCGAATATCCCCAGGCAATCGAGGGTGAGTGGGGCCGAGAGCCAATCGTGGCGGCCGTCGAGGAGCACCATCGTCCGGTCGGGGAATTCGCCCACCGAGGCGGCTCTGCCATCGACATCGACACCGCCCGAACCGTTCTGGTCGGAACCGCCCGAACCGTTCTGTTCGGAACCGATCGAACAATGACCCTCGGAACGCGGGTCCGCCCAATCGCTGAGCATCGAGATCATGGCGCGGCGTCCGGCGAGGTTGAGGGCCATCGTCATCCCCACCTCGTCGAGTTCGGCAGGAGTCGTCGACCCCACCGCCGCGGCGGTCGCCCACGATCGCACTCGCTCGGTGGCCTCCTGCCTCGACTGCGCGCTCAGCTGCTTCGAGTCATGGATGCCGGCGGGTACCTCGGCGGCGGTGAGGGCGCGCAGATCGAACAGGGCGACACCGACACCGACGGGCCCGGCCAGAGCGCCGCGGCCCACCTCGTCGACGCCGATGACGAAATCGAATCCCTCGCTGAGCAGTCCGCGTTCGACGCTGAGGTCGGTCAGTCCACGTGCGGCCATCAGTTCCCGGTGATTCCCTCGGCGGTGTCCGGCACGTCCGCGAAGACCTCGTCGGGGGTCGAGACCCAGCTGAAGTGTTTGAACGGCCAGTTGATGAGGAACACGGTGCCGACCACGTCGTCTTCGGCCACATAGGGGTCGGTGTCCATGTGGTAGCGGGAATCGGCGGAGTTGCTGCGGTTGTCGCCCATCACCCAGTAGTGGCCCTCGGGCACGGTGACTTCGAATTCGACCTCCGAGGGGGCGGTGCCCGCATCGAGGTAGGTTTCGTCGATCGGTTCGCCGTTGACCAGCAGGCGTCCTTCGGCGTCGCAGCACTTGATCGTGTCACCGCCGACGCCGATGACGCGTTTGATCAGCTGATTGCCCGCGTCCGAGGGGGCCAAGCCGATGAATTCGAGGACCGGGTTGGGAGTGTACTCGGCGGTCTCGGCCGCCGAGAGCCAATGGTCGGGGTCGTCGAAGACGATGATGTCGCCGCGGTCGGCGGGTCCGAAGCGGTGCGCCAGCTGGTTGACGAGGACCCGGTCATCGACCTGGAGGGTGGTCATCATCGATTCCGACGGGATGTAGAACGCGCGGACGACCCACGTCTTCAGCGCCGTCGAGATGAGCAGGGCGATGACGATGATCGCCAGGGTCTCCAGCAGCCCGCGCGCGAACCGTTTCGAGGCGGGTGGCGGGGACGCTTCGGATTCGCTTGTCATTCGTTCGCTTTCACATCGGACCAGGACTGCGGCGGTTCGGACCAGCACTGCGGCTGTGGACTGAACCGAGCGTATCAGCACGACCGGAGCCTCACTCCCAGCCGCAGTGCAGTTGAGTGCGAACGCTCAGCCGTCCGCGCAAGGCTCAGATGACGCCGAATTCCCCTCACCGAGCCGGGCCCCCGACCTCGCGTGTGAGAGGTCGGGACGGGAGCATGAGCACCGCGTGTCAGCTCCCGCGGGTTCGAAAATCATACGCACCGATCGAAATCACTGCATTTGCACTTTGGACCCGCCCTCACCGAGGCGGCGCTCAGTCGATCGAGGAGCCGTGCCCGATCACGGGGCCGATGACCCGATCGGTGGGGATGAATCCCCCACCGGGCCGTCCCAGCAGCGACCGGGAATCGGCGGATTCATTGCGATTGTCGCCCATCACCCACATGGTGCCGTCGGGGACTTCGACGGAGAATTCCACCGCCGAGGCGGGAGTGGGGGCATAGTCTCCGCGCAGTGGTTTGCCGTTGAGCAGCAGACGCCCCTTCGCGTCGCAGCATTCGAGGCTGTCACCGCCGACGGCGATGACGCGCTTGACGTAGTAGATGTCCCGGGGGCCGAGGCCGACCCAGGAGCCGATCTTCTGCAGAGGGGTGGGCAGCGCATCGTCGACGAACGATCCGCGACCGTCGAAGACGACGATGTCTCCGCGTTGGAGGTCTCCGCGCAGCGCGTCCGGACGCCACACCGTGATCGAGTCGTCGACCTTGAGCGTCGGCTCCATCGAAGCACTCGGAATGGTGAAGCGCTGGATGACGAACCCGCGGATCGATCCGCCGAGGACGATGATGACGACGACAATCGCCGCAATCGTCTTCCAGAACCGTGCCGAAGACAGAAGACGCGACCCGAAGGTCGCGTCTTCATGTCTGATCGGCACCGTGTGATCATCGCCCACAGTGCCGGGCAAATCAGGCCTTTTCGCGGATGCGAGCAGCCTTGCCGCGCAGTTCGCGCAGGTAGTACAGCTTCGCACGGCGCACTGCACCGCGGGTGAGGACCTCGATCTTGTCGACGTTGGGCGAGTGCACCGGGAAGGTACGCTCCACACCGACGCCGAAGCTGATCTTACGAACGGTGAAGGTCTCGCGAACGCCGTCGCCCTGGCGACGGATGACGATTCCCTTGAAGACCTGGATACGCGAGCGCGAACCTTCGATCACCTTGACGTGAACGTTGAGGGTGTCGCCCGGGCGGAATTCGGGAACGTCAGACTTCAGCGAGGCTGCATCTACAACATCGAGCTTCTGCATTGTGGTTTCTCCTGTGGCCTCTGCTTCAGGTCGAGGACACGCATATCGGACCGGTGAACCGGTAGCTGGATCGTCTGTCGGGATCTCTCCCCGTCGACCCGCCGAATCTCTGCGGCGAGCCACCTTGGGCACTCATCCCCCTGAAGCAGGTGAGTGCCAACAAACGCGACGCTCTATTCTGTCACGGTTGAGCGCTCAGACTCAAACCGCTGAAGCGCCGCGAGGTCGTCCTTGCTCAGGTCATCGAGTCTCTCGAGCAGATCCGGTCTGACTTCTGCGGTGCGTTCGAGACGTCGGTCACGTCGCCACCGGGCGATCGCGGCATGGTTGCCGCTGAGCAGGATCTCGGGCACGTCACGTCCGCGCCAGTTCGCCGGCTTCGTGTAGATCGGGTATTCGAGCAGTCCGTCTTCGTGGCTCTCCTCGGTCAGCGACTTGGGGTTGCCGATGACGCCGGGGATGAGGCGGCTGACGGCTTCGATCATCACCATCGAGGCGACTTCGCCGCCGTTGAGCACGTAGTCGCCGATGCTCATGGGCAGCAGATCGAAGTGCTCGCCCGCCCAATCGATGACGCGCTGGTCGATGCCTTCGTAGCGTCCGCAGGCGAAGACGAGGTGGTCGCGGGCGGCGAGGTCCTCGGCGATGCGCTGATCGAACACCTGCCCGGCAGGGCTGGGCACGATGAGCGTCGGCTTACCTCCGGCTGCAGGACCCGCACTCTGAGCACTTTCCGGGCCTTCGCCCTCCGCACTGCTGCGACCTGCCAGGATGTGCTCGAGAGCCAGGGCCCAGGGTTCGGCCTTCATGACCATGCCCGCTCCCCCACCGTAGGGCGAGTCATCGACGGTGTTGTGCCGGTCGAAGGTGAAGTCCCGCAGGTCGTGGACGTCCAGGCTCAGCTGACCGCGGTCGACGGCCTTGCCGATGAGCGAGAGCTGCAGACCGGCAAGATACTCGGGGAAGATCGAGACGACGTCGATCGACATCTGCGGTCCGACCGCCTCGGCGGAGGCCCCACCCTGGGTCACAGGGTCGGATCCAGTCGCTTCGGCGGGGGTGTCGCTGTCGGTCATCGGGGACGGTTCGCTCATTCGGCGTCGAAGAGGCCGGCGGGCGGGGTGACGCTGACGCGGCCGGAGTCGATGTCGACGTCGGGCACGATCTCGGTGACGAAGGGAATGAGCACAACGTGTCCGTCCGCGTGCTTCATATGGAGCAGGTCCTGGGCGGTGCCGTTGGTGACGTCGACGATCTCGCCGACGAGGGCGTCGTTCTCATAGACCTGGAGTCCGATGAGGTCGTCGAGGTACCAGGCATCGGCTTCGTCCTCGTCGTCGTCCGCCTCGGCGAGGATGAGGGTATTGCGGATCTCCTCGGCACGATTGCGATCGGGGACCTCGTCGAAGGCCAGGAGCAGGCGGTCGCGGTGCCACCTCGCCGACTTCAGCGTCAGCACTCCGATATCGGGATCGGTGGCGAAGGTCTCACCGGGGTTGAGCCGTTCCTCGGGTCGGTCGGTGCGCACCTCGACGGTGAATTCGCCTTTGATTCCGTGCGGCTTGCCCAGCCGGGCGATCACCGTGTCCATACTGCTCCTCGAAGTGTGCTGTCACTGCCTGTCCGGCCGATCATGCGTCCGGATGACTTCTCTTGCGGTCAGCCGACGGACCGCCATGCTCTGGCACCAGTGTAGTCGGCAACCGGCGGATGAATGCACGAGAGGGGATGCAGCGCATCTGCACTGCATCCCCTCTCGGATGTCGGAATTACGCCTCGATGAGGTCCACTCGCACCGACTCACGGCCGGCCAGCGAGTTCATCACGGTGCGCAGGGCCTTGGCGGTCCTGCCTGCACGGCCGATGACCCGGCCGAGGTCGTCGGGGTGAACCCGGACCTCGAGGGTCGTGCCGCGCTGCGACGAACGCGAACGAACGGAGACGTCGTCGGGATGATCGACGATTCCGCGGACCAGATGCTCGAGCGAATCAGGCAACATCTCAGGCTTCAGCGCTTTCTTCAGCGGCCTCAGGTGCGGCTTCGGCTGCTTCCTCGGCCGGAGCCTCGGCAGCGTCAGCGGACTTGCCGCCCTTCTGCGTGATGGCTTCCTTGATCACCGATTCGGCGTTGGGGGCCACGTAGGCTTCCTTCTCCGGCTGCGGCTTGACGGTGTTGACCGCTTCACCTTCGCCCTTGAACTTCTGCCAGTCACCGGTGAGCTTGAGCAGAGCCTTGACCTGGTCGCTCGGCTGTGCGCCGACCGACAGCCAGTACTGTGCGCGCTCGGAATCGATCTCGATGACCGAAGGCTCACGGGTCGGGTGGTAGATGCCGATCTGCTCGATGGCCTTACCGTCACGACGAGTCTTCGAATCAGCGACGACGACGCGGTAGAAGGGTGCACGGATCTTGCCCATGCGGGTCAGACGAATTTTGACTGCCACTTTAGTGGTGTCTCCTTTTGTGTTCTGTGTGCACAGCTGTACCAGAAGAATCGTGGGGTTGATCTGCTGGAAGCCGCGGCTCGGACTATCACTTCGGCGCGGATGAGAGGGCCCGGACCGAGAGCAAAAGTACAAGAGTCAATTGTGCCAGAAGCCTCTACTTCTTACCACCTGGGAAGATTCCCCCGAAGCCCTTGGGCAGGTTCGCCGGGTCGAATTCCTCATCGGCGCCGAGGTCGACACCGCCGAAGGCCGAACCGACCGGATCCTGGGTCTTGCCCGCCTTCTTATCGGCCAGCGCCTGCGCCTCCTGCGCACGCTTGGCCGGGTTGCCCGACTGACCGCCCTTGCGGCCCTTCTTCTTCCCCGCGGGTTTCTTCTTCTTTCCACCCGCGGCACCAGGCATTCCGCCCATTCCGGGCATCTGCGGCATACCGCCGCCACCGGGCATTCCGGGCATTCCGCCGCCGCCACGGGTCATCGACCGCATCATCTTCTGCGCCTGCGTGAAGCGCTCCATGAGCTGGTTGACCGCGGTGACCGTGGTGCCGGCGCCCTTGGCGATGCGGGCACGACGGGAGCCGTTGAGGATCTTCGGGTTGGTGCGCTCCTGCGGTGTCATCGATCTCACAATCGCTTCGACCCGGTCGACCTCACGCTCGTCGAAGTTCGCCAGCTGATCCTTGTACTGGCTCATGCCGGGCATCATGCCCAGCATCTTCTTCATCGAGCCCATCTTCTTCAGGCCCGCCATCTGCGTGAGGAAGTCGTTGAGGTCGAAGTCCTCGCCGGACTCGACCTTCTTCTTGAGCTTCTCGGTCTCTTTTTCGTCGAAGTTCTTCTCGGCCTGCTCGATGAGCGTCATGATGTCGCCCATGTCGAGGATCCGGTCGGCCATTCGGTCCGGATGGAACTGCTCGAAGTCCTTCATCGATTCGCCGGTCGAGGCGAACATGATCGGCTTTCCGGTCACCTCGGCGACGGACAGCGCGGCACCACCGCGTGAGTCACCGTCGAGCTTCGAGAGCACGACGCCGGTGAAGTCGACGCCGTCGAGGAACGCCTCGGCGGTCTTCACCGCGTCCTGACCGATCATCGCGTCGATGACGAAGAGGACTTCGTCGGGGTTGACCGCGCTGCGGATGTCCGCGGCCTGGGCCATGAGCTCCTCGTCGATGCCGAGGCGGCCGGCCGTATCGACGATGACGACGTCGTGGAGTTTGGACTTCGCGACCTCGATCGAGTCGGTGGCGACCTGGATCGGATCGCCCACGCCGTTGCCCGGCTCCGGGGCATAGACCACGGCACCGGCACGTTCGCCGACGATCTGGAGCTGGTTGACGGCGTTGGGCCGCTGCAGGTCGGCGGCGACGAGCATGGGACGGTGGCCCTCGGACTTCAGCCAGTGGGCGAGTTTGCCGGCCAGGGTGGTCTTACCGGCACCCTGGAGGCCGGCGAGCATGATGACCGTCGGCGGACGCTTGGCGAAGTTGAGGCGACGGGTCTGCCCGCCGAGGATGCCGACGAGTTCGTCGTTGACGATCTTGACGACCTGCTGGCCGGGGTTGAGCGCTGCCGAGACCTCCTCGGACAGGGCGCGTTCGCGGATCCGGCCGGTGAAGGCACGCACGACAGGCAGTGCGACGTCGGCGTCGAGCAGGGCACGTCTGATCTCACGGATGGTGGCATCGACGTCGGCTTCGGACAGCCGGCCCTTCCCGCGCAGATTCTTGAAAGTCGCGGTGAGCCTGTCGGACAGAGAGTTAAACACGTACAAGCCTTCTTCACGATGGTTTGGTCGACTCTCTAGACTAGCAAGTCACCCGTGCCGGGCTGAAACCAAGAGTGCTGACAATGCCCCGTGAACCCTCGCCGAGGTGGCGCTGGCCTTCCAGTATTCGTCAATTGCCGAACGCCGAGGCGGCACAAATGCTTCACCTGCAAGCGGAACGGCCGATCGCCTCGGCGAGGTGGTCTGCTTCCACCCTGCCGAGGCGATCAATGAGCACGACGTCGCACTCTCCCCCGTTCACGCGGCCGGCGAGACCCACCGGCCGCCTGGACGGGCGTCTGTTGGGGTCACCGGAACGAGTAGGCCTGCTCGGCGTGTTCGAAGGTGTCGATTCCCTCGAGTTCCTCCCGCGGGTCGATCCGCAGCCCCATCGTCGAACGCAGCACCAGCGAGATGGCCAGCGTGACGAGACCCGCGAAGACGATGGCCACGAGACAGGCGAGCACCTGTGCAACGAGGAGTTCGAGTCCGCCTCCGTAGAAGAGGCCGGCCGGTCCGTCTTCGTTCGGGAAGGCGAAGAACCCGATCATCACGGTGCCGATGATTCCGGCGACGAGGTGGACGGCCACGACATCGAGCGCATCGTCATAGCGCAGACGGTTCTTCGCTTCGACGGCGAAGATCGCACCGGCGCCTGCCGCGATTCCGATGAGGATGGCCGCATAGGGATCGACGTTCGCACACGCCGGGGTGATCGCGACGAGGCCGGCGATAGCTCCCGAGACGCTGCCGATGCTGCTCGGTCGCGAGGCGCGCAGGCGTTCGATCATGATCCAGGTGATCATGCCAGCGGCAGGTGCTGCCAGCGTGTTGATCCAGATGAGTCCGCCCTGTTCGATGGTGGTGGCGGCACCGCCGTTGAACCCGAACCAGCCGAACCACAGCAGCGCAGCCCCGAGCACGGTGATCGGGATGTTGTGCGGCTTGTGCGGGGTCGAGAAGCGGGCGCGACGACCCATGACGACGACGAGCACCAGGGCGGAGATGCCGGCATTGATGTGGACGACCGTGCCTCCGGCGAAGTCGATGGCCGGCCCGAACAGACTGCCGATCGCGCCGGATTCGCTGAGCAGTCCGTCTCCCCAGACCATGAACGCCAGGGGGCAGTACACGAGGGTCACCCACGCGGCGGAGAAGACCAGCCAGGTGGAGAACTTCGCCCGGTCGGCGACCGCGCCGGCGATGAGGGCGATCGCGATCATCGCGAACGTCGAACCGTAGCCGATGGAGATCAGCGAGGCCGGGTCGTTCGCGACCGAGCCGGTGAGTCCGAGTTCGGACAGCGGGTTGCCGACGATTCCGGCGATCGAGTCACCGGAGCTCAGTCCGTAGCCGAAGAGGACCCAGACGAGTCCACCGACGGCCATCGCGGAGAAGACCATCATCATCATATTGATCGCCGAGGTGATCCGCGTCATTCCTCCGTAGAAGAACGCCACCCCGGGGGTCATGAGCAGCACCAACCCCGCGGCGACCATCATCCATACATTCACTGCATCGAGTTCCATGTCGTCTCTTTCGTCTCTTTCGTGTCTCGGCCGGTTCCGAAACGAACCGGGCAGACACAGTCTGCATGACGCATGTCACAGTGGTGAGTCGTCAATGTTTCCGGAATGTGACAAGCCTGGTCTCACCCTGCGAATATGCGGGTGAGACCAGGCTCGAAGAATGTGCGGGATCAGTTGCGCGACAATGCCGTCGGGACTGCTGAGCGTTCAATCAGCCCTCAGTCGAGCAGGGCGTCGACGAACCCTTCCGCGGTGAATGGAGCGAGGTCGTCCGCACCTTCGCCGAGCCCGATGAGCTTGACCGGCACTCCGAGTTCGCGCTGCACGGCGACGACGATTCCGCCCTTCGCGGTCCCGTCGAGCTTGGTGAGCACGATTCCGGTGATGTCGACCGCCTCGGCGAAGACCTTCGCCTGCTGCATGCCGTTCTGTCCGGTGGTCGCGTCGAGGACGAGCAGCACTTCGTCGATCTCGTGGCCCTCCCCCAGCGGGCGGGTGGCCACCCGCTTGACCTTGCCGAGCTCATCCATGAGTCCGCGTTTGTTCTGCAGCCGCCCGGCGGTGTCGATGAGGACGACGTCGGTGCCGTCGGCCTGCCCCTTCTCGACGGCTGAGTATGCCACCGAGGCGGGGTCGGCCCCTTCGTCCTTGCGGACGGTTTCGACGCCGACGCGTTCGCCCCATGTGGCCAGCTGTTCGGCTGCGGCGGCACGGAAGGTGTCCGCGGCTCCGAGCAGCACGGACTTGTCCTCGGCGACGAGCACACGGGCGATCTTGCCCACCGTCGTCGTCTTCCCCGCGCCGTTGACTCCGACGACGAGGATGACGGAGGGGTCATCGCCCTTGCCGGTGTCGGCCAGGGAGCGATCCATCGTCGGGTCGACGAGTGTGATGAGCTCTTCGCGCAGCAGTCCGCGGACCTCTTCGGGGTCCCGGGTGCCGAGCACCTTGACGCGCTCGCGCAGGCGGTCGACGAGTTCGGTCGTCGGTTCGACGCCGACATCGGCGAGGATGAGCGTGTCCTCGATCTCCTCCCAGGCGGACTCATCGAGGTTGTCGCGTGAGAGGAGGTTGAGCAGCCCGCGGCCGAGCCCGGAGTTCGACTTCGCCAGGCGCTGCCGCAGTCGGACGAGGCGGCTGGCCGGTTCGGTGGGAACCTCGGAACCGCGTGCTTCGGCCTTGTCCTTCTCGACCGCCTCGGCGACGTCATCGATGCTCAGCTCACCGGTGACCTCCGCATCGATGCCGCGCCGCTCATCCGGCCCTTTCTTCCGGGCGTTGACGCGCAGCGAGATGCCCAGCGCGACGACGAGAGCGAACACGATCGCCGCGACGATGAGCAAGATGATCGGCTGATCCATGGTTCTTCCGTCCTCCTTTGAGCGCCGCCGTCCGAGCCGTCGGCACTCGAGTTCCCGGATTCTTCCGGTGGTGTCTGTGTGTCGTTGAGCGCGCCGGAATCAGTCGGCGCGGTCGTCGTTGTCGTGGGTCTCGACCGCTCGAGACCGTGGGTGCGAAGGTCAGGACCCCCGGCTGCCGAAGAGCAGCCCGGCGGTGGTCTTCCACCCGGTTCCCGACTCGGGGATCTTCCAGTGGCGGGTGCGCGGGCGCACCGTGATGAGCGAGGGGGCCGCATGGCGCCTGGGCTGTGGCCGGAGCACATAGGAGTGATCGCGGATCGCGGTCACCGCCGCCTGTTCCCTGGTCGCCAGGTGCGAGGTGCCGTCATCGTGGCCGAAGAATTCGTGGACTTCGTCGTCGTAGCCGGTCCACTCGGGCGGCAGGCGGAAGCGCTGCACGTCGGAGGAGTATCGCAGGCGTCCTTCGGCGCGCAGGCCGGGCAGAGCCACGAGGAGGACGACGACGAGTGCCAGAGCGAAGGAGATCGCCAGTCCGACGATGACGACGAGTACCGAATTCATGCCCTCGAGCCACCTCGCAGCACAGCAGCCTCGGCCATGGACGTCTCGCTCCTCACGTTCTTCGATTACCTGTGTCTCGGCCCAAGTCTATAGTCCCCGGCGACGACAATTGTGCTCGCCCGCCATACGGCAGTTGCAAAATTCGCTGGGACTGTCCTGGACGTCACCGTCAAACGGCCTTGTGTCCTCACCGCGGGCCCGTCACCTCGGGCGCGGCGGGCAGACCGGGTGCCGTGGTTCACGGAATCCGCTGCGATATGACCTTCGACACCCCATCGCCGTGCATCGTCACTCCGTAGAGGGCATCGGCGATCTCCATGGTCCGCTTCTGGTGGGTGATGACGATGAGCTGCGAGGAGTCCTGGAGCTCCTTGAACACCGTGAGCAGGCGCGAGAGGTTGAGATCGTCGAGGGCCGCTTCGACCTCGTCCATGACGTAGAACGGACTCGGCCGGGCCTTGAAGATCGCTACCAGCATGGCCACGGCGACCAGCGACCGCTCGCCGCCGGAGAGCAGAGACAGGCGTTTGACCTTCTTGCCGGCCGGGCGGGCGTGGACGTCGACGCCGGTGGTGAGCATATCGTTCGGATCGGTCAGGCTCAGTGCGCCCTCACCACCGGGGAAGAGGCGGGAGAAGATGTCCTCGAACTCCCGCGCCGTATCCGCATAGGCGTCGGCGAAGACGCGTTCGACGTGCCGGTCGACCTCCTCGACGAGCTGCATGAGGTCCTTGCGCGAGGATTCGATGTCCGCGATCTGCTTCTCGAGGAACTGATGCCGTTCCTTCAGCGCCTCGTACTCCTCGAGCGCAAGCGGATTGACCGTGCCGATGCGTTTGAGCTGCGACGCCGCCTGCTTCTGCCGCTTCTCCACCTCGGCGCGCACATACGGACGATCCTCGACGTCCTCATCGAATGACGGGACGGGCAGATGCGGCCCGAATTCGTCGATGAGACGGTCGATGCCCAACCCCGTCTCCTCTTCCGACCGGTGTGCGATCTCCTCGAGCTTCAGCCTGAATCGCTCCTTCGCCAGTTCCGCCTCGGCGGCGGCGTCCTTGAGCTTCTGCAGCTGGGTTCGCGTCGACCCCACTTCCTCGCCGAGGCGGCCCTTCTCTTCGCGCAGACCGCCGCGTTCGTCGACGAGGACCTGGATCGCCTCACCGAGTTCGGCCACCGTGGAGGTGGCCAGCTCCGCGGCGTCGGCCGCCGTCTCGGCGATGAGCTGCACCGAGGCGGCCGCGCGCTTCTTCTTCGCGATCGCGCGCTGCGTCTGCTCCCGCGCCGCCTCTTCGGCCTTCGCCGCTCGCAGGAGGGAGTCGACCCGGTCGCTGAGGAACCGGGCCCGGTCGGCGGCCGATCGGTGGCTGATACGGGCTTCGACGAGGTCGTCGGCGGCCTGGGCGACCTGGGCGCTGAGCTCGTCCCGGGCCGCGGTGTCGACGACTTCGTCGACCTCGGCGGCGGACGCCAGTGCCGCCGCGGCCGATTGGGAGTCGCGTTCTGCGGCTGCCAGGCGGGATTCGAGTTCGGTGGCGTTGTCCTGCGCGCGCTGCAGTCGAGTGCGGGCCACGCCGATCTCACCGGTGATGCGCGAGACCTCCTCGGCGGCGGCCATGATCTTCGCATCCGAGGAGTGGAGAGCGTCGAGCGCCGCGGCCGATTCCTCCCGCGCTGCGCTCAAGCGCGGTTCGAGTTCCCTCAAGGACGCGTCGAGCTTGCCTGCCCGGTCCTCGAGGTCGGCGATCTGGGACCGGGTGTCCTCGAGCGCGGTCTGTGAGGCCAGCCGTGTGCCCGAGGCGGTGCGGGC
>OMJG01001369.1_pt1 | contig 14259 bp, 9 predicted proteins | sample 1646431 | NCBI WGS metagenome assembly OMJG01 (sample SAMN03771674, study PRJEB25209) | food metagenome | isolation source: Cotija cheese | place: Mexico:Jalisco,Michoacan | collected 2011-12-12
GAGTTTCGGGGAGTACGCCTCGGAGCGCGAGGATGCTCATACTGCTTTTGGGGTATTGGCCGATGCCTTGCGGGGTGTGACGGGTTTGTGCCAAGCAGTCTCTGTTGGTCAGGGAGGATTGACGGAGACGGTCGAACTCGTTACCGCTGTCAAGGAGGCCATCCGGCACTTGGACGGTGTAAAGCTGGCCGGTATCGCACGAATCGATGAGATCCAGAATCGGCAGGCCGAGGAATCGCCGAGTGGAAGGCGCCCAGCGCTTCCTGGCGAGGAAGCAACCCTTGCGGCCTCACTGATGCGGGCAGGCAAGCAGTCTAAGGCTCAGACCGGGCGGGAAATGAAGCAAGCACGCGCGTTGTCTACATATCCCCTATTCGCGAAGGCAATTGAGAAGGGTGTTTTATCGGACGCTTACCTAGACGTCTTGACCTCCCACATTGGAGAGGGTTTGGTTCCTGCTGCCCAACGCGACGAGCAGAATCTGCTCGAGTTGGCGCTGGCCGAACCTGTTGAGTACTTCAAGAAGAAGGTGCGCTCGTGGCGAGTGGGGCAGTCTCCGGCCACCGCTGAAAAGGAAGCGGCCATCCAGGCCGCACAAGAATCCTTCAGCGTGTTTCCCGATCGCGATGGCTATCGGCTGTCTGGGTGGCTCACTAGCGCAAATGGGATTGCTCTCGCGAGCGCGTTACGGGAAATTGTCGGTGTTCCGACGAAAGATGACTACCGGCGGCCGCAGCAGCGGAACGCTGAGGCGCTCGTGACGCTGGCCAGTTCGCGAGTTCCGAGTGCGGCTGGTGGAGCGCCTAGTGATGCGGCTGCTGGAGCTGCGTCGCCTCGCCACGAGATCCTCGTCCACGTCCCCCTCTCCACTCTGGTTCAGGCCGAGAAGGCGATAGAGGCCGGATGCGCGGCGCTGAGTGAGCTGGACGGAAGCGGTCTGGCAATAGCGGGCAGAGAAGCAGGAAGCGACTGCGCTACGCGAGGTGCTGGGCTGGGGAGAGCTGGCGAGTGCCTTGCGTCTCGAGTGGGGCAGGAGGCTGATCTGGGGGCTGTACTAGGAGTGATTCGCGCCGGTATTGAGACGGACATGTTGGACGGCTTCACCCCTGCATCTCTCCCCGACGGCAGTTCGCTTGCTCCCAGCCAGCTCGCGGAGCTGATGTGTGATAGCCATCTGACGCGTGCCGTGTTCACCGCCGCTGGGGAGCCGCTGGACGTTTCGCGGCGTCAGCGCTTGTTCAGCCCACGCCAAGCCAAGGCGGTGATTGCCAGAGATCGACACTGCCAGTTCCCGGGATGTACCCGCGGTCCGGAATACGGGGAGGTACACCACGCCCAGCAATGGGAGCGGGGCGGTCCAACCGTCGTGGACAACGCGGTTCTGCTCTGCTTCGCGCACCACCGTGTGATCCACAGCGAGCACATTACGATCACCCATCACACCGGTGGGTTTAGCTTCACCAGAAAGGATGGCAACCACATTGGGACTAGCAGGGCCCGGCCGCTGATCGAGTAACCGAGTCCTCAACTGGCGCCTCGAGGGGGAGTAGTGGTCAACGTCTAGGGGCGCCCGATGCGAGCTTTGGTTCCTGAGTTACTTCCGGTTCAGATGGTGAGTTCTGTTTTTGGGACGACGACGAATCTTGCTCTCCCTGCACGAACCCGACGAGCAGTGGCAGCAGCAAGATCGCGGCCATGCCGGGAATGACTATGCCCGAATCGTTCAGCGCGAAGGCCAATGTGGTGCATACCGCGATGGAGATGAGGGCGGGCTTCAGCGCGGCTGGCGCATGCCCAGAAATCTCCGTTGGTGCTAGCCAGCCCCAAGCGCTGAGGTAGGACATGCGGATGTGGTTCCACCAAGTTGGCTTCCAGCCCTTATCGATCGGTTCGCCAGCGTCCATCACCGCGTGCTTGCGAAGAATCTGGAGGAGTACCAGCAGAACGAGGAGGAGGGCAGCGAGCGTGACCCAACGATGAGTAGAGGAGAAGAGTAAGCGTAGGTTAGTGCCACCCTTACGGATGAGGATGTCCCAGAGTTCGCCCTGAAGTACGGAATCGAAGAAGCGACCCAGATGAGTTCGCTCAGCGGCCGGGCGCAACCAATCGACGAACGCCAGGCCAGCCGCGAGCAACCCGGTAATTCCGACGATTCCGAGAGCCTTACCCCAGGACACACGAATTTTGCCTATGAGCATCATGAGCACGATGAGTGCTGGCAGGAAGGAAAGGGCTCCGCCGAAATCGGCGCCCATGGATGGCATGGCGTCAATCGCGGCAACGATGAGTCCGAGGAATCCAATGACTGCAAGAGCCCAGTTGCGTCCCGAAATCCGCGCTGAGGTGCGGCCTGAAATCCATACGCCCAAGAAGGACAGAATCACGAGTGCTCCGGTGGCTAGCAGCGAGTACGCCTCGTTGCCTAAACCGTAGAACCGCGCGGCCGTCAGGATGTTGAAGCCCATGGGTGAATCGGCCATGAGGTGCGATCCGGTGGCGGTATCGAGGAGGAGTACACCAGCGGTGAGACCCGAGATGGCAAGCAGGGGAGCCGTGTTTCTCAGCCTCTGAAGGTTAAGACAAATGAGTCCGATACCGCCGGCCAGAAGCCAACTCCCGCCGATGAGGGCAAGCGGCGGATTGCTCGTATTCCACCAGCTTAGGAGGTTGATGAGAAGACTGGACACGGGCACGGAGGCCAGTGTGTACCCAAGCCAGGACCATACGCGCCGCAACGGGAAACGCCGGTACACCGGTTGCATGAACAAGACCAAGCTCAGGAGGAAGAAGCCGATGGCCGTATTTGTGACGAACCGAAGGAAGAGCCCGCGGTTTGCCAACATCTCGCTTGAGTGAACTGCGTTATCCGAGAGGACGGTGGTGCGCTCGGCCAGAGTAGCAGAATCACTGTTGGATGTTATGGGTGCTCCGGTCACGTCGGTGGAGTCCAGCCCCAGCATGTCGAGGATTGTCGGAGCGATGTCGGTTTCGTGAATCAGCCCGGTCTGCCGCGTGGTGCCAGATGTCCCCAGAGCTCCCTCACCTTGATCGCCCACCGTCCCGGAGATGGCAATCTGGAGTGCTCGATCGTTCCCGAAATCGGTGAGGGAAGCTACGAGTACCTGTGTACCTTCGGGTACCTCACCAAGCACGGTGTCAACGCGTGCGGCGTTGTCTTCCGTGAGTTCCTCACGCATGGCATCGCGGGAATCTTCGTAATTCTCGCGTGACTCCTCTGTCTGAGCAGTTTCGAGGGACTGGATCGCATCCTCAAAGCTCATGCCCTCTTCGGGGAACTCTGGTTCGGGAGTTTCTTCGATGACTGGGGGTTCTTCAGTTTCGTCGTCCGGGGCACGGTTGGGATCGGGCAACGGGGGAAGCCCTTGTGCCAGCCGAGTCTGATTCTCTGCCTTACGCTGGGAGGATTCGCGCTGCAAATCGTTCTTGTAAGAATGGGTATCTGCATCCACTACCGTCAGTGCGTTATCTGACGCACTCTGGCTGACAATGCTGGCGAGCTCGGTGTTGTCCGACGGAGCCTCAACATAGTTCTCGGGAACGATGCCCGATTGGGGAGCAAGAACGTATGCACCGCCTGTGCCGACGGCCTGCGAAGAAACGTCACTGACCGAATCCCCAAACGTTCCCGGGGCTGCCCCAGCCGTCCGCTCTAGCGTGAGCGTTGGGTCAATGGCAAGCGCTTGAAGCGACTGCCCCCAGAACGTGATCTGGTGCCCGGCATTCACCTTTGGTTGGGGGCATGTGATCATAGACTGCGCGCTGGGATAGACCTGTCTTCCAGCTGAGATCTCCAACCACGAATCAAATGGGCAGCTCACCCCGCTTAGCGGCATGGGTGCCATGTTAGCAACGGTTCCATTGGTTGCTAGCTGTTCCAGATGCGGATAATTCTCTGCGTCCAGCCGGTTCCACGTGAGTCCACCGGTGAGGATCACGACTACATTGTCTTGGTCGGAGGAGGCACTTGCCGCCGTGGTCGGCAAAAAAAGGCACGACACAAGAAGAATCAGGACTCGCTTCAGCATCGTACTCACCACCTCAGTATAAGGATTCAAGGACCTCTGCTAGGCCGTCTTCGTCTACGGGTTTGGTCTGGGCGTTGGCAGCGGCAACTACGCGCGGGCTCGCGCCGCCCATCGCCACACCGTACTCCGCCCATCGCAGCATCTCGAGATCATTCCCGCCATCGCCCACGGCAACCGTGGCCTGCGGGGCCACCCCAAGAGCAGTGCGCATGTCCTCAAGCGCAGCGCCTTTAGAAATGCCGAAGGGGGAAACGTCCAGCCAAGCGGACCAACCCACGGCATACTCCACACCCTCCATGCCGATGGAACGTACGGCGGCATAGAGTTCTTCGGAGGTGAGATCGGTGGCTCGGACGGTCAGGCGGGTGGCGTTCTCTACGCCCAGCTGGTCTACCGGAAGAACAAGGTTCGGTCCCGAGAGCTCGCCGGGAGGGAAGGCCCGGTTGATCCGCCGCGGCCCGTCCAGCTCCTCAACTGCCAGAAGCGCCTCTGGTAGGGCTTCGTGCAGTAGGAGGATCTGCTCGCGCGGATCGAAGGTGGAATAGGAGAGCACACGGAAGTTGGATCCGACGTCTAGGCGGCGCAGCTTGGAGCGCGACTCAATGATCTCTCTGCCGCCCAGTACTGAGGTGGGAAGAAAAGTCTCGCCCAGTCCTAGAGATATGGCGCCGTTCGAGCACACCGCCACTCCTTCGGTCATCTCAAGCTGGCTTAGGGCGAGCTGCGTGCCGTGGATTCCGCGCCCAGTGGCCAACATGAGCCGTGTTCCGGCGTCAATATGGGCGTGGATAGCCTCCTTGACGCGCTTGGATAGAGAGCCGTCGTGCCCCAAAATGGTGCCGTCGATATCTAGAGCGATCATGAGATCACTGCCAGCATGGGGTAGAAGATTTTCCATTAAGCCACCGGGTCGAAGTGGTCCTTTCCTCCAAGGTAGGGGCGAAGTGCCTCAGGGATATACAGCGAGCCATCGGCCTGCTGATGGTTTTCGAACAGGGCAACCAGCCAGCGCGTGGTGGCAAGGGTGCCATTGAGCGTTGCGGCCGCCGCGTTTTCCCCCTCGAACTTCTCGCGGATACCCAGACGGCGCGCCTGATACGTGGTGCAGTTGGATGTGGAGGTGACCTCCATGAATCGATTCTGGGTGGGCAGCCACGCCTCACAATCGTACTTCTGTGCGGCAGAGGATCCGAGATCGCCAGCCGCCGTGTTGATGACGCGGTAGGGAAGCTCTACCTTCGCCAGCATCTGCTCTTCGAGCTTCAGGAGGCGATTGTGCTCCACGATGGAATCCTCCATGCGGCAGTACACGAACATCTCCACCTTATTGAACTGATGCACGCGGATGATTCCACGGGTGTCCTTGCCGTAGGAGCCGGCCTCGCGGCGGTAGCAGGAGGACCAGCCAGCATAGCGCCGTGGCCCGCCCGAAAGATCCAAGATCTCGTCCTTGTGGTAACCGGCCAGCGCCACTTCGGATGTGCCCACGAGGTACTGATCGTCTGCGGGCAGGTAATAGATCTCATCAGAGTGTGCGCCGAGGAAGCCGGTTCCGGACATGATGTCCGGGTTCACGAGGGTGGGAGTGATCATGAGCGTGAAGCCGTTGGCCTCGGCTACGTCCGCCGCCATAGTGAGCAGCGCTAGCTCGAGGCGAGCACCCACGCCCTTGAGATAATAGAAGCGGGAACCTGACACCTTGGTTCCACGCTCCATATCCAGAGCGTCCAGGCCTGTTGCCACATCCAAGTGGTCCTTCGGCTCGAAATCGAACTCGCGGATATCGCCTACATGGCGCAGGACCGTGAAATCGTCCTCGCCCCCGGCGGGAACGCCCGGTAGAACCACATTATCGATCGCCCTGTTCGCCTCGGTGTAGGCGGCGTCGGCAGCTTTCGCGGCCTTGTCTAGATCGTCGACTTCCTGCTTCTTCTGCTTGGCTTGGGCGAGGATCGCCGGGCGGTCCTCCTTCGAGGCCTTTCCGATAGACCGAGAGAGCTCATTCTGGGCGGCGCGGGCCGTCTCGAATGCTAGGAGGGCTGAGCGGCGTGCTTCATCGGCGGCGAGCAGCTCATCCACCAGCTGCTCGCTCGCACCGCGCCTGCGCTGGGATTCACGTACAGCTTCTGGGTTCTCGCGGACAAAACGGATATCGATCATAAGAATAAGGATAGCGGTTATGCTGTGGCCATGATATGGATCGCGCTGTTGGCGCTGCTTGTGGCCCTTGTGGCGTTGTTTGTCGCGATTTGGTTGCGGGGGCAAGTGCATGCCCTTCAGCTCGCTTTGCAGCAGTTGCAGGGAAACGAGCATGAACAGCCACGCGGAGACGGCCCCATCTGTGTTGTTTATAACCCCTCCAAAGACGCCGATTTTGAGGAGATGAAGCGGGTTGTTGCGGAGAGTGCCGCGGACGCCGGTTTCGAAGAGCCCATCTGGCTTGCCACCACCAAGGAGGATCCCGGGGTTGGGCAAGTTCGCCATGCGTTAGAGCTCGGAGCATCAGTTGTGATCGCCGCCGGCGGGGATGGGACCGTCCGGCTCGTGGCCGGTGAGTTGGCCGGAACTGGCGTTCCGATGGGGCTTTTGCCCGTTGGCACCGGGAACCTTCTTGCACGCAACCTCGGGCTCCCGCTCGATTCCATTCGCAACCTCGCCTCCATCGCGGTTACGGGGCGCTCCCGCCGCGTTGACGTGGGTTGGCTGAGCGCGGACGAAGGTGAGAAGGTTCCGTTCGTTGTTATTGCCGGGCTTGGTTTTGATGCCCAAGTGATGAATAGCGCCGACGACGATTTGAAACGCGTCCTGGGCTGGTCTGCCTATGTGGTGTCAGGTGTCAAACATCTCAAAGAGAAGAGGCTACAAGCCACTGTGGCCACGGGATCTCACGAGTTCCCCATTGAGGCGCGTTCAATCATGTTCGCTAATTGTGGCGGACTTCCCGGCGGGCTCATGCTGGCCCCCGATGCCCGCATTGATGATGGGTGGCTGGACATTGCCGTGATGGACACCAAGGGCGGTATCTTGGGTTGGGGTGATTTGGTGCGCCGGATCGGGCTGCAGAAGTTCGGGATGCAGGACAAGATGCTTCCCGAGGCCGGGTCCATTGACTTCCGACGCACGCAGAGCGCTCGTGTGGAGATTGAGGAACCTGAGCTCGTTCAAGCAGATGGAGACCCGCTGGGATGGGCGAAATCCGTGACGGCGTCGATTGAAAAGGGCGCGCTCCTGGTCCGCGTGGGCTAATCGAAGATCTCTACGTTGTGGCCCAACAGTCCCGCCACCCAACCGCGTGCCGAAATGAAGTCCGAATCCGCAGTGCCCGGCTGGGGCCGTACACGTTCTCCGGACGCCGAGGGATAGGACCCCAAGAAGATCACAGACGGGCACACTCGGTGTAGGCCCACGAGCACGGCTTGGATGCGTTCGTCTTCGATGTGGCCTTCGGCATCGATAGAAAAGGCGTAGCGTCCCATTAAGTCTCCGATGGGACGGGACTCGATGCGCGAGAGGTTCACGCCTCGCGCGCTGAACTGTTCGAGCATAGTGAGTAGCGCCCCCGCCTCATCGGACGGCAGCTGGACCATGAGCGTGGTTTTGTCCGCGCCCGTACGTTCCGGCTGGCGCCCCGGAACCGCCGCCATAATGAAGCGGGTTACCGCATTCTTATTGTCCGCAACATCGTCGCTCAGAATATCCAGACCATATTCCGCGGCGGTGGGTACCGGGCAGAGCGCAGCCTCGAAATCTGTGCTGCCGGATGCGAGGATCTCGGCTCCGGCCGCCGTGGAGGTGGCGGGCACGTGAATAACATCGCCCAAGTGATCGGTGATCCACCCGCGACACTGTGCCCACGCGTGAGGATGAGTGGCGATGCGGTGAATGTCACTGATAGTGGTCCCGGGCCGCACCGCCAGTGCGAAGCGGATGGGCACGAGCATCTCCGCTTTGATCTCGAGCGGCTTACCGTGCGTCAACGTATCTAATGTGGCGTTTACCCCGCCCTCAACGGAGTTCTCGATGGGTACTACCGCGTAGTCAACCTCTCCCTCGCGCGCCATCTTGAGCGCGCTGGGCACATCAAGGGCCGGGATAAGCTCGGCCGATTGGTCCGCTACCTGCGTGACGGCAGCATGGCAAAATGTGCCTCGAGGTCCAAGAAAGGAAAACCGTAAATGTCCGTCGCTCACCACGTAACCATACCGTAGATTAGTCTTAACTCATGAAGCTACGTGCGATCGCAGGGATACTGCTCGCTCTGTGCTCGATAGTTGCCGCACCGAGTGTGGCGGCGGAGGAGGAAGACCCCGTCGTCGTTATTGGTTTTTCGGGGCTACTGTGGCGGGACGTAACGGAAGAAAGCACGCCAAATCTATACAAATTCGTAGAAGACTCCAGCGGGGCGAACATGGTGGTTCGCACCGTAGAGGAGACCACGTGCCCAACCGAGGGGTGGCTCACGGTTGGGGCCGGGCAGCGGGCGATCGATCCGGTCAATGGCTGCCAGAAGGTTGGCGAGGGTGATTGGGCTGGCCTGAAAGAGGCCAATCAGGAGAGCAGTTATCGGGCCGAGCTGGGCCTGCTGGGCGATACTCTCCAAGATCAGGACGTTGCGGCCGTCGGGCCTGGCGCCAAACTAGCGCTCACCAATTCGGCGGGGGAATTTACGGGAGAATATAGCGATAACTACGCCGACGTGGCCGGGAGCGACCTCATCACCGTGGATCTCGGGGCGATCCGGTATCCCGGTGACGAACTGAGTTCTCACCAAGGGGACGAATATCGCCCGCGCGGGGCGATCGACAAGTTTCTTGCGGCCTTCAAAGGGACTGACGCACCACCTCCCGAGGTGGTGCCGCAGATAGAGGAGCTTGATGCTCGGTTCGGCGAGCTCATGACGGAAGTTCCCCCGAATGCCAAGATTCTGGTGACATCGGTTGGTGACGCTCAAGAAGCTGCGCCGCAACTTGGGTTCATGGCGGTGCGTGACGGTGAAGGGCTCGCCAGTTCGGATGCGACGCGTCAGCCCGGGCTAGTTCAGCTGACCGATGTTTTTCCCACTATCGTCTCGTGGCTTGAGCCGGACGCGCCGGTGTTGGAGCGAGTGGTTGGCTCGGAGATTCGCGGCGGGGATGGCGTAGTGGACGTGGCCTCACGGCTGGCCGATGATCAGGAGCGTTCGGAGAATGTAAGGCCCTTCGTGGGGCCATTCTACGTGGGGGTGCTGCTACTTGCCGCTGTGACGGGACTGGCGGCCTGGAGGGTTTTGCGCCGGGGAGGTCGTGTTCGTGGGCTTGGACGGTTCGCCGCGTGGGTAGCGTCCTTGCCTGTGGCGTCGCTCCTGATCAATGTGTTCCCGTGGTGGCGGTTTGCCGTTCCCTGGATCGCGCTGTTTGTGGGGATGGGGTTGATTGCTGGCCTGATTGTGGCGGTGGCCTACATGGTGCCGCGGCGGGACAAGGTAGAAGCGCCCATTGCTATTATCGGTGCTATCACGGCGCTCACGCTTATCATTGACGTGCTCACGGATACCGCGACTAGCCACTATCCGCTTCAGCTCGCCTCCCTTCTGGGTACCCAACCTCAGGTGGGCGGGAGGTTTTATGGGCTGAGCAACGCGTCCTTTGCGATCATGGCTGTGGGGTTGCTTCTTGCCGCGTCATATGTGGCGGCGCGTGTGCGGTGGGGCGGCGTGTTCCTCGCGGTGGTGGGCGTAGCCGCGATTCTGATCGATGGGTCCGCGACCCTAGGAGCGGATTTCGGCGGGCCACCCGCGCTTGTTGTGGGGTTTGTTTTGGCGGGATTGCTTATATACCGGGTTCGGCTCACGCCCTGGTGGGTTCTGGGGACGCTGCTGGCGGCGGGGGCAACCTCGCTCTTGTTCTCCGTCATAGACTATCTGAGGCCGGCCGCCGAACGGTCTCACCTCGGGCGCTTCATTCAGACGGTCATTGATGGCGGTGGGTTCGAGGTGATCACGCGGAAGCTGTCCCAGTCCCTCTTCGGCCTGCCATGGTGGATGGCCGTCTCCGTGTTCGTGCTTGCCGGGGTTGTGGCTATCTGGTGGTGGTATCACCACACGCCGCGACCGGAGAAGGAGGAGCCGTCCATTCCGCTATTACGCCACACCGCGTTCCCGATCATTGCCACACTTGTGTTTGGCATGGTGATTAATGACTCCGGTGTGGTGATTCCCGCTATCGGGTTAACTGTGGCGGGGCTGGGATGGGCGGCTATGTCCCTCGAAAGCGTTAAAGGGCGCGAAGTCCTCGCCGGCACCGCTGGGGCGGAGCCTGTGCGGGACGGTGACACGGCGTAACCGCCGCGAATCCACAGCCCTGCGCACTCCCTGATACTGGCTGGCGCGATGAAGGTTACCCGCGAAATCGTTGGAGGTGGCCCGATGCTGGAGATCGCACTCAACCTCTTGGAGTGTGTAGCCGGCAACCAGCAGATCGATAGTCATTCCCACTTCCACTCCCCAGCCTTTGGCGAGGGGACGCGCGGCCTCGAAGGCGGCGCGAGTGAGGCAACGCTGGCCGGAGATCGGTTGGCGCGGCTTCCAGCCCGTGGCGCGTTCGATTGCCTTGCGGGCTAGGCCCGTAACGAACCCGTGCCCGCCGGCGCCCTTCTGCGGGGGAAGCGCGGCGATAGTGCAGTCAACTTCTCCCGAGCGGACGGGCTCAACCAGAGGCGCCGTCTCGACAGCCGAATCTCCGAGGTCCGCATCAATAAACAGGAGGAGACGCGAGGGCCGTCCGGCAGTGTCACGCATGGCAATGCTCCCGTCTCCATAGCGGAAGCCTTCCCCCGATTAACGGAGTGCCGAACAACGGTTGCGCCGGCTGTTCGCGCAGCGTGCAGAGTATCGTCCTCAGACCCATCGTCTACCACAACAACCAGATCAACGAATGGAATCGCGCGCGAGGCACGAATTGTTGCGCCAATCCGATCTTCTTCGTCCTTGGCGGGGATAATGACAGCTACACGTTGATCTTTCTCGGTCACGGCACCAGCCTATAACCAAAAGCAGATGAAACCCTGAATAATTTGAGAATTAGGCAAAATATCCTCATGGTGAGACAGGTATCTCATCGCAGCGTGACCTGACGTGACACAATCCCTGCCCGTGCCCTCTTCTCATCGGGCGTAAGAGGGTCCGTAGACTCAATGGCCTTGTCGAATTCTTTCGCGAATACGGCCAGTGGCTTCTCGAGTTCGTCGGCTTCGGATCCGGCCTGAAGCTGCCACACGGGGATGAGCAGTCCCTGAGCCCGGAATGCCCCAATGAACCGAGACTCATCGAAGGTGGCGGTGCCCGCTACACGCATGCGGGCCAGCGCATCCAGGATCGCGTCCCGCGGCTCGGGGCGCACGTATCGCACAAACTCATGAGACATGCGGCACCAGTAGGCACCGGGCACTCCGGCCACGGCCTTTGTGGGAATGAGCTGCTCGCGAGAATCGGCTAGAGCCCGCTGGTTCTCGGGCTTATCCACCTCTTCGGCGGTCATCCAGAAGGTGGGTTCCTCGTGCAGTGCGAATTCGCCGAAGCTCTCGACAATATCCTGAAGGCGTGGCCCCGGTTCTGGCTGCTCGGAGAGTTCGAGGCTGGTTCCGGGCTCGAGGTCTAGGCCACGCAAAACGCGCGTGGCAATATCGAGCGAGGGATCACCCGAACTCATCACCGTCTGCACGGCCACCAGCAACACACCGTCCTCGCGGCGGATCGCCGAGGCCATCCCGGGAAGAATCGTGGCGAAGGTGACTTCGTGCCCGCTAGTGAGCTGAGCCTCTATGGTTGCTAGCGGCAGAATCTCGCGCATAGCCACGAGTTCGGCTTCAGGGTTGAGCCCCTCAAAAGGACGCTCAACGAAGGGGATGACGGTGCGCTTCTTCTTGGACATTGTGACCTTTCTTCGATACCGGGTATCAGTCTATCTCCGAGAGTCCCACCACAACTCATTGAAACAACCTGAGAAAGAGCGTAGACAATTCTGGTTAATATGCGAAAGGGTGGCAAAGTGGGCAAGACCGGGAAATCATCAAACACAGTAATGACGGTTTTCCTAGGGCTCCTAGCCGCCCAGTTCGTTTCCTCAATGTCTAACACGATCATCGCCAACGCGATGCCGGTGATCGTGGCGCAGATTGGCGGCAACGCCGTCCAGTACACGTGGGTAGTCACGGCCGGCATCTTGGCCAATACCATCACTACTTCGGTGATCGGTAAGCTTGCAGACCTTTTCGACAAGAAGAAGCTGTTCATTGCGTCGCTCATCCTGTTTGCTACGGCCTCCATCCTCTCGGGTGCCTCGCAAACCGCGAACCAGCTCATTGCCTCCCGTGTGCTTCAGGGAATCGGCATGGGCATGATGATTACCCTCACCACGGTCATTATGGCCACCATCGTTTCCCCGCGAGAGCGTGGCAAGTACAACGGCTATATGGCGGCAACAATGGCGGTGTCCACGGTGGGTGGCCCGCTCATTGGCGGGCTCATCGTAGATTCGCTTGGTTGGCAATGGTGTTTCTGGATACCGGTTCCCTTCGTTGTGATCGTGATGTTCGTGGTGGGCCACCAGCTGAAGGTTCCTACGGTGCACGAGGGCAAGGCCCACGTTGATTTCCTTGGAATCGCACTGATTGGAGCCGCGGCGGCCTCACTCCTCATCTGGATCTCTTCTGAGGGCCGCGACTTCACGATCGGTTCACCGATCTCGATCGCCCTTATCGCGATCTTCATAGTCTCCACAGCGCTCTTCATCTTCGTGGAATCGCGAGCCACCGAACCGCTCATCCCGCTCTACCTGTTTCGCAACCGCACAATCGTGCTTTCCCTCGTCGCGTTCATCGCTCAAGGCATGGCGCAGTTCTCCATGGCCGTATTCCTCGGCCAGTACTTCCAGTACGGCCGCAGCTACACGCCCACGGCCTCGGGTCTCATGACCCTCCCGCTGATGCTCACGATGATGGCGGCTTCCACGATCGTTGGCCGGCGCACCACGGCCACCGGATATTGGAAGCGGTACGTTATGGGCGGGCTTTCGGCCATGGTGATCGGCATGCTTATGTTCTGGCCCGTCACGGCTACCACCAGTCTGGTCTACATTGGCGTGGCGATGGCGATCCTTGGCGGCGGAATGGGTGCGATGAACACGCTGATGGTGGCCATCCAGAACCTCGTGGGCCTCAACATCATGGGAGTAACAACTTCCACGGCCATGTTCTTCCGAACCCTAGCCGGAGCGCTCGGCATCCAGCTCCTCGGCCGCGTGTATCAGTCACACGTCAGCAACGATATCGTCAGCAAACTCGGCTCCATGCCCACCTCCAGCGGCGGTACCGGCGAACTCGATTTTGCCGCCCTCCCTGATCCCGTCGAAACCGTTGTTCGCGAAGCATATGGAACGGAGCTAGGTATGGTTTTCCTTGTAATGGCCGGGTTTGCACTCGCGGGCTTGATCGCGGTGGCTTTCATCAAGGGGACTTCCTTGCGAAGCTCGATTGACTTGGATCAGGTGAAGAAAATTGTGGCGGACGAAGAGACCATTATCGAGGGTACGAGTTTAGATATTAACGACGGCGACGAATCGCCCACTCGATAGTATCCCTCGTATAAAAGTCTCGAGCCGGCCTCTCTGACAGCGCCAAATCATGGCGTCCACCCGAGATCTCCAATAGCTGGGCTTTAGGGGAGAGCAGCGGGGCTAGGCGCTTCATATCCTCCACGTTGAGGACGCAGTCTGAGGTTAAGAGGTCCTCCGGCGAGGGCTCCTTGTAGTTGCCCGAGCGGTCCGAGTGAGCCACAAGCAGCGGCTCGTGGATACGAACTCTGGCTGCGGCCACATCCGCCTGGGCTCGCCTGACTGTTCGCCAAAAGCCCGCACGCACCTTGAGGTTATCCACCCGCTTATGTGCCGTGTTGAAATGCCACGCATTGTGGAGGTTACGGGCATAGGCGGGATTGAGACGGGAGATGACGAGGCGTGGGGACACCTTGCCTAGATGATCGTTGGCCTCGGTCAGGGTAGTTTTCTCGTACTCAGGCCCGTTGTGGTCTAGCCACGGGGAATTGAGGATCACCGAGCTGACAACGCCCGGATTCTCGCTGGCCCACAAGGCAGCCTGCAGGCCGCCCGTCGAATGCCCGATGAGGATGACGTGGGCGGCTCCAAGATTCTGTTTGGTGTAATCAATCGCGCGAGAAATC
>OMJG01001370.1_pt1 | contig 14257 bp, 14 predicted proteins | sample 1646431 | NCBI WGS metagenome assembly OMJG01 (sample SAMN03771674, study PRJEB25209) | food metagenome | isolation source: Cotija cheese | place: Mexico:Jalisco,Michoacan | collected 2011-12-12
TGATTGCTTTGGGCTTTTTAATTTCTGTTCGGATTAATTATAGAATTTGCCGATTTAAAAAAACTCAGCGGGCCAACCGTGGGGAGATAATGAACACTCGCTAACGGCCGGACAACGCGGGCCTGTTCTCATACAAGATTATAATTTATTGGAAAAGTTGGCGCACTTTAACCGCGAACGGATTCCAGAACGGGTGGTTCATGCCAAAGGTGCCGGTGCGGAAGGTACTTTTCGACTAACTAAAGATATGCATCAATATACCAAAGCCAAGATTTTTACTGAGATGGGGAAATCAGTTCCCATGCGGATTCGCTTTTCTCAAGTGGCCGGAGAAATGGGTTCAGCAGATACAGTTAGAGATGTCCGGGGGTTTGCACTCCGGTTTTACACAGATGATGGGAATTACGACATCGTGGGAAACAATACACCGGTATTCTTTGTCAATGACCCATTGAAGTTTCCAGATTTTATTCATTCACAAAAGCGTGATCCACGAACACACGAGCGTTCACAAGATATGCAATGGGACTTCTGGGCCCACTCACCCGAATCGGTTCACCAAGTCACGATTCTGATGAGTGATCGGGGGATTCCGGCTTCCTACCGTAAGATGCATGGTTATGGGTCTCACACATTCAAATGGGTGAATGAAGCGGGTGAAGTCTTTTGGGTGAAGTATCATTTCCGGACGGCCCAAGGCATTCAGAACTTATCCAACGACGTCGCTCAGCGTCTAGCCGGAGAGAACCCTGATTACCTGCAAGCTGATTTATATCACGCGATTGAAGCCGGCGATTTTCCAACCTGGAAAGTTTGTGTACAGGTGATTCCTGAACAGGCAGGTCTTGATTATCCAGCTGACATTTTTGATGTGACGCAAGTTGTTTCTCAAAAAGATTATCCGTTGATTGAGATTGGTGAGTTCACACTAAATAAAAATCCCGATAATTACTTTGAAGGCGTTGAGGAAGCTGCCTTTTCACCGGCTAATTTGGTACCCGGAGTTGAACCTTCTCCCGATAAGTTATTGCAGGGTCGGCTGTTTGCTTATAAGGACGCAGCACGTTATCGGTTAGGGGTTAACTACGAGCAGTTGCCAGCTAATCGACCACTTAACCATCCGAATAATTATGAGCGCGATGGGTTCATGCAAACGGATAATCACGGGGATCAAGTTAACTATGAACCGAATAGTCAGGGTGGCCCGCAAGAAGATCCTGCTGGTCGGCTGACACCATACACTGTTTCTGGAAAGGCCGGTAACTATGCCTATCAAACAGATTATGGTCGGGCCGCTGGAAAACTTTACCGTTTGTTACCAGCCGATGAACGACAACGGTTAATTGAAACCATTGTCATGAATCTGGGACAAGTTAAGAGCCATGACGTTAAGCGATTAGAGACGGCTCAGTTCTATGAAGCAGATCATGATTATGGGTTGGCGGTTGCCAAAGGGTTGGGCCTAAAATTAGATGAAATTAAGGACTACCCATTTGATACAACGCACTAGATCAGACAACTAGGCCGATTAGGTCAGTCATTAAAAATAAACCGGTATTTTCAGTTAAGTGCTGAAATACCGGTTTATTTTAGTGGCCGCGGACTAAATTTGTGCTAACCAGTCTTGACGTAATTTGGAAAAGACAATAGCGTCTTGATAGTCACCAGCTAACGTGGGGATATGTTTGGGCAGTCGAGCATCGCGATGGTAATGATTACTTTTAGCCACAGCTTGGCTGGCGATATTGTCAGGAACCGTGAGAATTTGAAGCTTGTTTAGTTGCCAATCGTTGAAAACTAACTTTTCCAGTGCTTGGAGACTTTGACTGATGTAACCATGGCCCCGATACGGGCGTCCCAACCAGTAACCGACATCAGCATGGCCATCCTTTTTGTCGTGCAGGTCAATCATGCCGGCCGGCTTCCCGTTGACGGTGATAACAGCTAGCCACAGCTGATGAGCTGCTATTTGCCCTTGCGCGTAGGTAAGAAATGCCGCTTCATCGGCGACTTCATGCATGGTGTTGGCCCAAGGTAGCCAGCGACTTAAATTGACTCTGTCGGCGGCAATTAGCGCATACAGGTCCGCTGCTAGCGGTGAAATAGGAGCAACTAGCGCCAGATGGTCAGTCAGATGTAGATTTTCCATAGAATTCAGCTCGATTCAAGTGGTTATAAAATGAACAATTAATGAGAAAATGAGTTTATGATTAAATGTGTATATCTAATATAGCACATCGGGAGGTTTTGACAAGTTGACTATCAGTTGACGCGCGCAGTTGCACAAAAACGACCCAAGATTGCCAAATTGATAATCTCGGGTCATTTTAGTTGTCTGTCAATCCGCTATTAGTTAGTCTGGCATGGTTGGTCGGCGCAACAGTATGGCGAGCATTTCTAGGTTTTGTTTCAACGCCTGTTTAGCGATTGGTGACAGTAATGTCAAGGGTAGGCCAGTATTACGGGGCACGAACAAGGTTTCCTGCAGCAGGGTTTGGCTGGCTTGACCAACGATTGTGAAGACAAGTTGATATGGCAAGCGGCCCTCACGGCTCGTATAAGTGACAGTGGTCACGTTACTAGTGACGGTCAGGACTTCATGTTGATTAATGGCCGCCCGGGTTCGGGTGATGACAAATACATTGGTTTTGGGGTCAACGGCCGTGATTTCTGGTACCCATTTCAGTAGATTTTGTGGGTTAGTCAGTGTGGCATGAACCCGAGTAGCATCAGCAGGGATGAGAACGGTATTGGTAAAAAGTTTTTGGTCAGTCATAAGCGGTTACCTCCTTTAGATGATGAGGTCATTCTAGCTGACTGAAACGCACGAAGAAAATCAGTATCCTGATAAGTGTTATTTTTCCTGACGGTAGGTGGTCATAGCGGCGGCATTTATCAGATGGGGGAGATCATTTTTACCTGGTGACATATAAAAATCGGCGACGGCTAAATCCGCGAGTGTTTGCTGAGCTTGCAGTGCTAGTGCCAATAGGTTGATTAGTTCGTCAATATTGCCATCTGCTAGAACTTGGGCGCCCAGGAGCTGTTTAGATTGTGGATCGTAGGTGAGTCTGAGCTGAACGTGTTTTGTAGGGATAGCAGGGTTGGGTGATTGCCGTTGGTCCTGCGTAAGGGTGACGCTTGTATGGGAAATGCTCGCTCGTTGGGCTGCTGTATCCGTCAGTCCCGTTACACCGAATTGCAGATGGCCGGCTTGCCACTGTGATGTTCCAACGACACCGGTATAAGGTAAAACCGGCGTCTGTAAATTCAAAGCAGCCAGTTCACCTTGCCGTTGGGCGTTGCTGGCTAAAGCAATACTTCGTGACTGGTGCTGAGGCAAATAAGTGACGGCAATTGCATCCCCAACAGCGAATACGTCAGTTGCACTGGTCTGCAAATAAGCATCGGTTTTAATGAGACCATTGGGTAGACAATCGAGGATGTCTTGTAGCCAGTCCGTGTTAGGGGTAGTTCCGGTAGCCACGACTACCAAATCGGCCGATAAGGTTGTCTGATTAGTGGTCACGCCTGTCACGTCCGGTGCACCAGTTAGCCCAGTAACCAGCTCGTTAACGTGCACGGTTACGCCTTGCTGTTGTAAGGCCTGTTGAATTGGCATCGAGAAGTCATTGTCTAGGTAAGACCCGAGCAACTGGGGGCCGTGTTCGATTACAGTTACCTGTTTACCATGCTGACTGAATAGATCGGCAGCACCTACGCCAATATAACCACCACCAATGACGATGACGTGATGGATGGTCGCGTCTGTTGCTGCGGCCTTTAAGTGATTGATTTGTGCTCGAGTTCGCATAGGCAAGACATTTTGGCTGGTCGTACTGAGAACGGCCGGGATTGTTGCCTGAGCGCCAGGAGCCAGAATCAATTTATCGTAAGAGAGACGTTGTTTCTGGCCAGCATGGGAAATCAGTAACTGATGTTGAGTGGCTAATAACTGAATGGCACGCGTATTGGCGTGAACCTTGACTTGTGTTGGATAGACCGTTGTTACGGGTCCGGCTTCGATAAGATCGATTTCAATGGTTGCGTCTTGGGCAAGGGCAGCGGTTATTGCAGCCCGGCCGCCGTGTGATGATCCGACAACTAAAAGTTTCATGAAGAGGACTTCCTTTAATTAAATGATGAGTACAAGATACACCTCGTATCTTAGTGAATCAATAGGGTTCATGGTGTTTCTTATTTATTTAAAGCACAACTTCGCTTATACTGTATCTTGGAGGGATGCTTATGGGAACACGACGACGGGGTGATGAATTAGAATCGGCCATTTATCAAGTGACGTATCAATTATTGACCACGAATAATGGGACAGCGTTGACTTTTAGTCAAGTGGCGAAGGCCGCCCACACAAGTCGAACGGTCTTGTACCGTTATTGGGAATCGCCGTTTGACTTGGTATTGGCGACCCTGACGCATTATCGGCAGCAAGATCCACAGTCGATGCAACTGGAACATATTGATCAGGGCAGTCTACGAGCAGATTTAATTTATGTGGGAACGTCATTTGCACAGGCGGCGACGGCGGGTGTTTCCCAATACTTTCGGCAACTCTTTAGCTTAGCTGTTGATGAGCAGGATCAACGGCAATTAGCTAAAATCTTATCGTTATCAACAACGGCTAATCTGACCTTAATGCAGCAAGTCGTAGAAAACGCCAGACGCCGTCATGAGCTTTTACGCACGCCACCCCAGGCTACGTTATTGGCCATGTTTAATCAGATTCGGTATGTGACAATGATCGGTGGGGAAATCCCTGAAGAAACTGAAATCACACGATTGGTAGATGATCTCATCTTACCGGCCATGCAGCAATTAGGTCGATAAGTGGGATAGGTTCATTACTTAAAAAGCGACCGCGGAATTGACAGAATTCTGCGGTCGCTTTTTAAGTTGAACATCTTAGTCTAGTCGATCGTAAATGGACTCGTGAAACAAAGTGGTTAGAACGTGTTCGGTTGCTTGGGCGGTCCATTGCTGGTCTATTTGTTCGCTTCAACTGGCAATAACCGCCAGTAAATGATAATCATTGGCTAACATGTAATGTGAGTCATGATCAGTCGCAAAGCTAATCCCGCTTTCGAGCCACTGAGTAGCAGCGGTTAGGTGGTTTAACTTTAAGTGGCTAAACGCTGCTAAGTAGAAGAGACTATTTAAATTAGCTTCATAGGGGGCCATTTTGAGTTGCGTGACGGCCTGTTTCATGGCTTCCTCACTGGCGTTAGCCTGTTGGCGGTTCGCATGAATCAGCGCCAAGGACATCCAACATAACCGACTAAGGGTGGTCTGGTGTTGTGCTGGGTTACTGGTGAGGGCAAGCTGAAATTGCTGCTGTGCATCGGCTAGATGACCGAGTTGAAAATCAGTGATACCCAGATAATAGTAATAGGCTTCAAGCTGGACATCTGTTGTCAAGCGCGCTTGAACAGCGTCGGTCAGTAAGGATTCTCGCAGATCAGCGTAACGGTGGTGATCACATAATTGGGCGAGTCGGTCATTTACCTGCTCAAGATCACTGATAGTAAAATTCTCAGCGAGACTTAATTGGTCAAGGCTAATTTTCAACCGCTGACACAGGCGCATTAAGAGCGTCGCGTTAGGGGTGTATTTGCCGTTTTCAATGGCCGATAGCATGGACTGGGCGCAAATACCGGTTGCCACGGTAGCTTGTGATAGGCGTTGCTGCAATCGGACTTGTTTTAGCGTGATTCCTAATTGTGAAGACATTGTCCCAACTCCTCTCGTCTGGTCCCATGATAGCTCCAAATACTGGCTACTTACCACAAAAACTTTTCCATAGCACTGACGACATCCGGATTGCGACGGGTTAGTGCACGGTGCTGCGCGTTTTCGCCATGGAAGGCGACTTCTTTAAAGGACTTAGCGTGATTGGCAACAAGATAACGTAATGATTGTGCCGAGGCAATGGAGATTGTGCCATCTGTACGAGTACCATCATCCAAGTTGCCATATAGACTTAGTATGCGTAATTGGTTTTTGGGTAAATTGCGGCGGCCATTCACCAAGCGCCGATATTCCGGCGTAAAGCGATTAGGCCGACCGTTGGCATTTAAAGTGAGGTTGATCGTCCAAGGATACATATGAATGTTACCTTCCATGGGTGGTGCAATAGCCACATACTTTCGTAGCTGCGGTAACTGCTTTTTTTGACCATAAATAGTTTCATAGGCCATGATATCGGTATTACCCATGGAATGTCCGACGTAGTTGAAGGATTTAATTTGGTAGGTCGTTTGCAACGCAACAATTATTTTCTTTAACCAACGGGCATCTTGGGCGTAGTTACGATTCCGGTTAGCCTGAAAAACAATTTGAATTTCCGGATGCTTGGTTTTGGGGGGCCAACTACCGTGCCAGGACAGTTTACCGTGGGCACTGACGGTCACGAGTAAGGTTCGGGTCGCATAGCCAGCCGCTTGGGCGCTATCAATCAAGTTACTGGTGCCACTCGCGTTACCACCAAATCCGTGCATAAATAATGTGGGAATAGCAGTTCGCTTACTAGGATGAGCACGTGGCTTGGTTCGCGTCTGACTGGTGATTGTCCGTGTAGCCGAATGACTGATCACTGGATGTGACCAGCTTACTAAGAGTAAAGCGATGATGAATAGGGTTCCCCAACCCCCTAATACACGTCTATTCATTGATAATCTCCCCCTCAAGTTGTAGCCAATCTACAATATTTTCATATCAGTAACCAGTCTAACCTATCAGATAGCTGAGTCACCGTGCAAACTATGTGGCTAATAAAAAAGGAAACCTTAATCTGAAGTTAAGGTTTCCGCGAAAAATGAAGTGACTTAATTTTCGTTAGCTGAATCAACTGAAACGGCGCGCTTTTGCGCGTTACGATAGAAAATCCAAGCGACAGCCCCGAAGAAGATGGGACCAATGATGGTCCAAAAGGCGGTCATATAATCATGTTCCATAATTGGTTGGAGACAAGTAAATCCAATCCCACCGATTAAGACAATCATCACGACCGTGACAATGGCATCTGTCCAGAAGCGACTCTTGAAGATGACAAATGGTCGTTCCAAATCTTGCCGGCGTTTAAAGAAAGGAAAGGCACCAATCAAGAAGAGATAAGGGAAGGAGGTGGAGACATTCCCCATGTCCGTTAGAATCAAGTAAAATTGGTTAGCTGCGGAGCCCCCAAAGGCGACTAGGAAGATGAAGACAGCCACTACAATTGCTTGAATCCACATGGAGTAAGCCGGCATGCCAGCTTTATTGAGCTTAGTCATCTTTTTAGGCCATAAATTAGGCGATGATCCTAAGATAAATGATTTCAGTGGTGAATAGATGAGGACAAAGAAGGACCCTAAGTAAGCCATAAACATGCTTAACCCGGTCAAACGAGCTAATAGATGACCTAATGTGATGGCTGTTGCCCCAGATAAGCCCATCGCTTTACCCAATTCAAGACCGAGATTGTTCATTAAGACGTAAGTAATGTTTCCCAAGTTGACTTGGTTTTTACCAAGCACAGCCGTCCAGTTAGTACTGATCCCCCAGAGGAAGATAGAGAGCGAGTACATAATGGTAATGGCAATGGTAGAGATAATCAAGCCGCGGGGGAACGTTTTTTCAGGCTTATCCATACTATCCGTAATCCCACCCATTGATTCCATACCGGCGTAGGCAAAGACCGCATAAGTAATGAAAGAAACGAGGGCCATTGGCGAGGAGAATTGGGGATTTGGTGAAGCGGCAAAACTGTGAACGCCATCGATCGGTTCAGCTAGCTGACCACCATTTAAGAAGAGAATGACGATGCTAGCAACAAAGAAGAGAGCGGTGAGAAACATCACGAACATCCCGCCGATAGAGGAGATGCGGGCGATTGACTTGACGCCCCGAGAGGCGAAGAAGGTGACCGCTAGAATCCAGATAATCCCGAGGAGCCCCACCGTCTGTGTAGAGGATAATCCTAGAAATGACCACGTTTGCGTTTGATCACTCCCAGAAATTAACGTTGATAAGGGGATCCAGACTTTAGTCGCCGTGGATAACATCCAAATAATCCAAGAGGATAACCAAATAAATGTGCCAATAAAGGCCCATTTTTCCCCAATTGATCCGGCTAGCCACGAGTAGATGCCCCCCTTGGCTTCCTTGAAGGCGGAACCGTATTCGGCTAGCATTAATGCACTCGGTAAGAAGAACAGTAAGGCGGCTAAGATGTACCAAATGATACTAGCGTAGCCCATTTGATCAAAGGCCACAGTTGTGTTGGCAAAACCATAAATTGACGAAAAGATCATTAAGATCAGACTAAAGACGCCAATCTTTTTTTGCTTTTCCATGATTAAATTATCTCCCATTTGAAGTGAGGATTGTCTCAGCTTCGATTATAAGTTTAAATCTTGGTGGTAGTTCAACGGCCCAAGATCGGTCGCTCGTGTAATTAACGTTGCAGCTAGCTCGCGATAACGCTTCAATCCCAGTTCAGCGACTTCGTTAGAGCGTTGGGTCAGGTAGCGACTAAGTTCAGTGCCATTGAGCGTCTGTGCCTCACGGTCCGTTTTTTGGACTGCCTGTTTGAAGGCAATTCGCAAGGCTGTTTGCGTTTCACTGACTGTAGGCAAAGCGGTGTGGTAGTGGGCATCTAGCAGCACACTCACTAACTTGTAAGTCCAGTAGGCAGACTTTGAATCGTAAGTTTCGGTGCCCAAGTGATAGGCTTCCGGGGTACTATCGATGCCAGCGTAGAAGGGCACGTAAACACTTTGGGCACCGACACCCATGGCCAACCACTGAATGCCGGCCAAGCCGGGAGTCATATTTGGTCGCAGCTGTAAGACGTGCGATTCTTGCGTTTTGGCGAGACTAACGGGTCGGAAGCGATGTTTCTGTTCAGCGGTCCCTGATCCCACCGGGTCATACGGTGTTTCTTCAAAGTGGCTACTCAGGTATTGCTGTGCGTCATCAACCGACAAGAGCCGGTCGGCATATTGAATAAAAGGCAAATCAAATGATTGCGGTTCCTGCGATACTTGAGGTGTGAAGCGTTTCTGACCGTACCAAACCCGTGGCGTATTGTAGTACAAATCGGATTGATCTTGGGTCCCAAAAATTTCACGCCAAATGAAACTATCTGGATGGGGATTTAGGTGATTTTCAGTCACAAATGCCTGCAAATTCTTAGCAAACATGAAGTTATCGGCATCAGCAAAGTCAACGGCTTGGATGGCCATCTGGTTAGCTACGACTGCATAGGCATTAGCGGGAATGCGTTGAGCCACCCAGTAATGACCGGCACCGGTCTCTAGGTACCAGGCTTCTTGCTGGTCAGCAAACAGAATCCCGTTGGACTCGTTTGTTCCGTACTGCTCAATTAGTTGACCGAGTCGTGCGACACCTTCGCGGGCCGTCTTCACGTAGGGTAAAACGACAGTAACCATGGCTTCTTCACCTAAACCGTCCTTAACTAGCGGATCAGCGCCCAAGACGCGTTCATTAGAATAGGTACTTTCGGTGGCACTCATGGCGACGCCATATTCATTGATGCCATCCTCTTCGAATAGACCGTACTTGTCAGTCCATTCAGGTGTGGCCGTGTATTTGGCGGCCTGCGTTGGTAGTGGCATAGTGAAGCCATTATCTGTGCTGACAAACTTTGGTGGCGTAGCAACGGTTGTGGCGGGATGTACGATGAAGTGCTTGGGCCAAGCGGCTTTGGCATCTTCATTACGACCGATCAAAACGGACCCGTCCATTGTTGCCTGCGGGCCAACTAAGATGCTGGTACAAGCGGAATAATTCATGGGAGCGCTCCTTTCAAAATTTTGAATAAAATTACATTCCTATTTTAGCATGATTAGATTATTGTCGCTTAATTTCGGGAGTATTTTAATTATTTTGTTTATTATTCTCATAAAAGCAAATATTTATACAGTCGCCGTGGAGACCGAAGTACCGGGTAAATTGCCATTTGGGTTTTCCAAGTGGCCCAACCAGACGTATAGTTTCACTGGTCAAGTGCTGGGGGATGTGGTTAAATAATGAAAACGACTATCCTGCGAAAGGGGCGAATAATGAGAATTATGTTAGAAAAGAGTCGCCGTGAGGTGGGCAAACACCTTTTAATTATGATTGGCTCGGCATTGATTACGGCCATTGCGCTAAATGAATTTCTGGTACCGGGTAAGATTTTCAGTGCCGGGATTAACGGGGTCTCACAAATTATCGCAACTTTGCTACAAATGGGCGGTATTCATGTGAGTACTGGGTGGTTTATTTTGCTGTTTAACATTCCAATTGGGTTATTGGGATGGTTCAAGGTTGGCCGTGGTTTCACAGTCTATTCAATTATGGTCGCGGTTTTGACTTCGGTGTTAGCCATTGTGGTGCCCGTTTCAAATATTTCCAACAACTCGTTATTAGCGGCACTGTTTGGTGGTATCTTAACGGGTGTCGGCGTGGCTTATCCGTTGAAGAATGGGTTTTCCACTGGTGGTATGGATATTGTTGCCGTGGTTTTGGAGAAGACGACGGGGCGGACAATTGGAACGCTGATGATGATCATTAATTTTGGCATTGTGATTGTGGCAGGGTTTCTCTTTGGCTGGGAAAGTGCGCTGTATACGATTATTTCGATTTATGCCATGTCACGGGTAGTTGATAGCATTCACACGCGGCATCAAAAACTGACAGCGTTTATTGTGACAACCCAGCAAGATGCCGTTATTGCCGAGTTGAATCAACGTTTAATTCGAGGTATCACCGTGATGCCATCGTTTGGGGCCTACACCCGTAAAGAAAGTGCCGTGTTGATGACCGTGATTTCTCGTTATGAGCTGTACGAATTGGAACATGCGGTTAAAGACGTTGATCCCCATGCGTTTGTTAACTTAGTGAACACGGTCGACATCGAAGGGAATTTTTATGATGAAACGGCCCAATTAAAATTACGGCAGCATCAAAAATAGCGAGTGGTTATAATAAAATTGCTCCGAGCTACCAGAACCGGTATAATAATGGGTATCTAAGAAGAGAAGGGAACGAAACTCAATGCCAATCGTAAACATCGACTTAATTGCTGGTCGTTCACAAGACCAACTCAAGGCTTTAGTTCAAGACGTGACGACCGCTGTGACTAAAAACACGGGGGCCCCTGCTGAACACGTCCACGTTATTTTACGTGAAATGCAACCTAACCGTTACGGCGTGGCCGGCGTTTTGAAGAGCGACGAAAAGTAAAAAACATTTGTGAAAACTTATAAACCGCCACCAATGCCGACAAATTCAGCTTGGTGGCGGTTTCATTTGGAAAAGTAATTGGCGTAGCCGTGACTTTTCGGTATACTAGAAGCATGTGCGACATCACGGCAAAATAAGGCCGTTGCTAACAACGAATGAATGGAGAGTCGAACAATGAATGATCAACAATACATGATGGCAATTGACGAAGGGACGACGAGTACCCGGGCTATTTTATTCGACCGGCACGGCCAAATCGCGGGACAGGCACAGCGGGAGTTTCATCAGTACTTCCCCAAGCCCGGTTGGGTTGAACATGACGCCAATGAAATTTGGAACGCAGTTCAATCAGTCATTTCTGATGCTCTAATTGATTCTGATGTTCAACCGTATAAGGTCCGGGGAATTGGAATTACGAATCAGCGGGAAACAACGATTATTTGGGATAAAAGGACGGGTGAGCCGATCTACCATGCAGTTGTGTGGCAGTCTAAGCAAACTAACGAAATTGCCGATCAACTGAAAGCAGATGGCTATCAAGAAGCCATCCATGAAAAAACGGGATTAGTTATTGATTCCTATTTCTCGGCGACGAAGATTCGCTGGATTTTGGATCACGTCGATGGCGCGCAGGAGCGGGCTGAACGGGGTGAGCTGTTATTCGGAACAATTGATACGTGGATTTTGTGGAAATTAACGGGCGGCCGCGTGCATGCGACGGACTACACCAATGCGAGTCGGACCATGTTGTATAATATTCATGATTTGACGTGGGATCACGAAATCCTAGATTGGTTAAATATCCCCGCGGCAATGTTACCAGAAGTTCGGTCGTCCTCTGAAATTTATGGCTATACCGCTGGCTATACCTTTAGTGGTGTTCAAGTACCCATTGCTGGGATTGCTGGGGACCAACAGGCCGCCTTATTTGGGCAAACGGCCTTTGACAAAGGGATGATCAAAAACACTTACGGAACTGGGGCCTTCATCGTGATGAATACGGGGGAAGAACCTACGCTTTCACACAATGGCTTGTTAACCACGATTGCTTACGGGATCGATGGCAAGGTCACGTACGCGCTAGAAGGGTCCATCTTCGTAGCGGGGTCTGCGGTTCAGTGGCTACGTGATGGGATGCGCTTCTTCGATCACGCTAGCGAGTCCGAAAAAATGGCGGTGGACGCACAAACGGCGGGTGATGTTTATGTTGTGCCGGCCTTTACAGGTCTGGGTGCCCCTTACTGGAATCAGGAAACTCGCGGGGCTGTATTTGGTTTGACGCGGGGAACCACGCGCGAACAATTCGTGCGGGCGACGGTTGAAGCTATTGCCTATCAAACTCGGGACGTTGTGGATACGATGGTCCAAGAGGCCGGTTTGAATCTACAATCGTTAAGTGTAGATGGTGGCGCGTCGAATAACGATTTCTTAATGCAGTTTCAAGCGGATATTTTAAATACCCCAATCAAACGGGCAGCAATTAATGAAACAACTGCGCTTGGTGCTGCCTACTTGGCTGGCTTAGCGGTTGGTTTCTGGCCTAACTTAGCAGCTATTCGTGATATGCATCAGACTGGTGAAGAATTTACGCCACTGATGGCAGAAGATAAGCGGCGTAAATGTTATAGTGGTTGGCAGGCAGCCATTAAAGCAACGCAAGCTTTCCATCAAGAATAATGAAGTAGAGAGCAAAAAGTCGGCGGTGGCCGGCTTTTTTTGTGTCCTCAGAAATAGGCGTGGGATATGTTAGTTAAACGTTAAAATTATTGAGAAACAATTATTGATTATCGTTTATCGATATTCTATTATCGAAAGTGAATAAAAGGGAGATGCTAATCATGTCAAAGTGGTTGAGTGCAGGACTAAACGCGATTATGATTTTTGGTAATATTGCAGTGTTCTTCATGTATCTTTGCTTTATCGTACCGTTTTATTACCTATACGAAGCAATTACCGGCCATATCGTTAATAGTATTTTAACCGGGGATGATTTTTTACTGACGCCAGGAAAGCATGTCATTTCTGCGGCCGTGATGCAGAGTTTTCCCAGTTGGCCATATGCTATTTTGATGGCCATTGGGATTGCCGTCAATGTGTGGGCCAGCATTAAGTTCTTGCGAGCGTTATTGGAAATTTTGGAAAATATTGATCAACAACACTATTTTTCTACAGAGAATGTTGATTCGTTAAAAACAATGGTAATAGCCCAATTGGTGATGGTGGTGGCCGATGTGTTTATGGCTAGTGGAAACCAGCTGTCTAGTAGTTGGTTCTTCCGCATTAATAACGGTGTTGCTTCGGCAACGTGGCCGACTTGTTTCGCTGATTTGTTTGTCGCAATTACCTTGGGAGCCATCTATGTGACGTATCAGCATGCGATGACCATCAAGGCTGAAAATGACTTGACCGTTTGAATGGTGGGAAGGTGACGGTGTGATTAAATTAACGCTAAACGTTGTGATGGCAGAACATAATATCAGTAGCCAAGAATTGGCCCAGTTGGTTGGCATTACACCTGCCAATTTATCAATTTTGAAAACGGGCAAGGCTAAGGCAATCCGGTTCAGCACATTAGAGAAGATTTGTCAGGCGCTGGATTGTCAGCCGGGTGATATTCTGCAATACGTTGAAGAGTAAGTGAAGAGTCGGGGACAAAAGTCTCAGGCTCTTTTTGCGTTGCCGAGTATTTGGGTGCCAAAACGTGCGCTAAAGGACAACTAGTTCCGGCTTGATCCTGTTAGCCAAATTTCACTCTCTGCCAATGGACTTACTTGCTAACGCATAAAAATCGCCCAGATTCGTGTATTTGGTAGCGTTAGTTATGTTGCTTAATTAATGCTGATGATATAATATGATTGTGAGCAATATATTTCAATCATTATATAACGTAAATGAAGATAAAACGACTGGCGGGAAAGCTGGGTCGTGAACTTTTTTTGGGAGCAGGGACTTTATGAAATTGGCAAATTACAAGTTTAATCCGAACAAGCCCGGAATCTTTCAATGGCAGTCT
>OMJG01001371.1_pt1 | contig 14254 bp, 14 predicted proteins | sample 1646431 | NCBI WGS metagenome assembly OMJG01 (sample SAMN03771674, study PRJEB25209) | food metagenome | isolation source: Cotija cheese | place: Mexico:Jalisco,Michoacan | collected 2011-12-12
GCACCCAGTCCGCACACTCCCGGGCGATGGCCTTCTGGGTGAGCTTGTTGCGCAGCCGGATCTCGAACTCGGACCCAGCGATCGCCGACTCAGCATGTCCGGCAGGGATGAAGAACTGACGGCGCTCCTTGCGGATCTTGTCGGTCACATCCTCGGCCACGAACGACGGGGACGTGAAGATGAACTCCAGCTCGTCGACCCGCTCCAGCTCCTTCTTCAACGCCTCAAAAGCAAAGATGGAGAACGTGGAGGCAGCGATCCTGACCTTCGACCCACTGGCCAGAACCGTCTTGAGGTCATCGCCCAGACGGTCGTTGACGTTGTCGATGATGCGCACGTGAGTCAGTCACCCGCCTTGGTGGAGTCCGAGTCGGCGGCGCCGTCGTTGCGGACCCAGTCGTCGACCTCGGTGGCTTGGAACTTCCAGAGGCGGCCGATCTTGTGGGCGGGCATGCCTTTGTCGGAGATCCACGTGTAGATGGTGTCCTTGGTGACGCCGAGGTGGGCGGCGATGTCGTCTGCTGACAGCCACGGCTCGGTCACGTTGGTCCTCCCTCGACGGTGCGGGCCCCACCGGCTGGGACACCGTGCTGATTCTACCGAATCGGACCCCGTTTGTGCGGAGATGTCCCACCCAAGTGGGGTGCACCGCACAGGCGGGTGAGCGAAAATGAGGTATGGAGCGAATCTTCCCCGACGGCGGGGAGGCTGTCCGTGAGCGGGCGCCTGGGCCGATCCATGTTGAGACAAAGGTGTTTGACCAGGTCGTCGAGCCTGTGGCCTACATGTGCTTGAAGTTCATGTTGTTCCGCGAGGGCACCTCCTTGGTGCACTCCGCCCACGGCAAAGTGCAGGCCCACCCGGGAACACTGGTGATCGTGTGCGCGGGCACGCTGTGCGGCGGTATCCCCGAGCCCAGCGTGAAGGTCACGACCGCCTACGTGACCTTGGACTACCTCTTGGATCAGCTGACCTGGCGACTCAACGGCTTGCTGCTGGACCGCCACCAGGCGGAGACGATCGCGGCGAAGTCCTTCCGCCACAACATGTGGGCCACCCGCCTTGACCGCGGCACTGCGGCCCAGATGGGTGATCTGCTGGATCAGGTCGAACGCGTCCAGTCCGAGGGCGGTGGCTTCTACGAGGTGGAGGCCACGTTCATCACCCTACTGAGCCTGCTGGTGCCACTCATGCCGTACCAAGACATCCCTTCCGGCCCGGTGCGGTCATTGACCGGGGACGGCGAGGGCGGCCGGTTCCCGCCGCTGCGCCCTGAGATCGTCTCCGTCGGCCACGCCGTCCAAGCGAAGCTCTCGCATAAGTGGACGCTAGGTGACCTGGCGGAGATCGCCCACCTGTCCCCGCGTCAGCTCGGCCGCGCCTTCCGCGAGTCCTACGGCCTGCCGCCGATGTCCTACGTGTCGATGTTGCGGGCCAAGGAGATGGCTCGCCTGATCCGCGAGGAACCTGGCAGCTCCGTGGCGGCAGTGGGGCGTATGGTCGGCTGGAAGGGCCGCTCGAACGCACGGGAGAGGTTCGCGCGCCTGCTGGGCATCGGCCCGGATGAGTATCGGAGGCGGGCTCTTGGTCCGGATCTGGCCACACCTGGACCGGATACGGCCGAAACCGCCGCTGAGGGCTCGTAATCCTCCCGCGGGCTTGCTTGTCTGGTAGTGCGTCAGGTGTCACGCCGGGTCCCTGACGGCCAACCCCGCCAGCGACCCCAAGCGCTGCACCACCCCTATCTCTTCTTGACCGTCACTTTCTCGTTGGACTCCTCGGCGCACCTCATTGCCATAGTGGGCTGACCCCGTTTCGTAGGTCCGGTCGTTATGCGAGTCGTCCTGTTGCCCGCGGTGGCGGGCAGGGAGACTGGTCAGATCATGACGAACAGGAGGAAGCGTCACACTCCGGAGCAGGTCGTCCGCAAGCTCGGGCAGGCCGACAGGATGCTCGCCGACGGGCAGGATGTCACGGCGGTGTGCCAAGAGCTCGGGGTGTCCGAGCAGACGTACTACCGGTGGCGGAACCAATACGGCGGACTCAAGGCCGACGACGCGAAGCGCCTCAAGGAGCTCGAGAAGCAGAACGCGACGTTGAAGCGGCTGCTCGCCGAAGCGGAGCTGGAGAAGGCCGCGCCCAAGGAGCTGGCTGAGGGAAACTTCTAGGCCCGGGCAGGCGCCGTGCCGCCGTCGCGCACCTGATCAGGACACTGCAGGTGAGCGAGCGGATGGCGTGCCGTCTGGCCGGGCTCTCCCGCTCCGCGTACCGACGCCCGCTCAACGCCGACACGGTCACAGCCCAGGTCTTCGCGGCGTTTGCTCGTGGCTACAACGAGGTTGCACCCACCTGGGGCGTGGACCCTTTCAGCGATGAGGAGCTGGTCAGAACGTGTCACTATGACCTCAGCCTGGATCCGCGCTTAGGGCGGGAGGAGTGGGACCTGGTGAAGCGCGCCCTGAAGACCGAGCTGAAGTATGGGCTAGATCGGTTCTGATTCTCCTAGCTGTGCGCCTGGCGCACTGCGAACCGAGGATTCAGTCGATCAGGTGTGCGGTGACGATCAGGTTCTCGGCGTAGTGGAACTGGAAACGTCCCCCGGCATCACCGATCGAGGGTCCGGAGCAGGTGATGAGGTACAGGGTCGGGGCCCCGTCTGCGCGGAACAGCTCATCGTCGGGCAGCTGATCCTGATCCGCGGTCTGGAGGCCGGTGACGAGGTAGTGGTGAGCAGTGCCGGCCTCGTCGGTGACGATGATCTGCTGGCAGGGCTTGGCCTGGTGCAGGTGCCCCCACGGGGAGAGTTCACCCCCTGCCTCGGAGAGAGCGCCTGGAGCGTAATCCACATGTCCGGCAAGGATGCTGGCCCCGTGGGTGGAGCCGATGGGCATGGAGGGCGCGTAGCGGATACCAGCCGGGGCATCGGGCAACACGGGACTGGTGCCGTGCGTGTCCGTGGCCCAAGGAGCGGTGAGGTTCAGGGCGGGCAGGCTCCAGGTGCCGGGCTGGTTCTTCGTCGCCTCCGGGGCTGGCGTGGTGGTGGGGCAGGTGGTGCCCGCGTAGGTCTGCTGTGGGGTGGGTGCTTGCTTCGTCCCGTCGGTGGAGACGGCGACGTGCTCGGTGTCCGCGGGGATCTGCTCGGCGGGGCGGGGCCAGATGAGGGCGACGGCCAGGGCCAGGAGGAGCACACCGGAGAATCCCAGGATGATCTGGAGGCGGCTGGGGCGGGCATGACGGGTCGTGGCCATCGTGGCGGTCCTCTGTGGTGGTGATGGGCCGGGCGCGGGTCTGGCCGATGTGGTCAGGGCCCGCGCCCGGGGTTGGGTGATTGCCGGTGCGGCTACTGCTGGGCGGCGGTCTTCTTCCGGCTGACGATGATAGTCGCGCCGATCAAGGCCAGGCCGGTGGCTGCCGCGCCGACGCCGAGGCCCGGGTGGGTCTGGGCGGTAGTGAGGACGGTTCCGGCCTCGCCGGTGCGGAAGCCGTTGGTCGGTGCGGCAACGGTGTTGCCGCTGGTTGCCGCGGTGCCGGTGGGCCGTGCGGCAGCGGCAGTGCCCTGGTTGCCGTTTGCCGTGGTGCCGGCGGCAACGGAAGTGCCGATGTCACCGGTTGCCGCGGCAGCCGGGGTGTCCGTGCCGGTCGCGGGGGCTGCCGTTGCCGGTGCCGGAACGGTGGCGTTGCCGGTGGCCGGGGTCGTGGGCTGCGCCGGAGCGGGCTGGGCAGGCGTTACGGGGTCCGGCTGTGCGGGTGCAGGCTGAACGGGAGCCGGAGCCACCGGGGCCGGGTCCACGGGCGCGGGATCAACCGGAGCCGGATCAACTGGTGCCGGATCCACGGGTGCCGGAGTGGGATCGACCGGGGCCGGATCAACGGGGTCCGGAGTCGGGTCCACGGGGTCGGGGGTGGGGTCCACCGGGTCCGGGGTCGGGTCGATGGGCTCAGGCGTCGGGTCCACCGGCTCGGGGGTGGGGTCCACGGGGTCCGGGGTCGGGACGATGATCGGGTCCTCATTGGGCGTGTCCGCACCGGTGACGGGGTTGGTGTCCGCGGCCGGGGTGAGGTCGGCGTCTGCCGGGGCCTCGGCGGCGTGGGCTCCGGAGATGCCCATGATGGTGATGCCCACGGTGGTGGCCGCGATCGGGAGGATCGGGGGCCGGGTGGTGCTCAGACGGTGACGAGCTGCGTAGCGCATGGTGTGTGTCCCTCTTTCGTTACTTGATGGTCTTCAGGTGGTGATCGTCCACAACGACGTTGCCGGTGTCCGTGGTGGTGACCACGGTGTGGGAGTCGTTGGTGAGGCGATCGCCGGTCCCGGTGATGGTGACCTTGTTGTTGGTCACGACGTCGCCGGAAGTTTTCATGCCGGGGTTCTTGGAGATGTCCACGGACTTCCCGGAGGCTGTGATGACCCGATCCTTGGCCTGGATCAGGGAGCCGGTGTCGGTGATGGAGGTGTCTCCTGCCGCCCCGGTGGGGATCTCGGTGGTGGTCACGGCCTCACCGCTGGCGCGGTCGTGGAGGATCAGCCGATCGTTGCCCTTGTGGCCGGACCAGAGGATGGCGACGTGGCCGTCCTGGGTGGGTCCGATCCAGGAGAGAATCGTGGCTCCCTTCTCGGGTGCGCGCAGCTCGGTCGTGGATTTCACGGCACCGTTCTCAGCGGCGGAGGCCAGACTGCCGGTCTTCTCGGTGGTGGCTTTGGCCCACACGGCCAGGCCGGTTTCGGGGTCCTGGGCGGCGTAGGCGGCGGTCTTGTCGGGGGCGTGGAAGGTCTTGGTGTCGTTGCCGGTGAGCACGCGGACGGTCCGTCCGTCCTTGGACTGGTATGCGATGGTTCCGGCCCGGTGGATGAGGTTCTCCTTGTCGGTGGGCGCGGGGACGTCCTGGCAGGTGAAGGAGTCTCCTTCGGGGAGGCAGGCCTGCGGGGCTTGGCCCGTGGTCCCAGCGGTGATGTAGAAGCCGCTGGTGCCGTAGGGGTATGCCTGGCGGTCGGTGAGGGTGCCTTCTACGGTCTTGACGGTTTCGCCGCTGTGGGCATCCACGGCGATGAAACCGGTCTCGTTGGCCACGAGCAGGTGCTTGCGGTCCACACTCACGGCTGGCGTGAAGCCCTCGGAGACTGACTGACCCCAGGCGGTGGTGGTCGAGGTGGTCTGGGATTGTGCTGGGCCTGCCGTGTTGGTGGGCATGGTGTGGGCCAGGAAGAGCACGCTGAATCCGGCGATGACCAGGAGCAGGACCGCGGCGATTCCGATCCCGAGCAGGCGCGGTTTCCACCGGGAAGCGGGGCGTTCGTCGGGGTCGGTCTCGTCCAGGTCGGTCTGGTGCTCGGGGTCGTCTGGCTCCAGGCCGGGGAACACCTCCTCCAGGGCGGTGGTCTCCTGCTCCTGGGCCTGGAGCCGGGCCAACGCTGCGATGGGGGTTTCGGATTCCTCCTGCTCCTCGGCGTCCGGGGCCGGCTGCTGCGGTTCGTCGGCGGGCTCGGGGACCTGTGTGTCCTCGATCTGCTCGGTGAGTTCGTCCTCGGTGAGGGGCTCACCTGTCCCATTTGGGACAGGTGATTCCTGGAGGACTGGGCTGATCGTGCGGGTGACGGGGCCTGCCGGGTCCAGACCGAGGATCTGTACGGGCACGTCGGCGTGGGTGGCCTCGGCGACGTCCTGGAGGCGGCTGGTGGCCGATTCCAGGGTGCGGAAGTGGTCGAAATCCCGGTCCTTGGTGGAGAGGACCCAGTGGGAGAGTTCCAGGCGGGTGTCTGCGGCCTGGTCCTCATGGCTTTCGGTGGCCTGGCCCTCAGCGGTGATGAGGAAGTGGCTGTAGGCGGTGCCGTCGGTGTCCACGGTGGCCACGGGAATGGCGTCTTCTCGGATGCGAGCCTGCCCGGCGAGGATCTTGATGGCTTCGGCCCAGCTGGTGCACTTCACGTCGGTCCCGTCGATGTGCAGCTGCATGGCCGTGGGGGCCAGGGCCAGGTGGGTCAGCTCCGCCGGAGCAGTCGTTTCGGGCGTCATGCTCGGTATTGGTGGTGGGCCCGGAAACCGTAAGTCAGGGGCGGTCTCAGAGGGGCGAGGAGACGATGAAGGGGAGGTCGGGAACCGTGTGCTCACGGTTCCCGACCTCCCCTGCCGGTGTGGTGGGGCGGCTTAGTAGGGGTTCTCGGTGATGGTGCCGGGGTCGGCTTCCTCGTTGGCGGTGGAGACCAGCTCCTCCAGGTCCTCGGGCTCGGAGTCGATGTTGTCCATCCACCAGCCTGCGCGGGTGATGGTCCGCGCCGGTTCCAGGATGCGCGCCTCGAAGTCCTCTTCTGCCATGTCCCCGTCGTCCACGAGTTCCTCGTGGGCCTTGATGATGAGGTTGTTGCGGAAGATCGAGGCCCACTCCAGCTGCGCCTCGGTTCCGTCGAGGTCAGGCAGGCCGAGGTGTTCCTGGTTGCGCTCGGCGAGGGCCTTGCGCTGTGCGTGGAGTTCGTCCTTGTGGTTCTCGCGCCAGCAGGCGGTGCACTCGTCCTGGGTGGAGAGCCAGGAGGCGAAGGAGGCGCGCTTGCCTGCGGGCTTGCTGGTGAGGTCGCGGTTCTCGGTGTGCCCGCACTTGAAAGTCACGTCCCAATGAGTCTTGACGGCCATGCTGTGTCCCTCTCGTCGTGGTGGGTGAATCGTCTCGTATTCTTCTCCGGCTTCTGGTTCGTCAGTCACTTGGTGAGGTCCGGGATCGTCAGGACGGTCTGGGTGAGGATTTCGTCGTTGAGGCCGACGTAGGTCTGGGTCGTGGAGATGTCGGCGTGGCCCAGCAGTTCCTGGACGGCTCGGAGGTCTTGGGTGGCGTGGTAGGCGGTGGTGGCGAACCAGTGGCGCAGCTGGTGGGAGGTGTAGCCGGGGCCGAGTAGTCGGGAGATCGTGCGGCCGATGTTGTCGGAGCTTCGGTGGTCGTTGAAGCGGCCGGGGAAGAAGTAGCCGGTGGCCTTCAGCTGCAGGATGGGGAGCAGGCATGGGTGAGTGGGGATGAGGCGGGTGATGCCGCCTTTGCCGGTGATGGACAACCAGTCGTGGAGGACGTCGCTGGTGTGCAGGGTGGCGATCTCGTTGCGGCGCAGTCCTGCGTAGGCGGCGAGCAGGAGCATGAGTCGCTGCTCGGTGGTGGTGGTCTTGGCCAGTGCGGTGCTGAGGACTTGGTCGGGGGTGGGGCGGGCTCGGCGTCGGGGGACCTTGATGGACAGGAGGGCCTTGGTGGGGTCGTCTGGCCGCTGGTCGGTGGAGGTTAGCCAGTGGTAGAAGCGGCGGATGGAGGCGAGGGCGGATTCTCTGGTGGCGGGGCACCAGTCGGGGTTGGCCAGCCAGGTGCTGATCTGGGTGGTGGTGATGGTGGTTGGTGTGACACCGGGGGTGTTCTTGGCGAGGTTGGCGATCCACCAGGTGCGGGTCCTGATGGTGCCGGGTCTGCGTCCTGCGGCGGCAAGCCAGTAGGAGAAGTGCTTTAGGGCCTCGGTCCAGGGTTGGGTAATCATCCCACCGGTATCTGCCAGCGGAGTGCGGTCTGGCAATGGTCGCGGTCCTTTGTTACGTAGGAGTGATGCCGGGTGTCCGCAAAACGGTGGATTGATCGGACAGTGCCAGACCAGATGGTCACCGCCGCTGCCATCGGGTGAGCGCCGTCCGGTTCGTGTGTCCAGAAACTGGACGGGGCCGGATAGAATCGGACGGAGGTTTTTCCGGACAGATGAGGGGTGAAGGTGACGGTCTTCGGCTACGCGCGGGTATCCACCATGGACCAGCATCTGGAGGTTCAGCGTTCGGAGCTCATCGAGGCCGGGTGCGATGAAGTCTTCACGGATGTGGTCTCGGGGGCTCAGCAGTCCCGGCCGGGACTGGGTGCGTTGCTGGAGCGCGTGGCGCCAGGGGACGTCGTGACGGTGGTGCGCCTGGACCGGCTTGGGCGGTCCATGATGCACACCCTCACCCTGATCAGCCGGTTCCGGGAGGACGGGGTGAGGTTCCGGTCCCTGCGGGATGGCATCGACGCCGAGACAGCCGCCGGGCGCCTGATGATCGGGCTCCTCGCCTCCGTCGCTGAATATGAACGCCAGCTGATCCGAGAACGGACCGCGGCCGGGCTTCGGTCCGCAAGAGCTGCAGGCCGTACCGGCGGGCGCCCCCGGGCGATGACTCAGGATCGGATTGCCCAGCTGCGGCAGATGTTGGGCCGGGGGCTCACTCCCCCGGAGATCGGGAAGCTGCTGGGTGTCAGCAGGTCTACCGCCTACGACTACGTGCGTCAGGTCCGCGCGCTGGATGATGCCGCTGGGAGTGATCAGCGGGAGGGATCGCGGGGGTCGTAGCCGAACATGGCACGCAGATCCCGCCGGGTGTTCTCCGCCCATCGGTGATCGGACGGGGCAGCCGGCAAGCCCAGGGTCTTGCCCGGCATCCCGGAGCGAGTGACCTTCCAGCGCCCGCCTCGGCCGGGCTCCACCGTGAAATCGTCCCGGTGCAGCAGCTTCACCACCTCGCTCACGGTCTCCGGCAAAGATCTTCGCGCGCCGGGCTTGGCTCGGTGCGTTCGGTGTCGGCCCGGCTCATTTTGCCCAATGGGAACCAGCGGACGCACGGAAAGCACCGTCTGCCCGTCATCCCCCACGATGACCTCGTACCCATGTCCGACGAACCGAGTGATACCGCGCTCCGGGGACTCGACGTCGTCGGGGTCTTCCATGACCTCGCGGACCCGGGTGATCGTCACCCCTTGCGGCGCATCCATTCCCGGAGGGCAAAATGAATCAATTTTGCACACACTAGGGGTCTTCAGCAAATATAGGCAAACGTAACTTAGACTGAGGGTGTCAGACGATTACACCTCTACTTAGGTTAAGCGTGTTACACGCACCTGCGGGACTCAGTCTCCCGCGGCAAGAGTTGGCTGACCAATATTCCCCTCCCTGTCCGGAGCCGACTTAAAGCCTAGGCCAATAGCGACCCGTTCAAGCTTTAAGCTTTGGGGCGGTTCAATCAGGTGAAAATGGGCCGGGGCTGGGATGGTAAAATTGCCACCCCAAACAACAGTCCCGTCTAGCTCTCCCAAGATATCTTTAATAACGCGCAATTGACGCGGAAAAAATGTCTCGCTCATTCCGTACGGATGCTGTTCGACTTGAATGCTAATTGCTGTTCCTGACAGGTATGTGGACTCGAAACCCTGGCTAACATTTCGGTCAGTAATATGCGAAGTCAGGTCACCATCTGATAGCTGATGGATTTCATAGTGATACCGTCGGCAACATGAACTAACAACGCTGCTACCAGAGGATTGGCCAGCCGGAGGTTCTGATTGGACCCTTCGACAGGATACGTCTCGGCGTTGGTGATAACAGGCCACCCGTTGATAGAAGCACCCTGAGCCCAGGGGCCTCGCTCCGTAGATCCCTGGCCAGTCTCAGGGGCAGCGAACGCTGGTGTCGGGCTGCATAGAGCCACGGTGGCTGCCAGCGGTGTGAAAGAAAGCAGGGTTCTACGCGAAATCACAGAGGTCATAAGGTTTTTCTTCCATCAGTAAGGCTTCGAAGAGTGCAATAAACGTAATACAGCATAAACAAAGCCGAGATTATCGTGACGGCCATAAGAAAAATGTACACAACATTTACCCACACGGGGATGATGTCATCTGCTGCGTTACAGTGAACTGAGATATAATATAAATTGTTATCAAACTTGTATCTATCAAACTGTGGTTCCAACCGAGCGCCATGCTTCGCGCAATCCTCCCTTATGTCTAGGGTTGTTCCCGGTGGCCAGATACGGAACAGCCCGGTGCAACTCGCTAAAAATCCTGTAAGCAATGTAAGAATTATGCTCTTACCCCAGTAGGGTATTCTCCTTTTTTTCACTGGTCCAACCGCTTCACTAAGGCATCGGTGAAACCTCTTTCGAACTCGTCCAATTTCTGCGCAGACAACAACGGCGGCTGCATTACAGCCCCCATCAATATCGTACGGGCCCCAACCACGGCCCCGTCAGTACTGCCGGCCAACAAATTATGGGTAATATTTTTAGCCTTGTTAGCGTTAGTGAATCGATCATAGAAAAAGCGGCGAATCCGCTGGTGCGTCCCGGGCTGCTGATAAGCATGCCTGATCGCATCTGCCACGCTGGTGCCAGCATTGATGTTTTGCGCCAACAGGTATCCGTCAGCATCAACAAGCAAATCAGAGTACCCAAAACTGGTCTCCACACCGGGTATCGCAAAACGTGCTTGGCAAAAATCATAACCTGAGGCATATCGTTCAGCTTGCTTCCGCCAATCCGCATAGAACGTAAATAAGTCCCCGCCCCAGCCGAGGACATCACCGGCATTAGTCATCCCGTCAGCAGGCTTCGGTATCTTCAGATGCCCCTCCAAAGTGGCCATCAGATGCTGAGTGTCCAACGAGTACCCAGTTTCAGGATCTACTGCATCACTAACCAACGTTGCCCCGTGGCTGTTGGCAAAGTCAACGAAACCCTGGTCCACTGGATCAATAACGATTTTCCACTTAAAGTCATTATACAAGGAATGACGATAGTAGTTGCAGACCAGAACATTAGCATCAGATTTCCCGTACTGCTTTGCTAAGTCATAGAGCTTCTCGACGCTATCGACAAAGTCGATGGCCCCATGAACTGGAGCGCTAATCGATGACTGACCCGCGTCTCCTCCTTGATTTCGCCAAACATCTTTATCCAGGTCAAATGAATTATCCCCTAGGTCAATGTGGAACTCTTTGATCTGATTGACCGACCAGTTCTTCGGCAATGGGTATCCCAAATTCCCTGAAAACCCCCACGACATCCCAGAAACGAAGGAAAACCTCGCGAAGGTCTCCTGGGTAACGTTGGCGCAGACGTTGCGGGACCCATAGACCCCATGAAGATACTTCTTTCCTTTTGAGGCCAGACCCGCCTGGACACCCTGGAAATAGGGGATCACCGCACTGGTGATGTCTTCCTGTGTAAAATCAGTATCTACGGCAAAATAAATGACCGTCCCAGCGCTAAACCCGAATCCGGTAGCTAGGTGGTGAGCCAGCAGCCCGTGCTGGAAACCCTGACTGTAGGTGAAATCTTCGATTCTGCGACCATTGTCCTGGAAGATTGGGAAAACTCTCATCCCGTGGGCGAAGATGCGTTCCAGCTCCCCGGGTTTTATGTTTTTATTCAGATCAACCTCACCCGGTCCCGGAGCCGGGTTGTACAAGTAGCGGCCAACGATTTGGTAACCGTGGGTTTTCAGCCAGATCGCACGTGCCTCGGTAATCTCAAAGCGTGTATCGCACCCGGTCGTGGTCCGCTCCGGATCTCCCATCGATACTAGAAGTTGAGCCCAAGTCGGGTAGTCCCCCGTGCCCGTTTCTGGCAATTGACTGAATTTCTGGAAGGAACGCACAAACGTGGCCAGCCCAGCATCGAAGCTTGCACGCATGTTCGTACGAACATCTTCGCTTGAATCTCGGGTTGGGTCGGAAGGAACCGGTTCATTGAAGACACACGCCGCCGAGAACAGCTGCACGAAGATTCCAGTAGCTCCCTGGGTTAGTGTGTGCTTTTTCAGAAGCCCCTGAGTCGAAGGACCAAAATTACCGTTAGGTTCAGTAATGCCCAGCTCATACTGCAAGGCAATTACCAAAGATTTTTGAACATCACGGGAGTAAATACCATCAGCTGGTCCGATGCTGAACTCAGACTTGGTGTAGTACCGGCCGTTGAGCCATTGTTGGATCCCACGGATTTTCTCAGTACCACCGGCGACAACGATGTACGCATCCATATTCAAGATGCACCGGAACACATCAGCGGTGACATCACCGGAAGGCGGGGTTCCCATATTGGTTCGGAGCTGGCTTACAGCTGCGCCGGTCCTGGCATCAAAGGTCCCGAGAGAATTGGCACCCCAGTATCCTTTACAAAATAAGCCATACTGGAGAATGCGAACAATGTTTTTGTTTTTCTTCCACCCAACACCAATCGCCCCTAATGCGGACAGCTTGGCGATCGTCCCAGGACCGAAATTCGCCACCAGGGTAGTAATCCCTAATTCGTGCTGCAGGCCCATAACCAGCGAATATATTGTTGACCACCCGATGGTCCCATTTTCAGGACACGGCTGATACCCAGGAACCTTTTTATACGTGGCATTGACCCATTCTTGAGTGTCCTTGACCTTCTGATCCATTAACAGTACCTATTTTTCTTGTCGGAGAGCAAGGCCGGCACCTCGAGGTGCTGGCCCTAACCGGGTTTTTAGCATATCCGGATCAGAACGCCGCCAGTCGGGAAGTAAAGTGAGGTTGGCCCCGTCTTCCCAGACAGGCGGTTGTTCGGTCAGGCTGTGCGTCAGCTCGTACCGTATCCACTCTAGCGGACCGAAGTGGCCGGTGTCGGAGGATGAGCCGCGGGCGTCTTACCGGCTCATCGCAGTTGAGGGTGTAGGGCTGGTCTGAATCCGCCGGCTTCGAGCAGGCTGCGGGCGATGTAGTGGGTGAGGTTGCGGAAGCCGAGGGCGGAGCCGCGGAGGTGCTCGAGCCGCCCGTTGATCGCCTCCGTTGGGCCGTTCGAGGTGCCGGGCCGGTCGAAGAACGCGAGCACGTCGTCGGCGCGTCGAGCCAGGGTGCGGCCCAGGCGGGCAACCTCGGGCAGCCCGGAGGGGACACCGGCGGCGATGGTGTCGATCAGGGCGCTCATGGTGGCCTTCCCGCTCGCACGGTCGGGGTCGCGGTAGGCGGCGATCGTGCGCTGGTAGACGCCCCAAGTGACCTCGACCGCGGTGTGACGCTCCTCGGCGAACAAGTCCTGTAGGCGGGTCTTCTGCCGGTTGGTGAGCAGGTCGGCGCCGGTGTGCAGGCTGCGACGGGCCCGGTACAGCGGGTCGCCAGCGCGGCCACGGCGGCCGAAGATGTCCTGCTGGGTGCGACGTCGGCACTCATCCAGGGCATCGGCGGCCAGATGGACCACGTGGAAGGGGTCCATCACCGGCTCATCCGAATCCAGGGTGTAGTCGTGGTCTGAGGCCGCCGGTATCGTTGGACACGGCACTATGAGCACAACTTAAGACGCGCCTCGGCGCGGAGGAGTACAACCCGATGAAGCGCAGAGCGGCACGACCATCCCGCCGCGACGGCCACCGAGCCGCCGCGGCTTCGTTGCGCTCGCGAAGGCCTGCTCGGGGGACACGCTGATGACCTCGCGGCTGACTGACTACCAGGCGAAGTACTACGCGCACGAGCTGCAGCGCAGCTACGCCAACGACCACGTCGGCAAGCTCGCCGGCCTGCTGTTCGACGCGCAGGTGGAGCCGAAGCCGCACCAGATCGATGCGGCGCTGTTCGCGTTGCAGACCCCGTTCCTGCCGGGCGTGATCCTCGCTGACGAGGTCGGCCTCGGTAAGACGATCGAGGCGGGCATCGTCATCTCGCAGTACTGGGCCGAGCGCCGCCGCAGCATCCTGATCGTTGCCCCGTCGAGCCTGCGACAGCAGTGGCAGCAGGAGCTCTACGAGAAGTTCCTGATCCCGTCTGTCATCCTCGATCCGAAGTCGAAGGACTCGCTGCTTGCTGCCGCGGGCGGACGCTCAGCACAGGTGCTGATCTGCTCCTACGAGTTCGCGCTCCGGCATGAGACCTCGCTGCTGAAGGCGTGGGATCTCGTGGTCGCGGACGAAGCACACCGACTGCGGAACTACTGGACGGGCAAGACGAAAGCCGCCGAGGCCGTGGCGCACATCGTCAAAGGCGCCCATAAGACGGTGCTGCTGACGGCGACGCCGCTACAGAACAAGCTCGAGGAACTGTACGGGCTAGTGTCGATCTTCGACCCGGGCTACTTCTACTCCCTCGACGCCTTCCGGGAACGGTATGTCAAGAACCGCGACCTGGGCGGTGACGATGATCTGGTGGAGCGTGTGGCGGCGGTCTCGAAGCGGACGCTGCGGCGCGACGCGGACAAATACATCCACTTCACGAAGCGCCTGCCGCTGACGGTTGAGTTCACCCCGTCGCCCGACGAAGCACGGCTCTACGACTTGGTGAATGACTACCTGCAGCGCGACGAGCTGTTCGCCTTCGCGGGCAGCCAGCGCCACCTCTCTGCCCTGATCATCCGCAAGCGTCTCGGCTCGTCGACCTACGCGGTCGCGAGCACTTTGGAGAACATCGCCAACCGCCTAGCCGATGAGGTCGCTGCCGGGCAGCGCCGCGATGGTCGCGGTGGCCTCGTGGCAACCGACTTTGCTATCG
>OMJG01001372.1_pt1 | contig 14239 bp, 14 predicted proteins | sample 1646431 | NCBI WGS metagenome assembly OMJG01 (sample SAMN03771674, study PRJEB25209) | food metagenome | isolation source: Cotija cheese | place: Mexico:Jalisco,Michoacan | collected 2011-12-12
ACCACCCCTCCCTTGCTACCTGACGGCGGCCCAGATACCTCGCGCGAGGTTGCTGGGCCGCCGTCAGGTAGCAATTGGGAAAAGGAGAGGGCGGGACGCGAACGAATCGCTTCCCGCCCTCTCGCAGTGCATCGATCAGATGCGCAGACCCGAGTGGTCGACCGGAACGGCCGGGCCGTTCGAGGTCGTGATCGTGGCCTTGCTGATGTAGCGGCCCTTCGACGAGGACGGCTTCAGACGCAGGATCTCTTCGATCGCAGCATCGAAGTTCTCCTGCAGAGCTTCCTCGGAGAAGGAGACCTTTCCGATGATGAAGTGCAGGTTCGAGTGCTTGTCGACGCGGAATTCGATCTTTCCGCCCTTGATGTCGTTGACGGCCTTGGCGACATCCATGGTCACGGTGCCGGTCTTCGGGTTCGGCATCAGACCGCGGGGACCCAGCACCTTACCGAGACGACCGACCTTGCCCATCATGTCGGGGGTCGCAACAGCGGCATCGAAGTCGGTGAACCCTCCGGCCACCTTCTCCAGCAGGTCATCGGAGCCGACGTAGTCAGCACCTGCTTCACGGGCAGCTTCTGCACGGTCGCCGGCAGCGAACACCAGGACCCGAGCGGTCTTACCGGTACCATGCGGAAGGTTGACGGTGCCGCGCACCATCTGGTCCGCCTTGCGGGGGTCGACACCCAGGCGGAGAGCGACCTCGACCGTGGCGTCGTACTTCGCCACGTTGGTCTCTTTGGCCAGGGCGATCGCCTGAGCCGGTTCGTAGTTCACATCTGCGGCGATCTTCTCAGCCGCGGCCTGGTAGGCCTTCGAACGCTTTGCCATCTGCTTTACTCCTTGCAGTCGTGGTGTGGGCTGCGTGGGCCCTGCCACTGTGTGGGGTGAGGTCTCAGACCTCGATGTCGGTGGTGATGCCCATGGAACGCGCGGTTCCGGCGACGATGCGGTCGGCCTGATCCAGGGTGTTGGCGTTCAGGTCGGGCAACTTCGTGGTGGCGATCTCGCGCACCTGGTCGGCGCTCAGGTGAGCGACCTTGACGGTGTGCGGGGTGGCCGAACCCGACTTCACTCCGGCGGCCTTCTTGATCAGTTCGGCTGCCGGCGGGGTCTTGAGCACGAAGTCGAACGAACGATCTTCGTACACGGTGATCTCGACGGGAACGATGTTTCCGCGCTGGGATTCTGTGGCGGCGTTGTAGGCCTTGCAGAATTCCATGATGTTGACGCCGTGCTGGGCAAGCGCCGGACCGATCGGAGGAGCCGGGTTAGCGGCACCTGCCTGAATCTGGAGCTTGACGAGGCCGGCTACCTTTTTCTTGGGAGGCATGTACGGTCCTTAATCTTGAGGTTTCGATGTGCCAGACATATACAGCACACCGTTCGATGGCGGCCTTCCGATAAGGGCCGCAATCAAACCACACCAGTATTCCATGCGCGCACGCCTGTGGGCAAATGCTCGTGAGGGGCATCACCGAATCGAATTCTCGCCATCGAATTCTCGCCGAGGCGGCCCCACCGGGGAACGCCGAAGGGGCCCGGATACATCCGGACCCCTTCGGTCGAGATCGCGCCGAGGCGATCAGCACACGTGTGCGGTCGTCAGAGCTTCGAGACCTGGTCGAAGCCGAGTTCGACGGGAACATCGCGCTCGAAGATCGACAGCAGCACGGTGAGCTTCTGCGACTCCGGACGGATCTCCTGGATCGTGGCAGGGTGGCCCTCGAAGGAGCCTTCCTTGACGAGCACCGACTCGCCGACCTCGAACTCCACCTCGGTGATTGGTGCGGACTTGGCGGCGGCCTCGGCGGCCGGGCCCTCGGCAGCGGCGGCTTCGGCCTGGCGCTCTTCAAAGATCGGGGCGAGCATCGAGAAGACCTCGTCGATCGACAGCGGGGTGGGGTCGTAGGCGTTGCCGACGAATCCGGTGACGCCCGGAGTGTGGCGCACGGCGCCCCACGACTCGTCGGTCAGTTCCATGCGGACGAGCACGTAGCCGGGGATCCGCACGCGGCGAACCTGCTTGCGCTGTCCGTTCTTGATCTCGACGACGTCTTCCATCGGCACCTGCGACTCGAAGATGAACTCTTCGAGGTTGAGGCTGACTGCGCGGTTCTCGAGGTTCTGCTTCACGCGGTTCTCGTAGCCTGCGTAGGAGTGGATGACGTACCAGTCACCCTCCTGCATGCGCAGTTCGGCCTTGAATTCCTCGGCCGGATCGACATCGTCGGCGGCGGCAGCATCCTGCTCGCCGTCGGCGGCGTCGTCCGAGTCGGCTGCCTCAGCGGACTCAGCGTCGGCCGGTTCGGGAGCGTCTGCGGTCTCGGCGGCGGGCGCCTCGGCGGCATGGGCCGTCTCTTCGGCTTCGGGCACCACAGCGGCACCCGGCTCCTCGGGAGTGACGTCCTGGGTCTCAGGGGTCTCCTGCTCAGGTGAGTTGGTATCCGACACCGATCAATTCCTCGCTTCGCGTTTTGTGATTCCCGGTTGGGGTGAAGATTGAGCTTAGGGGTGGGTCACGGCTGAGGCCGTGTCACCACAGGGGCCACAGCGGAGTTCCGCCGAACACCCAGCCGACGAGTTTGCCGAAGACCAGGTCGAGGCCCGTGACGAGAAGCATCATGAACAGGATGAAGCCCAGCACGACGAGCGTGTAGTTGAGCAGCTGCTTCCGGGTCGGAGTGACGACCTTCTTGAGCTCTGCCACAACTTCGCGGAAGAACTGCAGGATTCGTCCGAAGAATCCGAGCTTCTTGGGACCGGAGGCACTGCTGGGTGCGCTGCCAGTCTTCTTTGCCGGTGTGTCGCTCACACATCCCCACTCGGTCGGTTTCGTTTGGCTTCACAATTGTTCGTGCCGGTCGAGGACGGCGCCTGGCCGATGAGACTTCGGCAGAGTCAACTGCGCAGGGGTGACAGGACTCGAACCTGCAACCTACGGTTTTGGAGACCGTTGCGCTACCAATTGCGCCACACCCCTCTGATCGGACTGCAGTGATCGATTCGATCCCTGTGGTGTCCGACCACGAGAAACGAGCATACCGTGCCCGACCGCCGTTCGTCGAACCGAGGAGCGACGCAAGGTCTCGAACGTGTCGACGCTCACTCACCGACCGGGTTCGTCGACCGGCGGCTGACCCACGAGGGGTCTGGGTTCGGGGAAGCGCACCCACTGTCCGATCTGCACCTGCTTGTCCGGTGTGACGGTGATGACCTGCACGTCGATGGGGCGCTTCGTCTCGTTGTCGACGCGGATGATGCTCAGTTCCGCGTTCATCTTCAGCGGTCCCGGTGTCAGTGCATTCGCCAGGGCACCCCCGGTCGTCGAGCTGACGTAGCGGGTACCCGAACCGAAGTTCTCCGGTCCGACCCGTCGGTGCCAGTGTCCGCTCAGAGCGTAGTCGGCACAGCCCGAGCGCAGACTCGGTGCGCCGACTGCGGGGTCGTGGATGAGCATAATGTCGAAATCGGCCGCGCAGGCTTCGTCACGCAGCCGCTGCGCATACTGGTCGGCGGTGAGGTCCGTCTCCAGCTGCGGACCGGACCCGAACACGGTGCGACGCGGGTCGGCGGCGCCGAAGAAGGTCACCCCGGACAGCTCCGCCGCGGAGTCCTCGAGGACCGTCCAACCGCGGGTCTTCGCGTGCTGGGTCGTTTCCCTCGAATCATGGTTGCCCTTGACGATCATGCGCGGCAGCTTCTCCGGCAGTTCGTCGTCGAGGACATCGAGACAGTAGTTCTCTGCCGATGTGCCCGTCATGGAGATGTCCCCGCCGTCGATATAGGCATCGGCCCGACTCATCCCCGCGACCGCCCCGACGACGCGCGCCATCCCGATGTTGCAGTGGATATCGGACCCGTAGACGAACGTCGACACGCCCCTCCCGCCTCCGCCATCGCCGCTGTCGGCAGCAGGTGCGCCGACTCCGGCGGGCGGAACGAGCCCCCGATCGGACCAATTGCCGGTGATCGGACGGGAGTCCCATTGCGCCCGCAGCGCCCCGAGGACGTCGTCGTAGAAGGCGTCATTGTCCGCGGCGAAGTCCTGCACCGCGCCGAACGCCGTGTCGATGATCCCGCCGAGGCGGCCGGTGACCTGGGATCCGGCCAACGGCGTGTCCGCGAATGCCGGATCGGCGACGATCGGCTTCGGACGGTTGAGCACGACGGTCCCCAGTCCGGTGAGGACGAGCACGAGCACCAGCCCGATGCCGAGGAGTTCCTTGCCGGCGAAGGCCCGGATGACGATCTCGGCTCGGGTGGGTCCGAGGAAGAAGGCGAGGCCGACGAGTCCGCCGGTGATGAGGCAGACGGCCAGCGCCCAGCGGGTGAGGATCTCCTGGCTGAGACCGGCGATGACCTGGTCGATCTGTGCCTGCGGGGCCGTGAACAGCGAAGCGTAGGACGCGATGTCACCGCCGAGGGCGTCGACGGCTCCCCCACCGGGGTCGGCTACCGCCTCCAGGTCGGCCGCGGGCCGCTCTTCGTCGTCCGAGTCGCCGGACACGGGGATCTCCCCGATGTCGACGTGCAGTCCCAGACCGAGGGGGATGACATCCTCGGCGGGCACGAGCAGCCTGCCCAGGGGGCCGAAGTCGACGGTGAGCCGGGAGTCCGCGGTGACCCGGTACTGCGCCTCATGCGGACCGAAGGTGAGATCGGCTCGCGAGGTGAACAGTGCCCAGGGCAGGGTCACGAGTGCGACTGCCGCGAGGGTGATGACGAGTGCGGTGATTCTCCGACGTGATGACACGACCACAGTCTAAGGACGCCGCCCGTCGTCGATGGAGCAGCCGATGAAGGTCGGTTCGGGTTCGAGGGTGATGCCGAATGCGTCCTCGACCCCGGCGACGACCGTTGCCGCGAGATCGATCACATCGGCTGTGCTCGCGTGTCCCCGGTTCGTCAGAGCCAAGGTGTGCTTGGTCGACAGCGTCGCCCGCCCCTCGCCGAGGCTGTGGCCCTTGGAGAACCCGGCGTGTTCGATCAGCCAGGCCGCCGAGGTCTTCGTCTTCCCTTCGATCTTCGCCCCACTGAGCGGATCGGTCACCGGGTAGCGCGGGGCTTCTGCCGGCAGGATCTCGGGGTCGTCGACGATCGGGTTGGTGAAGAAGGAGCCGGCCGACCAGGAATCGTGATCGTCCCCGTCGAGGACCATGCCCTTCGACCGACGCAGCGCGATGACGCTGTCGCGCACGAGGGCCGCCGAAACGCGGGTGCCGATCTCGACGCCCAGTGCGGACGCAAGTTGGGCGTAGCGCACGGGCAGGGAGAGTTCGCTGCGCTGGAGGTCGAAGGTCACCGACAGCACGACGAACTGCGGGGTCCCGGCCGCGACCTGCGCGCGCTTGAGCGCCGAGGTGCGGTAGCCGAATTCGAGTTCGACGGCGGTGAGGTGGCGGATCTGACCGGCGACTCGGTCGAAGACCTCGACGGAGGAGATGAGCTCGCCGACCTCCGTGCCGTAGGCACCGACGTTCTGGATCGGAGTCGCGCCGACCGACCCGGGGATCCCGGACAGCGCTTCGAGCCCGGACAGCCCCAGGCCGAGAGTGTGGGCGACGAAGGAATCCCAGTCCTCCCCCGCCTCAGCGGTGACCCGGGTGTCGGCCGTCGTGGTCTCGGTCGTCTCCACCCCGGTGGTCCGGACCACGCAGACCGGGCCGTCGAAGCCGGCATCGGCGATGAGCAGATTCGATCCGCCGCCGATGAACAGGACTTGCGCCGTGTCCTCACCGTTGAGTTCGAGCGGGTGGGCGGCGCAGAAGTCGAGCAGTTCGTCGCGGGTGTTCGCGACGATGACCTGCGGGGCCGGCCCGCCGAGGCGGAAGGTGGTGAACGCGGACAGGTCCTGCGAGTGGGCTTGACTCACGCCGAGATCCGAACCTGGGTGCGGCTGAGGACATCGGCCGCACCGGACTTCACGGTGATGTCGATGCGGGCCGTACCGACGGCAGGGTCGACGCCACCGACCGTGGCGGTGAGCTTCAGCGAAGTCGTCGGAGTCGCCGGTGATCCGGTTTCGGCATCGGGGACGACGACGGGCGCGGAGAAGCGGGTCCGGTAGTCGACGATCGCACCGGGGTCGCCGAGCCATTCGGCCACCGGGGCGATGACCGCCGCCATCGACAGCATTCCGTGGGCGATGACATCGTCGAGACCGACCTCGCGGGCAAAGCGTTCGTTCCAGTGGATCGGGTTGTGATCGCCCGAGGCCGCGGCATAGTCGACCAGGGAGGCGCGCGAGAGCGGGATTTCGGATTCCACGACGGTGTCTCCGATGGTCAGTGTGGAGAAGTCGATGGCGCTCATTCTCCGTCTCCTCTCACGACGATGGTCGAGGTCACGGTGACGACGGGCTGCTGCGCGACATCGGTGATCTCGGTGCGGGTGGTGATCATGGCGTTGCTGCCTGCGGCCCGGACTCCGTCGACATGGGTCACGGCGGCCAGGACGTCGCCGGCGACGATGGGACGGGTGAACGAGAACTGCTCGGAGCCGTGGACGACCTTCGAGAAGTCGATGCCCGAATCGGGGTCGGAGATGTAGGCGGCTTCCGATTTCTGCGCGATGATCACGGCGAAGGTGGCAGGGGCGACGACGTCGCGGTAGCCCAGCGCGGTCGCCGCCTCGGTGTCGAAATGGTAATCGGCCTTCGCTCCGGTGGCGAGCGCGAATTCCGCGATCGCCTCCCTGGAGACCTCATAGGGCTGCGGCAGGAAGAACGTGGCCCCCTGCTTCTCCGTATTCACCGGCATATGCGCTCTCTCTTCTGCTGGGGTCGGTATCGACACCAGCCTAAGGCACGGCCTCTGGATGAGGCTCACCGGCGAAGAATTGATCGCGCGTTCGTATCCGGTTCATACAATTCCTGCACCATCGGCCTCATAGCTTCGAAACTAATATATGTTGTCCACATCACATTTGGTAAGGAGTAGTGCGATGACGAACGAATCCCCCAGCGCAGACCCGACGAGCCCCGAGGCACAGACGGCGAAACCCGGCGCGCGAGTCAAAGACGCAGTCGCGGTCCCCTCACCGCAGGCTCCCGGTCCCGGCGCTCCCGCCGCCGGTGCGCCGGCGGCCGCTGCGCCGGCAACCGCGACAGCCGCTTCCGGACCGGCCGCAGCCGATGACGCCCCACCGCAGGTCGAGGTGGCCGTGGCCACCGACGCCGCCTATGCCGGCAAGGAAGCCGACAGGGTCCAGCTGCATCGACCGCTGCGCAACGTGTCCGAGGTCCGGCACTACTTCCGCACGAATCAGACCCCGATCTTCTTCGTCGGCGCCACCCCATTCAACCTGCTCGGTCTCGACCGGTGGGTGCGCAATTTCTCGTACATCACCTACTACGACGGCTGGGACGGCGGGCATCCGCGCGTGTTCTCCCCGCGTTACAAGCCCTATGTCGAGTTCGAATCGGGTGAGGCGATCAACAACTGGCTGCTGCTCAACGCCGAGGTGCGTGCTCATATGACGCGCAATGTCCCCCATGGTGAGCGGGTGAAGGTCGCGATGGTCTTCTTCGACGAGGAGACGGAGCGGATCTGCCGGGAACTCGGCTACGATCTCATCCTGCCGTCGGCGGCTCTGCGCAATCAGCTCGATTCGAAGATCGAGACGACGAAGCTCGGCAATGAGGCCGGTGCGTTCTCCGTCCCGAACGTGCTGACCACCGCTGACACCTATGACGAGCTCAATGAGCGGGCCGCCGAGGCGGGGCTGGGCACGGATCTCGTCGTGCAGACCCCCTACGGGGATTCCGGGAAGACGACGTTCTTCATCTCCGATGCCTCCGGTTGGGAGACGCACAAGGACGACATCATCGGCGAGCAGCTGAAGGTGATGAAGCGGATCAACAACACTCCGGTCGCCGTCGAGGCGGTCATCACCTCCAGCGGAGTCGTCGTCGGTCCGTATCTCACGGAGCTGGCGGGCTTCGCCGAACTCACCCCGTACAAGGGCGGCTGGTGCGGCAATGAGATGAAACCCGATGTCCTCAATGCAGAACAGCGAGCGCAGACCCGTGAGCTCGTGCGCAAGATGGGCGAAGGTCTGCGCAAACGCGGCTACCGCGGGTTCTTCGAAGTCGATGTCCTCGTCGATCTCGACAACGACGACTGCTACCTCGGTGAGCTCAACCCGCGCATCTCCGGGGCCTCGGCGATCACGAACGTCACCGCAGGCGCCTATGCCGATGTGCCGCTGTTCCTGTTCCATCTGCTCGAGTACCTCGATGTCGAGTTCGACCTCGACATCAACGAGATCAACGAGCGCTGGGAAGAGCTCTCCGGAGCCGATGAGTGGAGCCAGATGATCATCAAGGAGACGGCTCCGATCACCGAGTACATCACGCATTCCCCGCTGACGGGTCAGTACTATCTCGACCAGTACGGGACGCTGACGTACAAACGTGCCGCGCTCGACTGGCACCCGCTGCAGAACGGCAGCGAGGTGTTCTTCCTGCGCATCTTCGGTGCCGGGGACTATCGCTGGAAAGGGGCGGACCTCGGAGTGCTGGTGACGAAGAATCCGCTGCAGACGAATGTCGGCGGACCCGATGCGCTGAGCATCCGGGCCAAGCACTTCATCGACTCGATCCGCGCGATGTATGCCGGAGTCCCGGTCGTCGCCGACGATCCGTCGCCGGCTCTCGGCGGGCCGGGAGCCAAGGGCGACTGAGCCCACACATCCACGGTGGGCGGAGCCGCCTCGGTGATAACCTCAACACGAACCGAGGCGGCTGCCAGCTGCCGCCCGCGGACACGTTCCGCGCCCGATCCGATGCGAGAATCAGAGGTGAAGAGTGATCGAACCGTCACCGGAGCACACCGCGGCCACTCCCCCAGCCGACCAGATCCCGACCCCATCGGCACCCGTCGATCCGGCTGCCGGGATCGACCGGGACAACTGGCAGGACCCGGACAATGTGCGCTGGTCATTCCAGAACGTCGCACGAGTTCTGCCGACGACGCCGATCTCGCGTGGCACCGGACCCGTGGCCGAGCTGTCCGTCGACCTTCAGGACCTCGGCGAGGTCGAGGTGCCGGCCACGGAGTATTCGGAAGCCCGCAGCGTCCGCAGCGTCATCGGATCCACGGACACGGATGCGTGGATGTTCATGCACAACGGGACCGTGCTCACCGAGGAGTACTTCGGGGAGATGACCCCGGCGACCGAACATCTGCTCATGTCCGTGTCGAAATCTCTTGTCGGCACCGTCGCAGGTGTCCTCGCCGGTTCCGGCGACCTCGATCCGAACCGTCTCATCACCGACTATGTTCCCGAGCTCGCCGATTCCGGCTACGCCGGGGCGACCGTGCGACACACCCTCGATATGCGTTCGGGCATCCGCTTCTCCGAGAACTACCTCGACCCGAAGTCCGAGGTCAGACAGATCGAGGAGCAGATCGGCTGGGCCGAGGCCAAGCGGGAGAACCCGGGCATCGGCATGTACGAGTTCCTTGCCACGCTCGAAGCGAAGTCCGACCACGGCGGAGTCTTCGAATACCGGTCGTGCGAGACCGATGTGCTCGGCTGGGTGTGCGAGAAGATCGCCGGCGAACGCATGCAGTCGCTCATGTCACGGGTGCTGTGGTCGCGGATCGGTGCCGAACAGGACGCGATCATCGCCACCGACCAGTACGGGGTCGGGATGTTCGACGGCGGCATCAACACGAGTCTGCGCGATCTCGCCCGATTCGGCTACGTCTACATCAACCGCGGCCAGTCGCTGACCGGACAGCAGGTGGCTCCGACGACGTGGATCGGCGATACGCTGACCACCACCGAGGATGTGCGGCAGGCGTTCGCCGATGGGCCCGGAGACAATCGGATGCCGGGCGGGGCGTATCACAACCAGTTCTGGTTCCCGTTCCCCGACTCCCACGCCTTCCTGGCTCTGGGCATCCACGGGCAGATGATCTACATGAACCCAGGCGCCAATGTCCTCGGCGTCAAGCTCTCGAGCTGGGGGCTGCCGCAGGATGCGACGAAGATGTTCCCGACGATCCGCGCCTTCGAGGCTCTCGCGAAGGCCGTGAACTCCCCCACCGCGGAGTAGCCGGGCACCAGCAGGCCGTCATCACGCACCGTCACCCGCAACCTGCGCCGTTGCCTTCACCTCGCACCGGCGGCGTCATCTCCTACAGGTGCTCGATCATCACGGGCCGTTCCTCGCATTACTTCCTGTTGCAACGGGTGGTTGTGCCAGGAGCGGTGAGTGATACTCACGTCCCGACCTGAAACGTGGTCAGCCCCCGGCACGGATGTGCCCGAATCGCCACAGCTGTCGCCGGATGCTCACATGATTCGACGTCTGACAGCAATCGGCCATGGCAGAATCGTTGACGTACCGACAACTTCTGTGATCGCGAGAGTACGAAGGAGCCAGACCATGACCCCGATACGCCGGACCACTTGGGCGCCCCGCCTGCTGACCGCCGCTGCAGGAACGGCTCTTGCCTTGACCTTGGCCGCATGCGGAGGCTCCGGCGACAACCCCGCCGGAGGTGAGCAGTCCGAAGCGGCACAGTCGACCGAGAGCGAGGACTCATCGGACGGCGGCTTCGGCGGAGGTGCCGTCGAGTCGAAGGCGGCGGAGACACCGGCGTCGGAACCCGCCGAGGCGGAACCGACCGACACGAAGTCGACCGACCCGTTCGCTGATGCCGCGACGACGACGAACTGGGCCAGCGACGATGCGATGAAAGTCGACGAAGAGGGAAACGGCACCGTGCCTGCCAGATCCATCGAGGCCGACCTCATCGACCTGTTCGAGAACAAACTCGACATGAAGGTGAAGAAGGCCGATTGCGGTGACGATATGGACCTGCGCGAATGGTACGGATTCGAGACCTGCGATGTCACAGTCAAGGACAAGTCGGCCTACGAGGGCGAGAAGACCTATTACGGCACCGTGAAGATCGTCGACCACAAGGGCGAGATGATCAAGTACGAACTCAAGTTCCCCGGAATCGACAAGGACGACTTCGACTTCAAGGACTGATCACCGAGGCGGCCTTCTCCCGGCCGACGCGATCCCCGATCTCCGGGGCCTCCTGCAGATCGCCGAGGCGGCCCTCCCCTCTCCGCCCGGTCGCCGGGTTCTCGTCAGCGCTGACTTCGTCGCCCGCACGGCTGTCGCCCGCGTGGCTGTCGTCCGCGTGGGCGACGAAGCGTCTCCGCGGGTGTCCCGACGATCCGGTGATGACATAGCTGCCGGCCGCCTCGGCGGGCTCCGGATTCGGTGCCTCCAGTGCGTCGCGGATGATCCGCCGCGGATCATACTGGCGGGGATCGAGCGTCTGCCAGTCCTCAGCGCCCACGGTTTCGGCGGCGCGTGTCCGCGCGGCCTCGACCTGGGCACGAAGCACGCGAACCATTTCGCCGAGTTTCTCAGCGTAGTGGGGCAGCCGCCTCGGGCCGAGGATGATCGCGGCGATGATGCCGACGAGGACGATCTTCTCGAAGCTCAGGCCGAACATGTCCGGCTCCTTTCCGTGGGCGTGGTCTGCGCTCGTCCGGTCTTCAGTTCATCGGCAGTCGGCGCCCCGAGGTTCGAGCGGTACCTGCGGGCCCGGGCGTGGAGCCACGCGATGGCGAGCGCGGCGAGGAAGAGCAGGACCATCGGGGCGGCGACGAAGAACATCGACAGCACATCGGCGGCGGGGGTGACCAGGGCGGCGAAGACGACGATTCCGACGATGCTGACCCGCCAGGCCTTCGCGATCGATCGGGCAGAGAGCAGTCCGATGAAGTTGAGGACGACGAGGAAGACCGGGAGGACGAAGGCGATGCCGGTGGCGATGACGATCTTGAAGACGAAGTCGAAGTAGTAGGACGCCTGGAGGATGGTGCTGTCCTCGCTCGAGGCGAATGAGGTGAGCACCTCGACCATCCGCGGGAAGACGTACAGGCCGGTGAGGCAGCCGACGACGAAGAGAGGAAGTGCGGCACCGAGGAAGCCGAACGTGTACTTCTTCTCCTTCGCGGTCAGACCCGGGGTGAGGAATCCGAAGATCTCCCCCAGCCACACCGGGCTGGAGAGGATGATTCCGGAGTACACGGCGATGCGCAGCTGCAGGTCGAAGGCCCCGGTGACGCTGTCGTAGTTGAGCGAAGCGCTGCGGGATGCGGCGAGGTCGGTGATCGGAGCGCGGAGGACGTCCATGACGAGGTCTGACGTGAAATAGCCGACGACCGTGCCGATGAGCAGTGCCACCGCCGCGCGCACCGCCCGTGTCCGCGCCTCCCGCAGGTGCGTGGACAGCGGCATCTTCTCCGCGGCGGCGGTGCTCATGATCGCGGCCGTGTCTGATCGGCTGGGCCGGCCTCGGCGGTGGAATCGTCCCTCGCCGAGGCGGGCGCAGGGGTGGGATCGGTGACGATCGGGTCGGTCACCGCTTCGTATCGCGGCGCAGGTGCCGCCTCACCCGACCGGGTGTCGGCCGATTCGTCCTTGAGGATGCGCACGGACTGTCCGAGGCTCTTGGCGAGTGCGGGCAGCTTGGCCGCGCCGAAGACGAGGATGATGATGGCGAGGATGACGAGGGCGTGTCAGCCCGTGAGGTTGTGCAGCATGATGGCGAGCCTTTCTCGGAGTTGTCAGGGCTTTTCGGGGGCGCCTTCGGGAGGGGTTCCTCCCTGGCCTCCGCCTGCCGGGGCATCGCCGCCGGTCGGTTCGGTGTCGGTGTCGACGGGGACGTCGAGTGTGGCGGTGTATCCGGAGTCGGTGTCGCCGCTGATCGTGGCGATCTGGTGCTCGCCTCCGTCGTCGCCGAAAACGTTATCGTCGTCGAGGCTGACGTTCGCAAGGTTCTTCACCGATCCGTCATAGGCGTCGAGTTCGTAGACGGCGTTGCAGGCGTCTTCGGGCATGGCCATCTGCGAGGTGGCGATGGCATTCTCGGCGTCGGTGATGGAGTCGACGTCCGGGTAGACCTCGAAGTGGATGTGCGGCCATCGGCCGGAATAGCAGACAGGGAAGATCGAGGTGAAGGTGACCTCGCCGTTCTCATCGGCGACCTGGACGCCGCGCAGCCAGGTGGCGTCCTCGACTCCCTCGGAATACATCGAGTAGCGGCCCTGAGCATCACAGTGCCACGCGTAGACGGCGGCGCCCTCGAACGGAGCATTGTCACCGGCCATATCGGTGACCGTGAGGGAGAAGGTCAGAGGCACCCCGTCAACGGTGTCGGTCCCGTCGATGTTCGAGCGGATGTCCGAGCGCACGATTCCGGAATCTTCGAGGATGTCCGGACCGTTCGTTCCGTCCGCCGGGTACGGGCCTGCCGTCTCGTCGGGGATCTCGGTGACCGATCCGCTGCTGCTCGAGGCCAAGCTCGTCGAGCCGGAGGCCTCGGAGGTGCAGGCGGCCAGGGCCATGGTGCCGACGCCGGCGCCGACGAGCCCGAGGACTCCACGTCGGCTGAAGAGGGTGCGGATGTCGAACGAGGCGCCCTGGTCGACGACCTCCTCCTCGGGTCGATCGAGGAGCCGTCCTTCGTAGGCGGGTCCGTTGGGGGTCTGGTCCGGTTCGGGTACGCGAGCCATGAGCTGTCCTTCCTTCGATGGTGTGATGACACCATCGTGGATATCGGCTCTGGCGCGGGACTGTGGCGTTACTGAGCGGCGACTGTGGAAGTCCAGACCGGCTGTGTTCCAGCCCACCAGTCGAGGACCCGTTGGGCCTGCAGAGTCACCCACCTCGAGGGCTCGCCGACCGGGGCGTCGACGTGGAACCAGAGGTCGCCGTCAAGACGATGGTCGTGAGTCCAGGTGCCGTCGTCCGAGCGTCCGTCCCTGATCATCCCGATTGCTTCTTCCATTAGCGGGGGCACCCCGCAAGATGAGTCGGCGGTCGCTACCGGGTGTGTTGGGAAGAGAGGCTCGCGCCGATGTTGTCACTGCGCTTCTGCAGTCTGTGGCGTACCTCACAGAGCAAGACCGGCATGGCAGGAAGGAATCGCGCAACACGGTCTCAAGGAGTCCCCGGACACAGAAACTCCCCCATCGGATTCATCATCCTGATGAGGGAGTTGATCGGTAGCGGGAGGGGGACTCGATCCCCCGACCTCACGATTAACAGATTCCAAGCAGACATGCTTCGACTACGACGTGAACTCGCTTCGCAATCTAGGGCATGTCTCCTTTATTGGCGGAGCCATGTCAGGATCGCGCTGATCACGACGGCCGCTCGATAGGTGATGGCGAGCTTGTCGTATCTCGTCGCTAA
>OMJG01001375.1_pt1 | contig 14224 bp, 12 predicted proteins | sample 1646431 | NCBI WGS metagenome assembly OMJG01 (sample SAMN03771674, study PRJEB25209) | food metagenome | isolation source: Cotija cheese | place: Mexico:Jalisco,Michoacan | collected 2011-12-12
AACCTCGCGCGAGGTTGCTGGGCCGCCGTCACGTAGTAATTGGGGTCAGAGGGCGAAGAAGGTTTTGAGCTCGGTGCTCAGCGAGGTCAAGCGTTCCTTGAGGGCCGGTTTGAGGGAGGCACTCGCCGAGGCGGCCGGCAGACGCACTCCTGCGCTGGCGGCCGCACGGGCATCGGCATCGGTCGCAGCCTGGAGCTCGGAGGGCTCGGCGACGACTTCGAGATAGCACTTGAGTTTCGGTTCGGTGCCCGACGGACGCACGATGACCCGCGAGTTCGACTCCGAGAGCAGCAGGATTCCGTCGGTCGGAGGCAGCCCCTCGTACCCGGCGGAGAGGTCGTGGACCTCGGCGACGGGGGAGCCGGCCAGCGTGGCCGGAGGATTCTCGCGCAGCTTCGCCATCGCCGTGGCGATGAGGGAGACATCGTCGAGGCGGAAGCTCAAGGGAGCGGTGGCGAAGTAGCCGTCGCGGGCCCGGATCCGATCGAGTTCGGCCTCGATGCTCGATCCCTCGGCTTTGAGCCGGGATGCCAGAGCCGCGAAGGTCACGGCTGCAGAGATGCCGTCCTTGTCACGGACCGCAGCCGGATCGACGCAGTAGCCGAGCGCCTCTTCGTAGCCGAAGACAAGGTTGGGAACTCGGGAGATCCACTTGAACCCGGTGAGCGTGTTCACCGCTGCGAACCCGTGGCTGGCGGCAGCGGCGGCCAGCCCACGGGAGGATACGATCGAGTTCGCGAACACCGGAGTCTCCGCCCCCGCCGCATGATGTGTTCCCGCAGTCAGGCGCGTCGCGGCATCCTCACCGAGGAGGAGCCCCACCTCGTCACCGGACAGCTGTCGGTAACCGGTCGCGGCAGAGTCATCGGGAATGGCCGCGGAGAACCGGTCGGCGTCCGGGTCGTTGGCGATGATGAGCTCGGCGCCGACCTCACGGGCCAGGGCGAAGGACTCGTCGAGAGCCCCGGCCTCCTCGGGATTCGGGAACGACACTGTCGGAAAATCCGGATCCGGGGCCTGCTGGGAGGTCACCGGGTGAAGGCTCGTGAACCCGGTGCGGGTCAGCGCCGCCTCGGCGACACCGGCACCGACACCGTGCAGAGAGGTGAGCACGATCGACAGATCCGCTTCGGCCCGCACACCCAGATCGTCGATGCGAGACAGGTACTGCTCGACGATCGACTCGTCGAGGTGCTCCCACCCTGATTCGGCTCGTGCCACCGAGGCCACGGATTCGACCGCGGCGATCTTCTCGGCGATGAGCGCATCTGCCGGGCTGACGATCTGCGCCCCGGCACCGGCGAGGGCGGCAGCAGGCTCGGATTCGATGGCCTGCAGCGGACGCTGTCCCAGGTAGACCTTGTACCCGTTGTCGGCCGGGGGGTTATGGCTGGCCGTGACCATGACACCTGCATCCGCTCCCCGCTGTGACAGCGCGAACGCCAACAGCGGGGTCGGCAGCTGGTCGGGCAGCTGGATCGCGACCCCGCCGGCGGCGGTGATGACGGCGGCGGTATCTCGAGCGAACTCCGCGGACTTGTACCGGGCATCGCAGCCGATGACGACGCGGAAACCCTCACCGACGGTTTCGGCGAGGAACGCGGCCAACCCTGCGGCAGCCCGGATGACGACGGCCCGGTTCATCCGGTTCGGGCCGGCGGCGATCTCGCCGCGCAGGCCGGCGGTGCCGAAGACGAGGGGACCGGAGAATCGGTCCTCGAGGTCGGCGATCGCCGCCTCGTCGCCGTCCTCCGCGGAGGCGAGGATGTGTTCCAGGGTGGTGGCCGTCTGCGGATCGGGGTCATCGGCGATCCAGGCGCGGACCACCTCGGCGTCGAATCCATGTCTGAAGCGATCGGCTACGCGGGTCATATGAGTCCTTTGCGTGTTCGCGGTGGCGGGTTGGGGGAGTGCGGAGTCGGCCGGGCCGTCTCAGAGCTTCGCGACGATGTCGGCGAGCAGACGGGAGATGCGCGGGGCCGCTGCGGCTCCGGCTTCGATGACTTCGGCATGGGAGAGCGGGGTCTCCTGGATGCCGGCGGCGAGGTTCGTGACCAGGGAGATGCCCATGAGCTCGAGCCCGGCCTGACGTGCGGCGATGGCCTCCAACGTCGTCGACATGCCCACGAGGTCGGCACCGAGGATCCCGGCCATGCGCACCTCGGCGGGGGTCTCGTAGTGAGGTCCGCGGAACTGCGCGTACACGCCTTCGTCGAGCGTCGGGTCGATCTCCTTGGCGATGGCGCGCATCCGCGGGGAGTACAGATCGGTGAGATCGACGAAGTTCGCGCCCTCGATGGGGGAGGTCCCGGTGAGGTTGATGTGATCGGAGATGAGCACCGGGGTGCCGGGTGCCCAATTGCGGTTGAGGCCGCCGCACCCGTTCGTCAGCACGAGCGAGGAGCAGCCGGCCGCAGCGGCGGTGCGCACACCGTGAGCGACTGCGCGGACCCCCTTGCCCTCGTAGTAGTGGGTGCGCGATCCGAGGACGAGCGCATGCTTGCCGCTGGCCTCGATACGCACCGTGCGCAGGGTCGCGCCGTGGCCTTCGACGGCCGGAGCATGGAATCCGGGGACCTCGGCCGCGGAGATCTCGGCAACGGTCTCGCCGAGGAGGTCCGCCGCCCCGCCCCAACCGGAGCCGAGGACAAGCGCGACGTCATGGGCGTCGATGCCCGCGTTGGCGTTGATGGTCGTGGCCGCGGCGTGCGCGGCGGCGGTAGGATCGCTTAAGTCAGTCATGACGCCAAGATTATCAAGTTCCCCACCGCCCAAGGAGCGAGCACATGCCGATTCGAGAGCTGACCGACGGTGACGATCTGCGCCTGAATGAGGTGTTCGCCGATGCGACCACCCCGGCCGGTCATATGGCCAGGTCCCTGTTCCGTCCGTCCTCGGATTCGCCGCTGATCCGCTCCGTCATCGCCGAGGTGGTCCCCGACGTTCCCGTCGGAGCCGCCGCGATCGCCGAATCCCCGCTTCACCCCTACCGGGCATGGGTCCATGTGGAGGTCGCCGCCGAGGAACAGGGCCATGGTCAGGGGCGAGAACTCTTCGAGGCGGTGTGTGCCGAGACGCGGGGAACCGCGCTCGAAGGCCTCGATCTGCGCGCCCGTGTGCACGCCGGCAGCCCGGGCGAGGGCTTCGCGCAGGCACTCGGCTTCACCCCGCTGACGACGACTCGCGTGATCAAGGTGCCCGCCGGTGCTCTGCCCCCGGCAGGAGGCGGTCGGGCCGAGGACCTCGAGATCGTCGCCACCGGTTCGGTGAAGCTGACGAAGGCGTTCCTCAACTGGTACACCGCAGTCAACCGCGACGATGCCGTCGGCCCACTGACCATTGGACAGGTGAACAACGCGTTCCTCTCCGAGGCGGCCGGTGCTCACGGTGCTGCTCTGCTGAACGGCGCGGCCGGAACCGCCGAGGCGGGTGGGCTCAGTGCCTTCGCCGTGTCGTATGCGAGGGAAGCCGATGAGACAGCCGGTGTTCTGCCCTCGGCCGGTGAACCAGGTGCCGGAGACGGACCCGGTGACGGGTCCGCTGTCGTCGATCAGGTCGACGAGGAGCCGCCGACCGAGCTCATCCTCGGATCGATGTTCGAAACCCGCGATCATGCCGCCGACACGACGGGCGAGGACTTCGCCGCGGCCGTCGCCGATGCCGAACTCCTGCTGGCCCGGCTGTCGGTCGATGCCGATGTCGTCATCGAAGTCACGAGCGGAATGCCCGTGATCTCCGCTCTCGCCGACCGGCTGCTCGAAGCGGGAACCGCGACCGAGCTCTACCGTTACGAGACTCTCTCAGGACCTCCTTCCGACGTGAGCTGAATCAGGTGCGACTCCCGTTGGGCTGAAGACGCGGACGGGGCGGGCCTGATCCTCGGTGACGAACCAGCCCGTCCCAGCCAGCCCATCGAGCGGGGCCCGTCGCAGCACCCCGAGCCCGGTGAGATCCTGCCCGGTGTGTACGCCGAGCACGAGCAGCGGCCCGAGATTCTGAGCCTTGGCCAGCGGGGAACCATAGCCGGGAGTGAACCGTGTCGGCGCGGTGAGCACATGGTCGTGTCCGTCGAGCAGATCCCAGTCGAGCGGGTCCGACTCCAGATGGGCATCATCGTGGACATCGACCACGCCGAGGCTGCCCAGGTAGGTCGCGAATCCGGTCTTGCCGCTCTGCGGAGAGCCGCGAACCGTGAGCACCGAACCGTCCCGCCGGGGATCCCACATGACAGGGTCGCCGAATGCGTCGACACCGATGGGGATGCCGCCCGGCATGCTGCCGAAAGGTTCCTCGGACGCGACCGCAGGTTGGTCAAGACCCCGCCAGCGTGGAGCGAATCCCTTTCGGGACTCCGGAATGCCGGGTGGTCCGCCGAGGATGCTCGTGCCCGCCCCGGACATCGACGAATCGAATCGTGCCGCGACGTCGGGTGCGAATTGCACATCGGCACCGTCCCCGCCGGCAGCCTGTGCGCAGGGGCCGCGGATGACGGCGCGCAGATCCGGCCATCTGCCGGCGAATCGCTGGCGGCTGAGTCCGACACTCGTCCCGTCGTCCCCGGCCTCGGGAGGGAAGACGATCTGAGTGGCGAACCGCGAGCTTCTGCTCGTCATGTTCCGGCACCCGGCGAGCAGGAAAACGAGATCTGATCCGGCACCGTGCCCGAGCAGACGTTCGGCTCGTTCGGCCCAGCAGTGGTCGAGCGAGTCGACGAATTCGGCCCAATTGCTGCACACGAGCAGGCTCGGCGGCTGTCGACTCGGCCCCGAACTCGTCGGGGCATCGGCGCCTCTGCCGTCGTGCAGGAACCTACCCGGATCCGCACCGGCCGCGAGATGGTCGAGAACCGCCTGAATCTGCCAGCCCGTGTTCATGCCGCAGCTGATCTCGGCCCAGTCGAGGGCTGGGGCGATCCTGCCGATTGCGATGATACGTCGGGTCGGGGCGGCCGCTCGTGCCATGGTCGCGAGCACGGATTCCACGGTGTCCGGGCTGCCGCCCGTGAGGATCGTGGAACCGTCCGCATCCGGGTCGAATGTCCACATCTCCTGCCGCTGCTGACTGGGAACATCGACGATCCCTGTGACCCCGGCGAAAGGTTCACCGCCTGCCACCTCATCCGGTTCCGGCAGCGGCGGCAGGACCACCTGCCGCTGAACCGACGGTTCCCCGGGATCGGCACTGTCCCCGGCCGCTGTGACGATGTTGTCGACGTCGACGCCGACGACGCCGCCGGCCAGGGACGGAACCGGTCCCCGACCCCAGGAGCGAATACGGGGTCGGAGGGCCGCCTCGGCGTGGGTGTCATGTCCGAACGGCACCGCCACGCGGAACCGGGTGACGCTGATCCCGGAGTCCAGGCAGGCGGCGCCGGGCTTGTCCGCGGGCAGGAACGCGCCCGCCTCGGAGCCGATGACGTCGAAGGAATCGGTCTCATCGCGCACTCGCAGGCACACGCGGACGTTGATGTTCGCCTTCATCTGCCCGGTCACGACGCCCATGGGGCGCTGAGTGGCGAGAATGAGGTGAACGCCGAGGGACCTGCCCAGGGCGGTGAGGTGTTCAAGCAGGTCGGCGGCTCGCGGGTGGGTCGCCATGAGTGCATGGAACTCGTCGATGACGACGACGAGGCGTGGGGGAGGGTCAGCGAGGTCGGCGACATCGGCGCACCCGTGATCGGCCAGCAGTCGTTCCCGATGGGTGATCTCGGCGCGCACCGAGACGAGAGCGCGAAAGGCCAGACCGGAGTCGAAATCGTCGAGCACGCTGTCGGTGTGCGGCAGCCCCTGCAGAGGGGAGAACGTGGCCCCGCCCTTGAAATCGATGAGGACGAAACGCAGTCGCCGAGGCGGCTGTGCCAAGGCCATCGACAGCAGCCATGTCTGCAGGAGCAGGGATTTCCCGCTGCCCGTGGTGCCGGCGACGAGAGCGTGGGGACCGTCGGAGAACAGATCGATGCCGGTCTCACCGTCGGCTCCGCGACCGATCGGCACCGGCCCCGAGGCGGGGCGCCGCCACCGGTTCCGAATGGATTCGGGCGCATCGTCGCAGAGTTCGCCGAGCCCGTGGTCGGGCCAGGCGCGGGTGCCGGTATCGGCAGAGCGGCCACAGTTCAGGGTGACGAATCGTGCGGCCGGCATGAGCGTGGCGATGAACGTCCGTCCGGGTACCGGGCCGCCGGGGGCGGTCGAGGAGTCGGTGCGAGCCTGCGCGAGGGTGCCGACCGTCATCGAGACCGCAGAGCCGGCATGCGGGGCGGTGAGCGTGAGAACGGCGGGGTCGACCTCCTCGTCGAGGGTGACCGAGATGGGATCGTCCATGTTGGTGTCTGCGCGGGTACCGGACCGGACCGTGGTCGATGCGCAGTCGTCGGAGAACTCGGTGCCTGCCAGTTCCGGCAGCAGTGCCAGTTCGGACTCCGGCCGCCATCTGAATCGCCGGTCGGCCAGCCAGGCAAAGGCCATAGTGCGCAGGACTGTCGGTGTCCCGCTGACGGTGACCGTCGTTGTGCGCGGATCGATGCGGATCGGCATATCGGCGCAGACGACTCGACCGTCGACGTGGTCGGTTCCGTCCTGCAGCTGTTCGTCGATGGTGAGGTCGCTGAACACCGTCCCGAAACCCAGGCACAGGCCAGGGGAAGAGAAGATCCTGTGTCGCTGCGCCGCCTCGAGCCGGCGCAGCCTGGCTCGCGCCTCGGCCAACGCTTCGTCACGGTCGAGTCGGCATTGTGCGCTGTCACGAGTGAAGCGCTTCTTCTCCACCAGGTAGGCGACCCACCCGGAGAGCGGGGCCGAGACGCTGAAGAGGAGGAACCACCACATTCCGGTGGCCACGGCCAGCACCACGCCGATGCCGACGGGGATGAGGAACGTCCACCATTGTGGGGGTCTGGCCGGCCGAGGATCGTCGATCGTCTTCGGGGCGATGTGGATGTCATCGCTGTGGTGCAGCGGCGGGGACCGGATCGGCGGAGTCGAATGGGCGGTCGAGGACGAATCACGGGCGGACGAACCATCTGCTGTGCCCGGTGCGAGCACAGTCGTTCCCAATCGCATTGTGGGCTGATCTCCTGTGGCATCGAGTCGCAGCGGCTGTGGGGTGCGGGAGATGCTGGGGTCGATGACGGTCAGGCAATCGGTGTGGGACAGTCGGGCCAGGCAGGCTCGCCGAGGGTCGAGGCTCAGAGTGAAGCCGGAGTCGGGCCCCGCCAGGACGGATACGCTCGTCCGTGCGGAGACGGCACAGGTGTCGGCAGTGCGCAGAGAGTCCGCCCCGACGACGGTGATCGGATTGAGTCGCTGCCAGTGACCCCAGCTGATCGACTCGACGCTGCGATTCTCGAGCCGGTTGCCGGTGATGAGGTCCTGATGCGTCAACTCGGGTCCGAGAGCAGACCGGAAGACGGCGACGGCCGGTTGGGCTGAATCAGCTTCGAGGCTGATGCTCGTGACGGCTCCGTTCGTCTCGAGGCGGTGGACGAGGCCCAGAGTTCTCATGCCCACAGACTCACCGCGATCGCACTGTTCGGGCAAGAGAGAGAAGACATCCTGTGGAAACGGTGCGGGCATCCACAGCCTCAAGGCGTGTGAGTGGGCCCGGAATCCACAGGTATCGGAGGCGAAGTGACGACGACGGGCCACGATCAGTCGAGGCGCAGGGCGCCCCGGGCATAAGCGGTGGCGTGGAGGTCGATGAGACCGGGCACGAACGGTGAGAGCAGCGCCGGAGAGTAGCGTGCCTCGATGCGGATGCGCACCGAATGCGCCCCATCCGCATCGGCACTCAACCGCAGATCGCCCATGTCCTTCGGAGTCGGCACCGCGTCGAGGTACCGTCCGGCGGCGCGTTCGGCCGCCGGAGGTGAGAACACGAGCCCGGGATCGTCACCGGGAGCCGGTTCGAACGAGTCGGAGGCAGCCAGCGCCGCAGAGTCGGCCAGCCCCTGCAGCTCACGGCGGGCCATGTGCAGATCGGTCAGGGCTGCGATGAGGAAGGCCAGCAGCAAGGCGATGACGACGAAGCCGATGGCCAGCGGCGTGATGGACCCGGCATCCGAATCATGATCCGACTCTTGACCGCGCGTCGAATCCTCGCGTCGTTCCGATCTGTGCTCTCCCGTGGTCGACATATCACTGGCCGCCTGCGGCGACGACGTCGGTATGGTTCGCGCGCAACGTGATGTGCGGCGAACGGTCGGGGCCGAAGAGGAGCGGGAACCCGGGCAGAGACACCTTCGTTTCGACTCTTGCGGTCACGAGGGACCCGGCCTGTCCACAGGGCCCGGCGCACGAGTAGGTGATGGAAGTCGGCGCATCCCGCAGCCCGAAGTCCGCGAAATGCATCTTCGCGACGGCGTGGGCTCGAGCCTCCGAAGGGTTCGCGTCGCGGGCGGCGATGCGTGAGGCCGACATCGCCGCCGAGGTGGTCGCATAGCTGGCCGCCTGCAGCTGAGACAGGGTGAGCATGAGGTAGATGACCGGGATGAGCAGGACGATGGAGGCGAAGACGAACTCGATGACCGCTGTTCCCTCGTCTGCGTCGTCGGCCGCGACTCCCTGAGCAACCTCGGGCTCAGTCACGGTCGATGTCCTCGACGATGGATCGACCGCGCAGGTCCCAGACCTCGGGCGGTCCCCACAGGCCGAGGACCGGCAGCGGGGTCGTCACCTGCACCTCGACGATCTCGACGGCACCGCGCTGCGACGTCGAGACGGTGACCTTCTGGGCATAGCGCTCGCCCACGGACACACGGATGAGGTCGCGGGTGAGCTTCTGTCCGTCGCGGGGAGTCTGATCGGCCAGGCTCGCCTGCCTCGCTCCGGCGATGGCGGAGTCGATGACCGTGTTGCGGACATGGATGACGAGACCGATCTGCAGGGCTCCGGCCAGGATGAGGGCCAGCAGCGAGGCGATGAGCGCGAACTCGGCGACGGCGGATCCCGAATCGCTGCGCTCGCCTGCCGCCGTCACCGAATCAGCCCTCCTCCGGCCGCCCGGTTCCGTCTCGTCATCTGTGGTCACCGCCTGGTCACCCGGCCCCGCGGACCTTGTTCATCGCATCTTGGAACATCGAGGTGAAGGCTTCGCCGGCCAGCGCCCACAGGGCAACCACCAACCCTGCGGTCATGAGAGTGATGAGGACCCAGCCGGGAACGTCCCCGCGATCGGGTCGGTCGACATCGGTGGTGAGGTTCGCGTCGATGTCTGTCTCGGCCGCCTCGGTGATGGTGGTTCCCCCTGGTGGAGGGGGACCGGGGATGAGCCCGAGCATGAACGGGACGAGGCGGTAGGTGAACTGGCGGAACATCGTGTCTCCTTCATCGGCGAGGTCGAGGTTTCGATCCGCGTGGTCGGTGGTGCGGGACTGGCTGTGGGAGCGGGGAATGGTCGGTGGTGCGTGGCGTGGACGTTACGGACTGAGGTCGAGGACGGTCAGGGACGGGAAGACGGCGAAGATCACGGTGACGGGAAGCACGAAGACAACGACCGGAATCAGCATCCCGATCTCCTTCTTCCCGGACAGTTCGAGCAGCCGCCGTCGGGACTGTTCGCGCACGTCAGCGGCTTGGGAGCGGAGCACTTCGGCGAGCGGCGTACCGCGGGTCATCGACACTGCGAGGCCGTCGACGAATTGGACGATCTCCGGGATGGCGATGCGCGTGGCCATCGCGTCGAGCGCTTCGACCAACGGCGTGCCGGTGCGGGTGTCCGCCAGAGCCGCGCGGAGTTCGTCGACGAGATCGCCGGAGCAGGTGCGGCACACGCGTTCGAGGGCCTCCACGATCCCCTCTCCTGCGGTGATGGACAGTGCGAGGAGTTCGGCGACGGTGGGGAATTCGGCGAGCACGCGGGATTCGTGGCGGGCGATGGCCTGGCTGAGTCGCCAATCGTTGAAGACGTGCCCGGCGATGCCGCCGCTGATGACGAGGACGACGGTGACGATGGGGGAGAAGCCGCGTTGTGCCGACACGGCGCCGGCCAGACCGCCGGCGACGATCATCCCGACGAGGATGCTCAGCACCTGGCTGATGCGGAACCGTTCGACCGTGGCATTGCCGCCGAGGCGGTCGATGCGCAGCCGCAGACTCGCATCCGTGGTGATGCGCGACGTCACCCACAGGGTCGAGGTGACCAGCCATGACTTCGCCAGCCCCCAGAAACCGTCGGCGCGCGGGGTCGGCGGAGCGTAGATGTCGACCAAAGACTCCTGATCCCGCAGGTAGGGTGCGATCCGTGAGGACAGCGTCGGCCTGCGCAGCGGCGGAAGGGAGAGGACGAAGACACACAGAGCGAAGCCGTTGAAGAGTCCGAGGGCCAGGATCGACAGTGGCTCGCCGAGGAGACTCATGCCGCCCGCCCGTCCGCGTCGTCTTCGCTGTCGGCGGAGAATCCGCTGCTCAGGCCGGCGTTGTCTGCGAAACGTCGGTGGGCGGCGCTGAGCGAGGACCCCTCGATGACCCGGGGTTCGGCCGGGAGCCGGCCGATGCGCTTCATCGCCTGATATGCCAGCAGAGACACGACGAAGCCCGCCGCCAGGAGGATCAGCCCGGTTCGCGAGTTGTACGCAACTGCCGTTTCGGGTCGAGTCGACAGGAATGCGAGGACCACCCACGGCGCTGCGACGGCCAGTCGAGCGCCGTTGACCGTCCACTGCTGCCGGGCGGAGAGCTCGTTGCGGGTGCGGGCATCATCACGGACGAACTGTGCCAGGGCCCGCAGCATGGTGCCCAGGTCGCTGCCGCCGACCTGCCGGGTGACGCTGAGTGCGACGACGATGCGGTCGGCCACCGGGTCGGCGCTGACCTGTCTGAATCGTTCCAACGCCAAGGCGAACGAGCCGCTGGCCCGATATTCCTCGGCGAAGACTTCGAACAGCGGCCGCAGCGGTTCGGGTCCGCGATGGGCCAGAGAACTCAGCGCTTCGGGCAGAGACAGTCCCGCGCGGACTCCGGAATTGAGATGGTCGAGGGTTTCGGGCCACAGCTCACGCCGCATCACCTGTCTGCTGCGCGCCCGATGCTGCAATGCCCGGTGCGGCAGCCAGGAGGCGAAGAGGCCGAAGCACAGCGCGATCGCCCACGATCCTGTGAGCACCGTCGAAACGACGGTCACGATACAGAACGCCGCGACCGAGATGAGCAGCAGATGGGCCGGACGCAGCCTGGGGAATCCGGCACCGGTGAGCATGTCATCGAGTTCGCGCACCCACCGCGACTGAGTCCGCTTGCTCTGCGGTCGCTGCCACAGTGACATCCAGATGAGGAAGAGCCCTGCCCCGAGGCAGGCACCGCTGAGCAGAGCGAACTGCGAATAGCTCATGCCGCCTCCAGAATGGAGTGCAGATCGCGGCCGATGGCCGCAAATCGCTCGCCGAGGTGGCCGAACCCCTGACCGCGGATGAGCTGTCCTCGGGGCGAATGGAAGATCGTGTCGAGTTCGACGACGTCGCCTTCGACTCCGCCTGGCACCGCGCAGATCTCATCGACCCGGCGTACCCCGGACGGATCCCTGCGCAGGTGGACGACGACGTCGAGGCTGACGGCGACCGTGGGAACGACGAACGCCGAGGAGATGTTCGCTCCGGCCAGCAGCGGCAGAGTGCAGATCTTCGTGATCGCCGCCCGGGCGGAGTTCGCGTGGATGGTGCCCATCCCGGGCAGCCCCGAATTCAACGCCACGAGGAGGTCGAGGCTCTCGGCCTCTCTGACCTCGCCGACGATGATGCGCGTCGGCCGCATCCGCAGTGCCTCTTTGACGAGGGCGCGGAGGGTGACTTCGCCGGTGCCTTCCAATGAGGGCTGGCGACACTGCATGGGGACCCAGTCGCGGCTGGGCAGATTCAGTTCGAAGACCTCTTCGCAGGAGATCGTGCGTTCACGGGCCGGAATCGAGCCGGCCAAGGCGTTGAGCATCGTGGTCTTGCCCGCCTGAGTGGCCCCGGAGACAAGGATATTGGCCCCACTGGCCACGGCAGCGTCGAGGAACTCGGCGGCCCCGGCCGTCAGCGATCCATGCGCGATCAGATTGGCGAGATTGCGCGGTCGGGCGATGAACTTGCGGATATTCACGGCCGGATGGGTGCGAGTGATATCGGGCAGCACCACATGCAGACGGGACCCGTCGGGCAGGATGGCGTCGACGAACGGCTGCGACAGATCGACGCGGCGGCCCGAGGTGCGCAGCATCCGCTCGATGAGGTCATCGAGTTCACCGGTGCTGAGCTTCGTCGTCGTCAGCTGATGGATTCCGTCGACGGCGATGAACACCTCGCTCGGCGAGTTGACCCAGATCTCTTCGACGTGCGGATCATCGAAATAGTCCTGCAGGGCACCGAACCCCGAGAGCTGATGATCGATATGCCGGAACGTCGCCTCTTTGTCCTCGAGTACGGGGAGATCGGCGACGAGGCTGCGCTCGTCGTATTCGGCGATGACGGTGCGAATGAGCTCACGAGAGCGCTGAATATCGGCGCGGGGATCCACATCGAGATCTCTGATCCGTTTGTGGACCTCACTGGTGATGACTTCGGTGGCTTCCACTCTGAACCCTTGCCCGATCATTCAATAGACAGCGTGATTTGCTGTTTAACCTATCTGTAGTCGAATGAAGAATCTAGTGAAAAACCAAATCTGTGGATAACCGGGAATCGATTCGGCAAATGCCCGCCGTGTAGTTTCACGAATGTCATTGTGGGGGCTTTTCGTCTTGCACGAGGGTGGGTTTCGATCTATATTTTCCTCACCGGTCTTCGTGTGGGGCGACATGAGCCGCGCCGTCGGCGGGATGAATGAGATCTTCCGCCGGCGGCGCTTTTTCCTGCTGTCGAAGGGATCCTCGCCTCCCGGCTGGTACGAAGAATCTCATATTCTACAATGCGTAGAATTCGGCGTCGTGGTCCGAGTACGGTCGAAACTGCCAAGAAGAACAGCGACCTGGAAAGGCCGTTCCCGCTGCGCGGCGCACCGGTGCCGCAAAAGGAGCGCAAGTGATCTCCCGACCCGCTCTCACCATCGTCAGAGACACCCTTCCCGTCATCGGATCGGCCATCGGCGACATCACCCCGATCTTCTATGACCGGATGTTCACCGCCCGTCCCGACCTGCTTGCTGACCTGTTCAATCGCGGCAATCAGGCCCAAGGCGAACAGCAGAAGGCGCTGGCCGGCGCGATCGCCGCCTATGCCAGCCTGCTCGTGTCCGAGGATGCGCCGAACATCGACGCGATGATGAGCCGGATCGCGAACAAGCACGCGTCGCTGGGCATCACCGAAGACCAGTACCCGATCGTCTACGAGCACCTCTTCGCGGCCATCGGCGAGGTCCTCGGCGAGGCGGCCACCCCCGAGGTCGTCGACGCGTGGACCGAGGTCTACTGGGATATGGCGAATACCCTCATCGCCGCCGAACGAACGCTCTACGCCCACCACGACGTCGACCCCGGTGACGTTTGGTCCGACCTGGTCGTCAGCCGCCGCCGGCAGGAATCACCGCACACCGTCAGCCTACTCCTCGCTCGCCCCGATGGTGGAGCTCTGCCGCAGGCCCGTCCCGGGCAGTACATCTCAGTCCAGGTGCAGCTGTCTGACGGGGCGCGGCAGATCCGCCAGTACAGCCTCACCCGGACGAGTTCGAACGACTCCTGGGCGGTGACGATCAAGGCCGAACCGGGCCGCGCGGAAGCGGGCGTCCCTGCTGGTGAGGTGTCGAACTTCATCCATGAAATGTCTTCGAAGGCGACCGGGTCCGCTGCTCGCTGCCCTACGGCGACCTCGTCGTCGAAGAGGCCGAGACCCCGCTGCTCCTCGTCTCTGCGGGCATCGGCTGCACCCCGATCCTCGGTGCGCTCAATGACCTCGTGTCCAAGGAATCCCGGCGCGAGGTCACGGTCCTCCACGCCGACCAGTCGATGGCCTCCCACGCCCACCGGCAGGAGATGGTACAACTCGTCGCCCAGCTGCCGGGTGCCCGGATGCACCACTGGTACGAACAGCTCGGTGCGCGCACGGCGACTGAGACCGTCCATGAAGGCTTCATCGATCTCGCCGAGGTGGGCGTCCCCGTCGACGCGCAGGTGTACCTGTGCGGTCCGCCACCATTCATGAAGGACGTGTTCCGCGGACTCGATGCGCTCGACGTGCCCGAGGACAATATCCACTTCGAGGTCTTCGGCCCCGACACCTGGGCAACCGTGCCCGAACTCGTCCCCGCCTGACCTCAACCGG
>OMJG01001379.1_pt1 | contig 14207 bp, 9 predicted proteins | sample 1646431 | NCBI WGS metagenome assembly OMJG01 (sample SAMN03771674, study PRJEB25209) | food metagenome | isolation source: Cotija cheese | place: Mexico:Jalisco,Michoacan | collected 2011-12-12
GAGACCTCGACCTCTATCCGGCCACCGACGCGCCGGCCCGCCGCGCGACGTGCGCTACACCCTCATCTGGGAAGAGCCGGATCATCCCGTTCCTGGAATTCCCACCCGAAGTGAGACGGATCATCTACACGACGAATTCGATCGAATCGCTGAACTACCAGCTGCGCAAGATCATCAAAAACCGCGGGCATTTCCCCAACGACGACTCGGTCGTGAAACTGCCGTGGCTCGCGATCCGTGACATCGAGGACAAGCGAGCCCGAGCACGCGCCAAGGAAACCGGCCGACCCAAGGGCGAGTCCCGCACAGCACCGGGCTACCTCGTAGAAGGCGCCACCACCCAAGGCTGGAAGGCCGCCCTCGGCGCCCTCCTCATCGCCTTCCCCAACCGACTCGACAACCACATCAACTGAAAGTGAACGGACCCACTCACACACAGACAACTTGACAGGCTCAAGAGACCGTCCCTGTAACAGAACCGAGCCCGCATGCTGTCCTATCGTGCCACCCTTGACCTTCCCACCACCATCGTTCGCCGCATTTCCGCGTGGCTGTCGGCCCGCCGACGCCGACATGACCGCCGCCCCTGGCAACGCGCCGCCACCTGCTGGACCCGAGCGATCCTGCTCTGCCGCTGGATGTGTGATGCGACCCCCATCCACCGCTTGGCCCGTGACCATGGCCTGTCCCAAGCCACCTGCTACCGCTACCTCCACGAGGCATTGGACGTGGTCGCCGACCACGCACTCGACCTCCACGAGGTCCTCGACGAACAACATGCCCACGGCGCGGCGTTCGTCTGCCTCGACGGCACCCTGATCGCCACCACCGCCGTCCACACCCCTGCCGGACAAGGGAAAACCACCGATGCGTGGTACTCGGGAAACACCACCGCCACGGCGGCAACATCCAAGTCCTCACCGACAGCTCCGGTTTCCCGATCTGGACCTCGCCGGTATCCCCGGGCTCGACCCACGACCTCACCGCCGCCCGCCAACACGTCCTGCCAGCCCTCTACCCAGCCGCCGCACAAGGCCTGAAAACGTTGACCGACAAGGGCTACCAAGGCGCCGGCATCAGCATCTGCCACCCGATCAAGGGCCACGGCCTGGCCCCCGACACCAACACCCGCAACCGGCTCATCACCCAACTCCGCGCCCCAGCCGAACGAGCCAATGCCATCATCAAACACTTCAAGGCCCTCCAGAAAGTCACCCTCGACCCCTGGCGCATCACCCAGATCGTCCGCTCAGCCCTCGTGATCGCTACTCACGTGCGAGGAGCCTGGTGAGAAAACCTCAGTGTCCTCCTTGGATCTGGGGGTGGCGCTCGACGGTTTCAAGCCGGGTCGCCGAGGACGGCATGGTCAGGGACGAGCATGGGCTCTGCCGTGTCGATGCGGGCGTGGCCGCGGACGGTTACGCCTTGCCCGAAGCTGACGTCACCCAAGACCGTGCGGCTGCGTGCTCCGAGCAGGCCCAGGGGGTGGGGGATGCGGCGATCGAAGTCCTGGACGATCTTGTAGTGGTTGTCCAGACGGATCTCAGGAATCGGTCCTCGGGCGGTCAGGTGGTGATCCTCATCCAAGGAGAACAGGTCCGAGCGCAACAGCAGGAGTTCATTGGTGGTCTTGACCGGCAGGAACCGGTTGCGGTCCACGCCGATGGCACTGGCTCCCGGGAACACCTCGATGGCGGCACCCATCGCGGTCTCCATCTGGATGACCGCGGGTGAGGTGGGGTCCGCCGGATCGACGGTCTTCTCGTTGCGGATTAGCGGAAGGCCCAACACGCCGGTGCGTTCCTGAAGGGTTCGCTTGAGCACGGGCAGGTGGACCCACAGGTTGTTGGTGTGGAAGTAGGGATGGCGGTGCTCGTCGGTGAAGAAGTCCATTTCCTCCGGCGCTGTCTGCGCCGTGTCGCGCAGTACCAGCTGTCCGTCGCGGTGGCGGATCGCCAAGTGCCCGCCCTTGCAGTCATTGGCGGTACGGGTGCACAACTCTGCGGCGTACGGGGCAGATGACTGGGCGAACCAGCCGGCCAGGAGTGCGTCCGGTGTGGCCCCGAGGTTGTCGCCGTTGCTCAGGAACAGGTATTCGTAGCCACGCTCCAAGAGCAGGTCGAGGATTCCAGAGTCGTCCAGCGCGGTATAGACGTCCCCGTGGCCCGGTGGGCACCACTCGAGGCTGGGGTCGAGAGGCCAGTCGATCGGAGTGAGGTCGTCGACCCTCAGCTTCGGCTCCTGGTTCTGCAAGAAGCACAGGGGCAAGCCCGGGACGGCGAGCTGGGGGTATGCCTCGAGCGCGCGGCGGGTGTCGGCTTCGGTACGGAAGGAGTTCATGAACAGAAGCGGCAGTCGCACGCCATGGCGCTGACGGGCGGCCAGCACTTGGCGGGCGATGATGTCGAGGAAGGTCAGCCCGTCGCGGACCTCCAGCAGGTTCTTGGCCTTGGCCAGACCCATCGACGTACCGAGGCCGCCATTGAGTTTGAGGATCGCCGTCCGGTCGAGTGCATCCTCTGCCTCACGGCGATCGATGTCGACGTCGCTGGCCATGTCGACCTCGAGGAGGGGTTCGATGTCGGCTTCGCGGACATACCCGCCGGCTCCATCGGCCAAGTTCGCATAGTGGGACTCGAACACCCGGATCGCTGCTGCTCCAACCCCTGCTGCATGCATCTTGTCGCGGGCCTGGGTCAGGCCAATGTCAGTCATGGTGTTCTCCTTCTGCGGTGCTGGGGATCCCGCTGCTTGCGCGGACCTGGAGGTGTGGTGGTACGAGGATGGACTCCCGGACCGGGCCGCCATGGTCGCGGCGGTCGATCTGGCGCAACAGGACGTCGACCAGGTGGAAGCCGATCGTGGTGAAGTCCTGCTGGACGCTGGTCAGCGGGGGCCACAGCCAGGCGGCGCTGACGTCGTCGAAGCCGACCACGGCCACGTCACGGGGAACCCCGCGGCCGCGTTCGTGCAGGGCTCGCAGGAGTCCAGCGGCCATCTCGTCATTGGCGACGAGCACCGCGGTGATGCTGGGGTCATCGGCGACCAAGAAGCCGGCGCGGTACCCGGAGGCGGGGCTCCAGTCACCATGGCTGACCGTCGAGGGCACCCGTCGTCCGGCCGCCTGGAGGGACTCTCTCCAGCCCTGCTCCCGCTGCCTCGACTGCACCGAGTTTCGCGGCCCGGCAACCAGGTGCACAGTGTCGTGCCCCAGGCCCAGCAGGTGGTCGACCGCGAGGCGTGCTCCGGCCTGTTGGTCGAGGCCCACGTTCGGCACAGACAGGTCCGCCCGGGAGTCGGCCAACACCACGGGCAGGGACGGCGGGATGCGCACCGTCGCCAGTTCGGCCGTCTCCAATCCCAGCACGACCAGGCCCGCGACGCCCTGCCGAGCCCGTGCAATCGCGCGGTTCACGTCCTCGGCCGACCCGCTGGCCGCGTGGGCCAAAGCCACGTCATACCCGTGCTGGCGTGCCGAGGTGCACACCGCATCGATGATGTTGGCCTCGCCTGTCCGGTTGAGGTGGTGGGCCACCACACCAATGCTTGACGACCGCCCTGCTCGCAGTGCCTGGGCGGCCGCGTTGGGGGCGTAGCCGAGCTGCGCCATCGCCGCGAGCACCTTTTGCCGAGTCGGTTCGGCCACCGACTGTGTTCCATTGGCCACTCGGGAGACGGTTTGCGCCGAGACCCCGGCCACGGCTGCGACGTCTCGTGCGGTGGCACGGCCCGACCAGCCAACGCCACCCCGGGTCGACGAGCGCAGGACTTGGTCACTCATGCAAGACGCCCCGCGGCCGCGCTGGGAGTGACCAGGTGCACCTCCGGGATCAGGAAACCTTCCTGTTGCGCCCGCTCGACTACCGCGTGGGCAACGTCCGAGGCCCGCCCTCGCGGCACCAGGGCCACGATGCTCCCCCCGAAGCCACCGCCGGTCATCCGGGCGCCGAAGGCCCCCGCCTCGACGGCCGCCTCCACCGCACCGTCGAGCTCTGCGACGCTCACCTCGAAGTCATCACGCAGCGAGGCATGTGACTGGCTCATCAACCGGCCCGCCCCCACGGCGTCACACGCACCCAGAGCCTTCACCATGTCCTCCACCCGCCACATCTCGGTGATGGCGTGGCGGGCCCGGGACCGCATCTGCTCGTCCGGCAGCGCCGCCAGGAGCGGCTCGAGATCCTCGGGTCGGTTGCGGTCTGCCACCTCGCGCAGCGAAGCGACGCCCAATGCCCGGGCCGCCGCCTCGCAGGTCGCACGGCGTTGTCCGTACTGCCCGTCGGCCAATTCGTGACTGGCCCTGGTGTCGACCACGACCAGGTCGACACCCATCTCCCCCATGGGGAAGGCCACGTGCTCGACGGATCCGTCACGACAGTCCAGGTGCAGCAGCGTCCCAGCTTCCGACCTCAGTGACGCAGCCTGGTCCATGCCACCGGTCGGGGCTTCAGCGACCCGGTTCTCCGACTCGACGCACAGTGCGGCCAGGCGGGCGCGACCCGCGTCGTCGCCACCCATCGGTGCGCCGTTCAGCTCCCCCAGGGCCAGACCCATGGCGCACTCGACCGCAGCCGAGGACGACAGACCGGCGCCCACGGGAACGCAGGACACGATTGCGGCATCGAAGCCGGTTGTCGCCACGCCCTCTTCCCGCAGCGCCCAAGCGGGTCCCGCACTGTAGGCCACCCATCCTTCGACGCCGCCCGGCCGCACCTCTGCGAGGTCACCCCGCCACGGGGCGTCTGTCTGCAGACCGGTGACCAGGCGTACTGCAGTGTCGCTGCGACGCGCCACCGCCACGAAGGTGCGGTGCGGCAGGGCCATGGGCAGGCAGGTGCCGTCGTTGTAGTCGACGTGGTCACCAATGAGGTGCACCCGACCGGGGCCGCCCAGACGCCGCCGGGTCGCCCGTCGAAGTGCTGCTGGAACAGTTCCAGCGCCGCGCGCGTGCCCTGCTCGTCACTCCATGCCTGCTGGGCCAGATCGTCACCCATCACGTTCCTCCTCACCGCCGACCCCGGGCGTGTGGCCCAGCCGGAAGACCTCGTCGTCGACGTTCATGTTTGCGCGAACAAGTGCTCGCGCTCAAGACCTTGACATTCTGCACATCCAAGGCGCAACATCGAAGAAGCATCTCGATGGTGCCGCAAACATTCTTACGTCGAGGCGCAGAATGGTCGGCGAAGTTGCCGAGTGCGACGAGGCCACCACCCCACAGGAGTTCCACCCCACCGTCGGGGCCGGAACGGACAGGAGCAGCGGTGAGCATCCCGAAGCACCACCAGGGCCTGGAGGTCCTGCACGAGAACACGCTGGCCGCCCATGCCTACTTCGTGCCGGCCTCAGCGGCAGTGACCGATGTCGTCACCGCCCGTGAGTCGTCCGACCGGGTCCAACTGCTCAACGGTCAGTGGGACTTCCGCTACCACCACTCGGTCAACGACCTGGACGAGGCCTTCATGGACCCCGGGTGCACGGTCGAGGGTTTCGCTCCAATCACCGTTCCGGGTACTTGGCAGCATCAGGGCTACGACGCTCACCAGTACACCAACGTGCGCTACCCGATCCCGCTGGACCCGCCCCACGTCCCCGTGGACAACCCCTGCGGCGCCTACCGGACCACCTTCGATCACCACGCCGACGCGGCGGCGCCCGACACGACGCTGGTCTTCGAGGGCGTCGACTCCTGCTTCTACGTGTGGGTGAACGGGCACTACGTCGGTTACAGCCAGGTCAGCCACGCCACGAGCGAGTTCGATATCACCGAGGCGCTCGTGGAGGGCACCAACCACATGGCGGTGTTGGTGTTCAAGTGGTGTGACGGCACCTACCTCGAGGACCAGGACAAGTTCCGCACCAGCGGCATCTTCCGCGACGTTTACCTCGTCGACCGCCCTACCCGTCACCTGTTCGACTACTTCACCACTACCCAGATCCACGAGGCCGGCGCCACGGTGCGCCTGCGTGCCTCCTACGTGGGTGGCCCGGTCGAGACCCGGGCCACGCTGCTCGGCGCAGATGGCACGACGGTGGCCAGCGGTGTGCTGGCCGAGGCCAACGACGCCCGCGGGTACAGCCACGCCGTCGAACTCCACGTCAACCGGCCACGCCTGTGGAACCCCGAGCACCCGGAGCTGTACACCCTGTTGCTGGAGACGCCAGACGAGGTCGTCACCGACCAGGTGGGTCTGCGAGAGGTCTCGATCGACGACGTGGTCCTGCGCCTCAACGACTGCCCGGTGACGTTGAGGGGCGTCAACCGCCATGACTCCGCCCCCGCCACCGGACCCACCGTCGACGTCGCCCACATGCGCCGCGACCTGGAACTCATGGTGCGGCACAACATCAACGCCGTGCGCAGCTCCCATTACCCCAACGACCCCCGCTTCTACCAGTTGTGCGACCAGTACGGCCTGCTGGTCATGTCGGAAGCCGACAACGAGAGCCACGGAACGCAGGCCCAGTTCCTGGCCGACGAGTCCTGGGACAACGTCGTCGAGCACTGGAACGAGCTGATCGCCGACAGTCCCGACTGGACGGAGGCGACCCTGGACCGCGTGCAGCGTTGCGTCCAGCGCGAGAAGAACCGGCCGAGCATCTTCTCTTGGTCGGCCGGCAACGAGTGCGCCTATGGCTGCACCCTCGAGGTCTCCCTGGCCTGGATGAAGGAGTTCGACCCGGACCGGGTGACCCACTACGAGAGCGCCTTCTACCGCGATTCCAAGCGCAGCTATGACTACTCGAACATCGACCTGTACAGCCGCATGTACCCGTCACAGCAGGAGATGCTCGACTACCTCGCAGGCGATCCAGACAAGCCGCTGGTGCTGGTGGAGTACTGCCACGCAATGGGCAACGGGCCCGGTGACCTGGAGGACTACTGGCAGCTCATCCACACCGACCCTCGCCTGTGCGGCGGGTTCGTGTGGGAGTGGTGCGACCACGCCGTCCTAGCCGGCCACACCGACGACGGCCGCCCCTGCTACCTGTACGGCGGCGACTCCGGTGAAGTCATCCACGACGGGAACTTCTGCGTCGACGGCCTCGTGTGGCCCGACCGCCGACCCCACCCCGGCCTTTTGGAACTGAAGAACGTGCAGCGCCCAGCCCGAGTCGTCGCGCACGACCCCGGCGCGGGCATGCTGACGCTGCGCAACGACCTGGACTTCACAAATCTCGACGAGGTGGTCGACCTGTCCTGGGAGCTGGTCTGCGACGGGATCGTCCTAGATCGTGGCGACCTGTCCTTCACGCGTCCTGTTCCGCCCCACACCGAAACCCAAGTGACCTGCCGCCCCCAGCTGCCGCGGGTAGGGCGCTGTCACCTGCGTGTGACGCAACGCCTCCGCGTCGGCGACGCGGTGCGCGCCGCGGGCCAGGAGCTCGGCTTCGATGAGGTCGCCGTCCCTGTCGCCGACCCCCGCAACCAGCAGTCCGTGCAGTTGCTCGAGGCACCGCCCGGTGGCGTCTCCCCCGCCGTCGAGCAGGACCCCTCCGCGATCACGGTGCGTGGTGACGGCTTCCAGTACCGTTTCGACACCGGCACCGGGATGCCCACGTCGATGCTCGTGGGCGACCAGGAGATGTTCACGGCACCTGCGGAGGTCAACATCTGGCGCGCGCCCACCGACAACGACCGACGCATCCGCCTGGAGTGGGAACGCGCCCGCTACCCGTATGCTGCGGTCCGCGCACATGAGTGTTCCGCCCAGACCCTTGACGGGTCCGTGGTGGTGCGCGCCCGCATGACCCTGGACGCCGCGACGATCCAGCCCATCCTGCGCCTCGACGCCAGCTGGACCATCGACGTCGCGGGCCGATTGCGGTGCCAGATGGACGTCACCCGCACACCGGGGTTCCCAACCCTGCCCCGACTGGGTCTGCGCTTCTTCCTGGCACCGGAACTCGACCAGGCGTCGTGGGTCGGGCTCGGTCCGGGCGAGAACTACCCAGACAAGCGGCAGGCCAGCCGCCACGGCCACTTCACCAGCAGCATCGACGGACTGTTCGTAGACTACCTCCGCCCCCAGGAGAACGGCAGCCGCGGAGACTGCGACTGGGTCCGTGTGGAGCAAGCCGATGCGGCGCGTGGCCTGACCGTCACCTCACCGCGACCGTTCTCGTTCAACGCCTCCCGGATCACCCAAGAGCAGCTGTCGATTACGAGACACGACGTCGAGCTGGACCCCGACGACCAGGTGGTGCTGTGCATCGACCACGCCATGGCCGGGATCGGCTCCAACAGCTGCGGCCCCGAGCTGCTCGCCCGCTACCGGGTCGACGACGATACGTACCACGTCGACCTCGTCCTCGCCCCCACCCGCCGCTGAACCCGCCGGGAGACCCGAAACCATGCCCACACACGCTGCAAGTTCTGGCAAGACGTACCTGACCTGGGGCAACAAGATCGGCTACGGCTCCGGTGACATCGCCGGCAACGTGGTCTTCGCGTTCCTGTCGGCCTTCCTGATGATCTACCTGACCGACCAGATGGGCCTCAACGCCGGTGTCATCGGCACGCTCATGATGGTCGCCCAGCTGTTCAATGGTGTCACCGACATCGGTTTCGGGGCCTTGCTCGACCGCACCCATACCCGAATGGGCAAGGCTCGGCCGTGGATGCTGTGGCCCTACATCGGCTGCGCTGTCACCCTGGTCGCCAGCTTCGCCATCCCCGGCGGGCTCGGTGAGACGGGCAAGTACATCTGGTTCTTCCTCGCCTATATCCTGCTCAACTCGGTGTTCTTCACCGCGAACAACATCGCCTACTCGGCGCTGACGTCGCTGATCACCAGGAACCCCGTCGAACGAGTGCAGATGGGCTCCATCCGCTTCATGTTCGCGTTCACCACCAGCATGCTCATCCAGACCTTCACCGTCCAGGGCGTGCGCATGCTGGGTGGCGGCGCCGACGGGTGGCGGGCCATCGCGATCATCTATGCCGTCATCGGTCTGGCGGTTAACACGATCTCGGTGCTGTCGGTCAAGGAGCTGCCGCCCGAAGAGCTTGACGAGGGCCACGATTCGGCCGCCGCCGAGCGCTACTCGTTCAAGGAGGGCGCCCGGATCCTGCTCGCCAACAAGTTCTATCTGATCATCCTGGTCATCTACCTGGTCCAGCAGATCTTCACCGCCACCCTGAACATGGGCATCTACTTCATGACCTACGTCCTCGGTGACGCGACCCGTCTGGGCGCCTTCGCATGGGCGATCAACATTCCGCTGATCATCGGACTGCTGTTCACCCCCGTTCTGGTCAAGCGCTACGGACAGATGTACCGCCTCAACATCTGGGGTTACGTCGTCGCCGTCCTGGGCCGCTTGGGTGTCGTGGCCGGTGGCTACATGGGCAGCATTCCCCTCATGATCGCCTCCTCCGCGATCGCCTCTCTGGGCATGAGCCCCCTGCAAGGCACTCTCAATGCGCTGATCGCCGAGGCCTCCGAGTACACCTTCCTGCGCACCGGCAAGCACATCGACGGCATGATGTTCTCCTGCACCACCCTCGGTGTGAAGATCGGCGGCGGCGTCGGAACAGCCTTGGCCGGATGGCTATTGGCCGCCAGCGGCTACGTCGGCAACGCCACCACCCAGAGCAGCTCCGCGATCCACATGCTCTACTTCATGTACCTGTGGATCCCCGCCATCGCCAACCTCATCATCCTCGCCTTCCTCACCCGGCTCGACGTCGAGAAGGCCAACCGGGCGCTGCGCACGTCGGCAGACCGCGTGACCGCGTGAGCACCAGCACCCTCTTCGAGCATCCCCAGAGACACAGGAGAAGACATGTCGTGGTTGGTCACCGGCGGAGCCGGCTACATCGGGTCGCACGTCGTGCGGGCCTTCTTCGAGCAGGGCATCACCCCGATCGTGGTCGACGACCTGTCCAGCGGCCACCGGGAATTCGTGCCCGACGGCGTCGACTTCGTCGAAGGCCAGGTGCAGGACACCTCGCTGCTGGAGCGGACGATGCGTGAGCACGACGTCGAGGGCGTGATGCACATCGCTGGGTACAAGTACGCCGGCGTGTCGGTCGCCCGGCCGCTGCACACCTACAGCCAGAACGTGCAGGGCACCGCGGCGGTGCTGGAGGCGATGCAGCGCGTCGGCGTCAGCCGAATCGTGTTCTCCAGCTCGGCGGCCGTCTACGGCACCCCCGACGTCGACCTGGTCACCGAGGACCAGCCCACCGCCCCCGAGTCGCCCTACGGCCAGAGCAAGCTGATCGGCGAGTGGCTGCTGGCCGACCAGGCCCGCGCGCTGGAGCTCACCGACGGTGCCACGCCGCTGCAGCACGTCAGCCTGCGCTACTTCAACGTCGTCGGCTCCGGCACCGACGAGGTCTACGACACCAGCCCGCACAACCTGTTCCCGCTGGTCATCGAGGCGCTCATCGAGGGGCGCACGCCCCGCATCAACGGCACCGACTACCCGACGCCGGACGGCACCTGCGTGCGCGACTACGTCCACGTCGCCGACTTGGCCACCAGCCACGTCGCCGCCGCGACGGCGATGGCCGAGGGGCGCGAGCTGCGGCCGGTGTACAACCTGGGCAGCGGCGACGGGCTCTCGGTGCGCGAGATCATGGACGCGATGCAGCGTGGCACCGGCCACACCTTCGAGCCGGTGATCGGCGAGCGCCGCCCCGGCGACCCGGCGCGCATCGTCGCCAACGGGGACGCCGCCGCCCGCGACCTGGACTGGCGGATGCGCCACTCCATCGACGACATGGTCACCTCGGCGTGGCAGGCGCGCACCGCCCATCCCGACATAAGCGAGTGAGACCCGCTGACCACGGCACCTGCCTCATCGGGACACGACACGCCTCACCCCACCCGCGATGTCGACCACCCGAACCCGCACCCAGTTGACCAGGAGAAGTACTCAGTGGCAGACGTTTTCCAACCACCGGGTATCTTAATCGGCTCATCACAGATGAGGGTGTAGCTGGGGCGGTGGCCAGGTAGGGGCCGAGGTCTCCCGATGATGGGGGTTCCTACACCTTCCATCCAGAAGACCTCGACTTGTCTGACGCTACCTTCGCTTGCCCCGACCTGACCAAGTTCTGTCGGCTCGACGACCTCGGGCTCGTCGTCACCGGGCAACGGATCGAGCCCGACCGTGCCGTTCTCGCGTGCCGGGTCGTCGACGACGACCGCTGGTGCCGCGGCTGCGGCTGTGAAGGCAGCCCGCGCGACTCGGTCACGCGCAAGCTCGCCCACGCCCCGCAGGGCTGGCGGCCGACGACCTTGGTCGTGACGGTCCGTCGGTACCGCTGCACCGGCTGCACCCGCGTGTGGCGCCAAGACACCAGCGCGGCGGCCGAACCGCGGGCCAAGCTGTCCCGTGCTGGGCTGCGGTGGGCGCTGGAAGGGATCGTGGTCCAGCACCTCACCGTCGCCCGGGTCGCCGAAGGACTCGGCGTCGCCTGGAACACCGCCAACGACGCGGTCCTGGCCGAAGGCAAGCGGCTGCTGATCAACGGCCCGGCCCGATTCGACGGCGTCAAGGTCATCGGAGTCGACGAACTCGTGTGGCGCCACACCCGCCGCGGCGACAAGTACGTCACCGTAATCATCGACCTCACCCCTGTCCGAGACGGCACTGGCCCCGCCCGGCTGCTCGACATGGTCGAGGGCCGCTCCAAGCAGGCGTTCAAGTCCTGGCTCGCCGACCGGCCGCAGTCGTGGCGCGACGCCGTGCAGGTCGTCGCGATGGACGGGTTCACCGGCTTCAAGACCGCCGCGGTCGAGGAGTTGCCCGACGTGGTCACCGTGATGGACCCCTTCCACGTCACCAGGCTCGCGGGCGAGGCACTGGACGTGTGCCGCCGTCGGGTCCAACAAGCCATCCACGGGCACCGCGGGATGAAGGGCGACCCGCTCTACTCGGCGCGACGCACGCTGTGCACCGGCGCCGACCTGCTCACAGACAAGCAGGCAACCCGACTCAGGTCCTTGTTCGCCGACGACAACCACGTCGAGGTCGAGGCGACCTGGGGCGTCTACCAGAGGATGATCGCTGCCTACCGGCACGAGGACCGGAGCCGTGGCCGTGAGCTGATGGCCAAGTTGATCGACGACCTCAGCGCCGGCGTGCCGACGGTCCTGGTCAAGATCACCAAGCTCGGCAGAACCCTGAAGAAGCGCGCCGCCGACGTCCTGGCCTACTTCGACCGGCCCGGCACCAGCAACGGCCCAACGGAGGCGATCAACGGCAGGCTCGAGCACCTGCGCGGCTCCGCACTCGGGTTCCGCAACCTGACCAGCTACATCGCCAGATCGCTGCTCGAGACCGGAGGGTTCAGGCCGCAACTACACCCTCGATTGTGAAGAGCCCCTTGAGGGCCATCAGCCCCGCGCAGGAGACACCGTCGGCACGCAAGAACTGGTGCTCCTCCAAGACCTTCGCGTACCAAAGTCATACACTGTAATAGGAAGACCACGAGGGGGGATGGGTTGTGCCGATTGTCTTCGAGGAGCTGGACCCGGGTAACGAGGTCGTCTGGGCCAAAGGCCGCCTGCCCGACCGCGTCTATGCCTATCGGAGCTTCATCGCCAAATGGGGACGGGACGCCGGCCACCCTGCCCGATATGTGTGCAAGGTCTTCGACGAGAGGGAGGACCTCGATGAAGACGACGACTGGGAATGGACGGAGTACGTGGTGAGCACTTCCCCGGGCGGCAGGAAGCAGATCCGGCTGGAGGTAGCGCGTCACGCCGGCGCCGTGCGTGAGATCGTTCTCCAGCGCGTGCCTACGGCCCCCAACTCCACCAAGATGGAGACGATGCTGCGCCTTGATCGCGACCAGTCGACCCGGCTCATCGACCTAGTCAAGGCGCTCGACTCGATCCCGGCCGACGGCGACGAGAGCGTGCGTGTCGACGACCAGCTGCTCCGAGACATCTTCTCGGACCCTGACGCCCTGGGACGTGCCTACGCGCAAGACCCTGAGCGGTTCAAGGAGCTCATCCGTACCGACGCGACGGCCCAGGACGTGATCGCACTGCAGCGCAGGCGTGATGTCGTCGACACGATGCGCACATGGCTGGGCGACGACGCAGCGTTCGACGCCGAGAGCAAGGAGGCCGGAGGCCCGGAGCGGGCATGGCAGCGGCTGCTGGAGGCGAATCCTTGGGTCCTCGGCGTCGGCCTCGGCGGCCAGCTCTTGACGTCTTGGGATCGCGAGAAGCTGGAACAGATCACGACCGGCGCCAGCATCAAAGGAGCAGGGAAGCGCACCGACGCGCTCCTTCGCACAAACGGCAGAGTCCGATCGATGGTCTTCGCCGAAATCAAGCATCACCGAACGAAGTTGCTTGCGGACACTCACTACCGGTCGGCTTGCTGGGGGCCGTCGACCGAACTGGCCGGTGCCGTGGTTCAGGTGCAGCAGACGGTCCGCATGGCTGTGCGCGACCTGGGCGAGTTCTTGGAGGACAAGGCCAACGACGGGTCGCGCATGGGTACGGGAACCTTCATCACCCAGCCTCGTGCCTACCTTGTTGTCGGCTGCCTTGACCAGCTTGAGGGCAGGGGTGGCCCGATCGACAACAAGGTCCACAGCTTCGAACTATTCCGGCGCAACCTCGCGCACCCAGAGGTCATCACCTTTGACGAACTGCTAGCGCGAGCCGAGTGGCACGTGAAGCTTGCCGAGGAGCAGACTGGCGGGGCCGAAGATGACGGCGGGCGGTCGGTCACCGACTCAAGCCCATGGGACGACATCCTTTAGTCGCTCTATCTACGAATCCTGTCGCATTGTCGACGCCCGGACAACGATCGAATGCCTACTCAAACACCGCTGACCGCCCACGCCGCCCCGGTGCCTCTGACGCGATCAGCAAGAGGGCACAAGACAGCCGCAGCGCAACGCACTGTCATACCGCGTGGTGCGGAGCCTACGGCTCGCCGCTTTTCTGCCGCGCCGAGGGCAGTGAACTCTCAAACCTGGCGGCAGAGGGGTAGTGCTGCGGCGGTGAAGGCTTTGGCTTGTTGTCCGGCGAGGAGTCGGGTTTCGCAGTTGGCTTGGATGGCGGCTTGTTCGAGGGCGGCGAGGTGGGCGTCGAGGTCTTCGATCGTGGTGGCGGTGATGGTGATGAGGCCGGTGTAGCGCAGGATGCCGTGGCCGGCGGTGAGGTCGGCTTCTTGTGGCTCATCGCAAATGAGGGTGTAGGTGTGGCCTGAAACCACCGGCCTCAAGCAGA
>OMJG01001380.1_pt1 | contig 14205 bp, 13 predicted proteins | sample 1646431 | NCBI WGS metagenome assembly OMJG01 (sample SAMN03771674, study PRJEB25209) | food metagenome | isolation source: Cotija cheese | place: Mexico:Jalisco,Michoacan | collected 2011-12-12
AAGAAACAAGGATTTATTTGTTAAAAAAGGTCCAGAAAAACATCCGCACCCCCTTGTATGTACTCTTATTTTGCCATAAGCAATCTTCCTTTCTAAAAAAACTAGTTGTCGAAATTTTTTCGACAACTAGTTTTTTTTAGAATCCATAATAATAGTTTAATCCAGCTGGCGGAATTTTTGTTAGAGAGCTTCTAGCCCAATTCTCTCCTGAAGCACATTGTGAATTCGTAACACCTGTATTGGTATTTCTCACACTTGATGTATGTGATCTACTTGAATGGAAATAATCTGAATAGCCAAAAGTTCCAGTCCAACCAACTCCATAATCCCATGTTCCTCCATCGGGATAAGGGGTTACTGCCAGAGCGACTGTTGAAATACCCTAAGCTACCTTGGAATCGCAATTGGTGTACCTCTTTTGCCAAAACAGAGTAAGGGAAAAATAAACGAGCAACACCTGTTAAAGTGGCAATAACAGTTCTGTTGCAACCTTTCTTATTATACTAGAGTCAAAAGATAGCTAAACCGTTCCCTTGATGAATTCAGAAAATCTGCCTTAAAATGTATCTCAGATAGTGATTTCACTTCAATTCCTCTTTTTTAGTTATTGCTTAGTTTTTCAGTCTCACAAACCATCGTTTTTGATATTAGAAACTCTTTTCAGTTTAAATCAGTCCTTGTATTACTTTGCCAATCGCCACTAAACATACTAACAAAAACGAATACTTGCTTTCTGACCATTTTATGTTGTACCTCTTTTTTATCATTAAAGATATACATACTGTTAATAATGGTAGTATATAATCTACCAAAATCAAAGAAAAATTATTAATAGCCCGAAAAAAAACAGAAACCACCATTATCACGATGAGACAACCGTTAATATATTTATATTTTTCAGTTTCTATAGTATGGTTCATTAAGCTATAAACCCTCTTTCTAGTCTAACATGTTGTCAGAATATTCTCTGTTAAAATAGGCAGTTGTTATATGTTGTGTGCGAGAGGAATTTTTATAAAAATCCATGCGTCCTCTTACATATAGAACCCCTTTTGTTCTCCATGACGTATGAGTGTATTTATAATATACCGTTCCATACCCCATTGTATCGGCTATAACGCCAGCTATAGCTAGAAGACCACCTGCTCCACCCATTGTAGATACAATTACGCCTGCAACAGTAGATACTGACCCGGATTTAAATGAACCGTATGTTGTCGTTGTTCGTTTAGGAATGTCACTTCCCCAAGCACGAGCGGATATATTATTAGCCAAATAGATAGATTCAAGGGTGGCTAAATCTTCACTCGATACAACAAATGATTCTGTAACAACACCGTCCTTTTCAATAATTTCAGGTGTATATTTTTCTTCTATTTCTTGGGCTAAATCACCAGAGCTTTGTTCAGAAGCATAAACACTACTACCAGCAAAAAGAAAAGGTGCCAATCCCATAATCAAAGTAGCTACTACACAAAACACTTTAGAACATTTTCGAATCTTCATAATTTTTACCACTCCTAACAATATTTTTTCCAATACAATGTAAGCGCATCAAAAAAATGTATTGTTGCCAAGTATTAACTGTGTAATTGTTGTTCTTGTTTTAGAAAAATACGCTTTATTTTTCATCAATTTTGAAACCGAAAAAATTACTTATGTCTGCGAACCTCTTTGCTTGTTAGGGTTAAATTTATAATAAAATTTAAAAACCATATGAAGCTTATTAATTGATTGAACATCCCACCTCTATAAACAAACAGCAAAGCAAGTATAAAATTAGTAATAGCTAACCAAAAACTTGTTTGTTTGAGCATTAACTTAAACATTGTGTACCTACCTTTCATCTAAGTACTTTTGACGCGGTTACCTTTTATACTAAAAAAACAAAATGCATGCGAAAATAAAAATATTTTCGCGTGTATTTTGTTTTTATCGAGGACGTAACTAACATATGTCACGCCCCCACTGTCTACTATTATTTGTGCTTATTTCTCTTCGTATAATTCACGAACAGGTGCCATCACGATTTTATTCATATCATTGACTAATAAACTAAATGCTTGCTCTGCTTCCATTAATTCTGCAATGCCGGCTTCACCTTGGACCGATGTCGTCAATTCTTGTGCTTTTTGTGCATCCTCTTCAGTCATTTCTTCGCCGTTCATCATTTTTTGTTGCAAGGCTTGTTGGAAAACTTGAAATTCTTTGAATAAGGCATACGCTTCTGGTTTTTCTTTTAAACCTGCGAATGCTTCTTGCAATGCTTTGTATTGATCGGTAGCACGGATTTCTCTTTCAAGTTGCGTTGCTGTATCATAAATATTTGCTGACATGATGTTCCTCCATTCATTCTTCTTTCTATATTTTACCATCTTATGAAAGCTCTGACAAAACTCTTTATTGATTTTCTTGGATTTTCCCCCATAAACTATTCCATAGTTCTTTGGATTTATCGGTGACGGTTTTACCAAAGTCTTTGAGTCCTTCTTTGGCCTTTTCGGTAAATTCATCCAAGTTCTTCTGCCAATCATTTGAAGAAGAGCTTGACTGATTCTCAGCTTCTGCTGGTGTGAGCACTTCGCCATTTGTATCATAGGCATCCGCGACATCGAAAGTCGTTCCTTTGGTATAAGGTAACACATTCTCGGCGACTTTTTTGAAGATGAGTCCAGCGACTGTCTCACTCGTACCATGTAAATAATGTTCAGCACTCGTTTTTTCATATCCTAACCACGTCGCCATCACTAAATCTGGTGTGTAACCAATCACCCATTGATCATTTACTTTGGTTGCATCAAAGCCTGTTTCGGTCGTTCCTGTTTTCCCAGCGACTGTGTAGCCATATGGATCTGCTAAGACCCCTGTTCCATGTGAATAGGTCCCTAGTAAAATACTCGTCATTGCAGTGGCTACTTTTTGCGATACCACTCGCTTGCCTTTGACTTCAGTATTGTCAACAATCACCGCACCGGTAGAGTCGACAATCTTTGTAATTAAATGTGGCTGATAGTACGTGCCGCCATTGGCAAATACGCTATACGCTGCCGCCATCGTCAATGGTGACTCTCCATATTGTAGACCACCTAACGCTAAGCCCCAATACTTGTCTTCATCAGTCAAGGATAGACCGAATTCTTTGGCCTTATTAAACCCAGTCTCTAAACCAATCTCATGTAACAACCAAACTGCAGGCAAATTCAAGCTTTGTGCGACGGCTTGATACATTGGGACCTCACCAGAATACGTCCCGCTATAATTTTGCGCATCGTAATAACTTAGAGGACTATCTTGTAAGACGCTAGCTGGTGTATAACCTTTTTCCAAAGCTGGTGCATAGACAGCTAGTGGCTTAATGGTCGATCCAGGTGACCGCTTCATCTGGGTAGCAAAATTAAACCCACGAAAGACTGACTCCCCTCGTCGACCGACTAAGGCTGTCACGCCCCCATTGCTTGGATTGATGGCGATCGTTGCTGATTGTACGATTGCGCCATCTGATGCATTCTCTGGGAAATAGCCATCGACAGCATACGTTTCTTGCATCGCTTTTTGTTGATCTTGATCCAACGTGGTATAGATCTTATAGCCGCGATTCATAATATCATCGGCATCCAGCCCATATTCATCGACTGCTTCATTAATCACTGCATCAAAATACGAAGGATACTGGTAATTATCAGACGATGCTTGGTATGTATCATTGAGCAAGCTATCCAACGAGACATTTGCTTGTACTTTTGCATCACTAGCACTTAATTTATTATTATCGACCATCAGTTGTAATACGGTATCTCGGCGATTCGTTGCATTTTTCAAATGATCAATCGGGTTATAAATTGATGGTCCCTTTAGCATTCCAATCAAGGTTGCTGCTTCACCCACTGTCAGTTCACTTGCATTGACACCAAAATATTTATTTGCAGCATCTTGCACACCCCATACCCCATTACCAAAGTAAGAAGTATTTAGGTACATCGTCAAAATTTCATCTTTGGAGTAGTGCTTTTCTATTTCGACAGCCAAGAAAATTTCCTTCGCTTTACGCGTAAAGGTCTGGTCTAACGTCAAATACGCATTTTTAGCCAACTGCTGGGTAATCGTACTTCCGCCGCCGCCCTCGGTACTCCGATTAATTACCATCCGTACAGCAGCCCGCGCAATTCCTTTAATATCAAAGCCGTGATGCGTATAAAAATTACGATCTTCGGTCGAAATAACTGCATCGATAAGCGCGGGTGACATATCATCTAAATCAATATACGTTCCTTTTTGCGCATATAATTTCCCAGTGCTTTCTCCATCTGTATCGTAGATCATCGTGGATTCTTTTAATCCTGATTCTAATTCTGATACATTTGTTGTCTTTGCTACATAAAATAAATACACACTCACGCAAAGCAAACAGACTAAGGCAACTAAGAGAAATACTTTATGCAGATGGTATTTTTTCCAAATCCGCTTGCGCCATAAATGCAGTTGATGCAAGTATGGTTTGACCCATAACCAAAAGCGCTTGCTGTATGTTTTGAGGGCTTGCCATAAAGCAGCCAAAAATTGTTTCACATTCATCTTCTTCCTCCATTAAGTCTACTATACCGAAAAAAAGCAAGGCCAGCATACGTCTTAGGAAGGAAATTCCTTCTCATACGATCTCAATTAGTGTATCATGTGTTTGCTATCAAAAGAGGATTTTTTTGTTAAAAAAATCTTAAACATCAATCATGCTCCATTAGAAAGGAATCATATGGATTACCAAATTACTTTGCCACCTACCCAACAGACGACCACCGTTCGCGAGCTGCTCGAAATGCAATGGCTTGTACCAAGAAAAGTACGGCACTTTCTTCGTATCCGCAAAAACGTTTGGGTCAATGATCAGTTAGCACTCTTTCACCAAGAAGTACGAGCAGGGGATCGAATCACGCTACGTTTAGAAGCAGACGATTATAGCTATCAGCCCGTCGCACTCGGTCAGGCAAGCCGAGTATCCGTCTTATTCGAGGATGAGCATCTGCTTTTAGTAAACAAGCCCGCTGGTATCAAGACCCATCCGAATCAACCAAATGAAGACGACACGCTACTCAATGATATAAAAGCGTACCTTGCACCCAAACAGCAACAAGCCTATGTCGTCCATCGACTAGATAAAGAAACGAGCGGCGTCATTTTATTTGCCAAAAATCCGCTAGTCTTACCGATTTTAGGACGTCTATTAGAGCAAAAGAAAATCTATCGCACCTATCAAGCAATCGTAACGGGCAAACTCACAAAAGATTGCACGATTCGAAAAAAAATCGGCCGTGATCGCCATGACCGCCGCAAACGAGTGATAGATGAGCGTCATGGACAGCAAGCCGTGACACATGTGCAAGTCATACAGGTTCACTCCCAGACAACAAATATTACCTGTCAACTAGAAACGGGACGCACCCATCAGATTCGCGTCCATCTCGCAAGCATCGGCCACCCAATCATCGGTGACCCACTTTACCAAACCAAACCGGCCGAACGTCTCTTCCTACATGCCTACCAAATGCACTTTATCCATCCTTTCACGCAGCAAGAAATGACGATTGCCACACCTGATTCCTTATTCGGTTGCAACCTTGTAAACTAAATCAGACTGCTTTTATTTATGATGAATTATGCTGGAAATTCCAGTAATCGTTTGATTTCAGTGCAGCCTGAAAAACCGAAGAGAATTCCTTCTTTTCGGTTTTTTTATATCCATCGATTGGTTGTCTTTGTTTTTGGGATGGCTTCGTAGAATTTTCGTCGCGCATGGGCAAGACAATAAATGAGTAAAATCCCATCTAACGAACTATACACCGAGTACCCATCACAATGGAGATAGCCAGTACATTCTTTCAAGAAATCTTGTGAGACTACCGTTTTTCTTGTCTCATGATGATGGGAAACAACTAACGGAGTAGAACTATCAGACATGTTACTAAATACCCAGAAAACCGTTGATTCCTTATTGCTGTTTAGCACACGATAGGTTGTTTCATCGGCATAAGACATCTTCTTTCCACAATTGTTTCTGAAATCGTTCAACAAGTAATGATAAATACTCATGTCCAACTAAATTTCGCCAATTACTAATGTTTTCTCGTGTAATTGCTAATCCTATTTGATTCCAATAAGTAATTTGACGATAGGCTGGTACGCTCATTTCGTTTCTGATGAATTGTTTCTGTAACGATACTTTATTATCTACTGAATTCTTCTACTGCATTTTCAAAATCCAATGTATTTTTATTATATTTTGGATTTGTACACTTGCGACATGATCGTTTTCAAACGATAAGTTCTGCATTATCAGAAAAAGGATTCTGTTGCAACGCTTCGACTTCTAAAGCAGTGAGCGCCCGGTACTCCCCTAATGCTAATGATTCATCTAGCGTTAGTTGCCCCATCCGAATGCGTTTCAAATAGACCACTTCTTTCCCCACTGCAGCAACCATACGCTTTACTTGATGAAATTTCCCTTCATGCAAAATGAGCGAAATCTGACTTGTTTGGGCTGATTCATCGACAGATAAAATAGTTAGTTTTGCTGGTAGACACTGTTCTCCTTGGTCAATCATCAGACCCTCAGAAAACAATGCCACATCCTCAGCCGTCATCACGCCAGCCACCGTGGCATGATATTCCTTCTCCACGTGCTTTTTAGGGGACAACAAGCGATGTGCTAGTTGACCATCATTGGTCAGCACTAATAGCCCTTCTGTGTCTTTATCTAAACGCCCCACTGGAAATAAATCTTCTCTAAAATCCTCATCTACTAATAAATCCATAACCGTTTCGTCGTAATTATCGACCGTCGCTGAGATGACACCAGCCGGCTTATTTAATAGATAATAATAATCCTTCTGATACTGAATGACTTCTCCTTCAAAAGAAATTTGATCTTCATATTCGTTGATTTGTGCTTTATCACTGCGAGTGATTTCGCCATTGACGGTCACTTTTCCTTTTTTGATGAATTGTTTTACTTCTTTGCGACTACCCAGTTGCATCGTAGCCAAAAATTTATCTAATCGCATCGTTTTCCTCCTTGTGAGTACAAAGAACTTTCCAGACAAATGGCAAACACCCATAGTTTGAGCATTCATTTTCCACCTTTTGTCTAAAAAGTTCTCGTCTCATGTTTATTTTATATGCAATTTTCGTCTTAGACGCACCATACCAGGTCCTAATAATTTGTCGGCAATCCGGATTTTTAACGCCATGTAACAATACGCAGCGGCCCCGATTCCACCTACAAGTAAGACCAATAAGAAAGCCGCACCTTTATGCTCTACTGAGAAGACTTGTCCAAAAATCAAGCGAGAAATACCGGCAATGATAAGTAAAATCACTGTCATCAAGCTAATCAAGACAATCCTTCGTAACGTCAACATCCGATTAAAGCGCGTCATCTTATGTAGGTGACGGACATTCAAGTAGCACGTTACACTTAGCGCGATGGTCGTCGATAAGAGCGGCCCATATACTTCAAATAGAAAAATAAAAGGAACCTGTAAAATAAGTTTTAAGATAAAACCAATCACTAGATATTGGACTGCTGCTTTGTTTTCATACATTCCTTGCAACATGCTGGCTGTTAACATGAAAAAACCTAATACCAAGCCAGACAAAGAAGCTTCAATCAAGACTCGTGTTCCTAATACATTTGGTTCATAAAAAATGGTATTCAGTGGATAGGCCAATAAAATCATCCCGAAAGTCGCCGGCAACATCACAAAAAAGTACAGTTGCAAATTGTTACTAATCAAGCGCGCTAAACCTCGACGATCATCTAATGCATAGGCCTCTGTAATCAATGGTAACCCCACGGATGCCAGTGCGATTGCCAAGCCAATAACCACCATCGTTAGCTTGTCAGGGTTTGCTCCAAACAATGCCAACAGCTCCATCGCCTGATTTTGCGTATAGTCTGCAAACAATCGTAACGTATGGATAAATGAAAATTGATCGATTAATTTAAAAATCGTAATACCAGATCCTACGATAATAAAAGGAATCGACTCTTTTATTGTCGTAATCAGCAAAGACTTGGTATCTAAGACGACTTCTTCTTGGCTATGCTCGGCTTTTATATCCATCCGAATCTTTTCAGTCCGGAAGTAATAAATCAAAATCCCCATCCCTGCAATGGCACCGATAAAGGCGGCAAACGTCGACTGAGTGACCGCATCCACATAATTACCATCGCGAATCTTCATGATGATAAACGTCGTCAATAACATATAAAAGACACGTGCTAGTTGCTCAATAATTTGCGAAATTGCATAAGGAGCCATCTCATGAATCGCTTGAAAATAGCCCCGCATCACACTCATCAATGGGATAATTAACAGCGCCACACTTAAAGAACGCATCGTAGGAATCAAGGCCGCACCACCACCCGCTACGCTAGCTAAAAATGGCGAGCTAATGTACATAATCAAGGCAAACACGCCACCAAAAACGGCCATTAATTGCATCGCACGCACGAATAGTTTCTTACTGGTTTTGTATTCTCCTCGCGAATTATGATAGGCGATTTGCTTGGCAATGGCCGCAGGGATACCCGCTGTCGAAATCATGATGAACAATGCATAGACATTGTACCCCATACCAAATAATGCATTGGCTGACTTCCCGTTTTCTCCCATCCAGTAATACCAAGGTAAGATATAGATTGCACCTAATAGCCGCGAGCCGATATTACCAATGGTTAACCAGGCGGAACCGCGAGCCATTTGTTCCTCATTACTTAGACGTTGCTTGTGAGTATCATCTGTTTGCTTCATCGCTTCTTCTCCATCTTCTATCTCTACATATCCTCTATTCTAATGCGAAACGCTACTAGTGGCAATGAATTTTTCTAAGATGCCACTAAACAAGCTGCTCATTTTGGACTTTCTTAATTGTTCACATGAAAAAGCCTAGCTCATACATACTAGCTAATATGGTATAATACCTTCAATGATAATTAGTCAAGGGAGCTTAGCTATGTACAAAAAAAAATTAAAAGACATCTACGCAGTCCTCTTACGTGAAAAGATGCTAAAAGAAGTCATCATCCACCATCAATGGCATATCACACTACCCGATCACCCCATTGTGGATCACGTGTTTCATTCCTTATCTTATGACTCACGAGAAGCCGATGAAGCGACACTATTCTTTTGCAAAGGGCAACAATTTAAAGAAGCATTTTTAGAGCAGGCAGTTACTGGCGGGGTGAAAGTATACGTCTCCGAACAACCCTACGATTCAATCGATGCAGTCGGTCTGATTGTCACAGATATTCGAGAAGCCATGGCTATGATTGCTCAATTTTTTTACGACCACCCTGAAAACAAATTAATAAAAATCGGCATTACTGGTACCAAAGGAAAAACCAGTTGTGCCTATTTCTTAAAAGATAGTTTGGAGCAAGCTACAAATCATAAGACTGCCTTGTTCTCTTCTGAAGAAACGACTTTAGATGGGGTTCACTACACACGCTCCCATCTCACAACACCAGAAGCGCTCGATTTATACAAGCAAATGGCTACGGCTGTCGAAAACAAACTGACTCATCTAGTGATGGAAGTCTCTTCGCAAGCGTACAAGACAAAGCGCGTCTTCGGCCTTACCTTTGAGATAGGAATTTTTCTAAATATTAGCCCGGACCACATTAGCCCAATCGAGCATCCAACATTTGATGATTATTTGTATTGTAAGCGTCAGCTGATTCAACACAGCAAACAGATGATCCTAAATGCCGATAGTGATTATTTTGAGCTCTTAGCTGAGACGTGCACCCTTTATCACGTACCCTACGTCACGTTTGGTCGCTCACTAACAGTCGATGTCGAGATTCAAGATGCAACAGACACACGCTCGTTTGACTTGATTGCACACACGCTGTCATTCTCAGCCCTAGAAGGCGGCTATCGTCTGGCAATCCTTGGTACGTTTAATCATGACAATGCCACCGCAGCGCTACTGGTCAGTCATTTACTCGGCTTTTCCGAAAAAATCAGCCGTCAAGCCATCGCAAACACCGTCATCCCTGGTCGAATGCATGTGATTGATGAGCCGAACCAGCCATTGATTTTGATTGACTTTGCGCACAATTACCTAAGTATCAAAGCAGTCGGCGAACTGGGACATCACTTGCGCCCGAATGGCAAAGTAATTATCCTGACTGGTAGTACGGGCGGCAAAGCCTTGAGTCGGCGAGCAGACATCGCCAAGGCACTCTCAGAAATTGCCGATGAAGCGATTCTAACGAGCGATGATCCGAATTTTGAAGATCCCGCAGCGATTGCAAAAGAAATCATTAGCCATATCGACAACGATGCTCTCTCGATTACAGTCGAGACACAGCGCGAGAAAGCCATCGCTATCGCCCTAGCTCATGCGACGACCGAAGACATTGTTGCAATTTGCGGCAAAGGAACCGAAAAAGAAATGAAAATCAACGGTCTAGGTGAACCTTATCCTGGTGATTATGAAGTCGTACAACAATTATTGAACTAACTGTTCATGCTTGCATAATGCGCAAGCACTTTCTTTTGTTTTTGTCACAAGTTGTACTATAGTGAATGTGTAAGACCACTAAAGAAAGGGTGTTTTTCATGAGCAAAAAAATGGCAGTATCGACCGTTATTAATGAAGGTGGACGTGAAGGCGTTAGTAAATCATTGAATGGCCACTTAGAAGTCAAAACAACCGGTACGAAAAAAGAAGGCTACACCAATCCTGAAGAATTATTCGCAGCAGGTATTTCTGCTTGTTTTAATGGCGCGATGGTCTTTCCACTAGAACGCGACGGCTTAGGCGACAAGCATCGTTCTGTCCGAGCTGAAGTGACGTTATTAGGTGATTTGCCCGACTTTACAACCTTGCATCTTGCTGTCCATTTGATTGGTAAAATCGATGGTGTTTCAAAAGAAGATACACTGAAATATATGGAAGAAACCGATGGCATCTGCCCTTATTCAAAAGCGATTCACGGTAATGTGGAAGTTACCTATGATGCGGAAGACGGTCGCTAGAAGTATACTCGTCTAAATAACGTTCTAAGAGTATTTCAGACGATCGTTTAAGAGCAATTAGTAACGACAACAAAAAGCCAGGAAATCCAACAGTTTGAGAACCAACTTTGGATTTCCTGGTCTTTTTTGTAGCAAAATATCTCAGCCTCTTTAATTAGCAACAATATTGACTAATTTATTGGCCACAACGATTACTTTACGAATGGTTTTACCACTAATAAAGTCTTGAACGAGCGCATCTTCCGTCGCTAGTTTTTCGATTATTGCTTTGTCTTCATTTAGAGCGACCGTTACTTTCGAGCGCACTTTACCATTGACTTGGATAACCATTTCAACTTCATTTTCTACTAGTGCTGCCTCATCAAATGTTGGCCAAGCAACATAAGAAATGCCGTCTTTGTTTCCTAGCACCTCCCATAACTCTTCACTAATGTGTGGAGCAATTGGCGCCAATAGTTGCACAAATCCTTCAACATACTCGTAGCACAATGATTCTGCTTTGTATGCTTCATTTACAAAGACCATCATTTGTGAGATGGCAGTATTAAAGTGCAGTTGGTTATAGTCTTCTGTCACTTTTTTCACCGTTTGGTTGTAGACTTTCGTCAATGAGCCATCATTAATCGTCGTAATGCGATCGCGTAATTTGCCCTCTTCATCGACAATTAGGCGCCAAACGCGTTCGAGGAATTTACGGCTACCTTCTAGGCCATTTTCACTCCAAGCAATCGATGCATCCAAAGGTCCCATGAACATTTCATACATCCGTAGCGTGTCTGCTCCATACTGTGTCACGACATCATCTGGATTGACCACATTTCCTCTTGATTTGGACATTTTTTCATTGTTGCCACCTAAGATCATGCCTTGATTGAATAATTTTTGGAATGGTTCTTTGGTAGGTACTACACCCAAATCATATAGGAATTTATGCCAGAAACGAGCATAAAGCAAATGTAAAACGGCATGTTCCGCCCCACCAATATAAATATCCACTGGTAGCCAGCGTGTCAACTTGTCATAGTCAGCCAAAGCTTTTTTGTTATGGGGATCGATGTAGCGTAAGAAATACCAAGAGCTTCCTGCCCATTGCGGCATGGTGTTGGTTTCACGACGACCTTTTTTACCAGTCTTAGGATCAACGACATTGACCCAATCATGGATATTGGCCAGTGGTGACTCTCCTGTGCCACTTGGACGGATATCTTTCGTTACTGGCAATCGTAATGGTAATTCTTCTTCTGGGATTGTCGTCGCTGTCCCATCTTCCCAATGGATAATTGGAATTGGTTCCCCCCAATAACGTTGACGAGAAAACAACCAATCTCTTAGGCGATAGCTGACTTCTTTTTTCCCAATTTGTTTTTCCTCTAACCAGCTGACAATCGTATCAATGGCCTCTTGTTTGTTCAACCCATCTAAAAAGCCTGAGTTGATATGTGTACCGTCACCAGTGAAGGCTGCTTGTGTCACATCGCCACCTTCTAAGACTGGAATAATCTCTAAGCCAAATACTTTGGCAAAGTCATAGTCACGTTCATCATGCGCTGGTACAGCCATAATTGCCCCTGTACCATACGTAGCAAGTACATAGTCAGCAATCCAAATGGGAATCTTTTGTTGGTTCACTGGGTTAATCGCATACGCACCTGTGAAGACACCCGTTTTTTCTTTTGCTAGATCTGTTCGGTTAAGATCGGATTTTTTCGCTGCTTCTTCGATGTACGCATCCACCGCTGCTTTTTGCTCTGGTGTCGTAATTTCTTTCACCAAGTCTAATTCAGGCGCAAGTACAGCATACGTTGCACCAAATAATGTATCTGGACGTGTCGTAAATACTGTAAAGTCTTTGTCAGTACCGTCTACTGAAAAAGTCACATTCGCCCCTACAGAACGACCAATCCAGTTGCGCTGCATTTCTTTGATGCTTTCTGGCCAGTCTACCTCTTCCAAATCTTCTAACAAACGATCCGCATAGGCTGTGATTTTTAGCATCCATTGGCGCATTGGCTTACGCACCACATCATAGCCTCCGCGCTCACTCTTGCCATCGATAACTTCTTCATTTGCAATAACTGTTCCCAATTCAGGAACCCAGTTTACCGCTACTTCAGCCTCATAAGCGAGCCCTTTTTCATATAATTTGGTGAAAATCCATTGTGTCCATTTGTAATACTCTGGATCTGTCGTATTGATTTCACGGTTCCAATCATAACTAAAACCAAGTGAATTAATTTGATGGCGGAAGGTTTCAATATTTTTTTTGGTGAATTCAGCTGGATCATTCCCTGTGTCCAAGGCATATTGTTCTGCTGGCAAGCCAAATGCATCCCATCCCATTGGGTGTAATACGTTGTACCCTTGACTTCGTTTCATTCTCGCTAAAATATCTGTTGCTGTATAGCCTTCTGGATGTCCCACATGTAGTCCTTGACCAGACGGATATGGAAACATGTCTAGTGCATAAAATTTTGGCTTTTGGGGATCATCATGGGTATTAAACGTATTGTTTTTTGCCCAGTATTTTTGCCATTTCTTTTCGATTTCTTCGTGATTATAGCTCACTTTCGCCACTCCTTTTTATGATTGCTAAAAACGCCCTATAAGAAGCATCAGCTTCTTATAGGGCGTTTTACATTTACGCGGTACCACCTATTTTCCCTTTTACAAAGGCTCCACGTGATAACGGAACGACCGTATTTTCCTACATAAATTCAGAAAATAACACTCTAAGGCGAGTTCGAATGTTTGCTCACATATTTCCACCAACCATATGCTCTCTACTGATTCAAACCATTCTACTATTCCTTATCAACGTGATAGGTATGAAGTTGTATCTGATGACAGTCTACCAAATTTAGAAAAAAAGTTCAATGACTTACCCTAATTTCAATGTTTGTCCGATTAAAAGAATATCCGCAGACAATTGATTGACTGATTTTAACGCGCTCACTGACAAACCATGTGCTTGGGCGATTTTCCAAAGACTATCCCCTTTTTTGACTGTGTAAGTCTTCGCTGAAGTTGTAGTGGTTGTTGTTGAAACAGTTGTGGTGCTTGCTATACTTGCTACACTCGTTATAGCGTTCACTTTTAATCTTTGGCCAATCAATATCAAATCACTGCTTAAATTATTCCAGGATTTCAACTGCGCTACGGTCAC
>OMJG01001381.1_pt1 | contig 14198 bp, 13 predicted proteins | sample 1646431 | NCBI WGS metagenome assembly OMJG01 (sample SAMN03771674, study PRJEB25209) | food metagenome | isolation source: Cotija cheese | place: Mexico:Jalisco,Michoacan | collected 2011-12-12
TAACTGTCCTGTGGGCGTGTTGTCAATTGTCCCCATATTTAAAATCTGGATTTTAACATCTTGCTTAAATAATCGTTCAATAATGTCTAAGGCTTCTCTAGTATTTCTGGCAAAACGATCAAGCTTGGTAATGATTAACATGTCGCCTGGGGCTAGTTTGGTGAGTAATAAATTGAATTGGGGGCGCTGGGTGGTTGTCCCTGTAAACTTTTCTTGATAGATTTCTTCGGCGCCTGCTTGCTGTAACCTGTCAATCTGATTTTCTAATTTTTGGTCAGGTGTACTCACTCGTGCATAGCCATATTTAGTCATTAGTTCTCTCCTTTAATCTGATATATCATGTCATGCTATATGGTGTGATGATTGTTTATTTATCGTGTGGGTTATGTCCCTAAGTTCTGACGTGCTGTTATTGGCTATATTATAGGGTATAAAAAACAAAGACACAACTTATCTGAAGTGACCGTTTGCGATGTCCACATGGGCCCTGCCGCTTAACAGAACCCCAATTCGAAAATGAGCATTTCGTTTGAAAGTGAGCAGTTGTTTCTGTTTAACCCGATGTTCACCAGCCGCTAAAAAATCAAAGCCGCAATGAAGGTCCGGAAAACTGATCCGGTGCGTGTTTCTATTCAAGTTGGCCACCTCTTTTCACTTTACTATTCATCTTTGATTATACCATCGATTGTTAATAGCTGAACAAATAGTGTCGTGAAAAAAGTCGTTAATTGGTATTTTGATCACTACGAATAATGCCATTTCGGAGGGCCAAAAAGATCGTTAAAATTAACAGATCAGCAGACCCCCCGAGGCTTAAATTCTCCTGTTTAAATTTCTGATTCAACTTTTGGAGAAACGACCCCCCCTCAGCAGTCTGACTGCCGCCTAATTCAAAAAATCGGGTTACCCATTGACGCACCCGCAACAAAATATCGGGATTACCAGAGCGTTTAATCAAATTCGAGTCATCCGCATATAACAAAATATGCAACAGGGTATCTAATAACCGTTCGTTTATACTTCCCGTACGTCTTGCTAAGAATGGGTAGGCATGGTTCATGACCACCGGAAAGCCGGCAGCCGCTTCGCCCCGGATTCCCAAAAAGCCGTACTTCACGTACTGATACTCCCCGGCGGTTAAGTTGCGAACGTCGTGCATGTCCCCATTGGCTAAATCATGATCGATCAGTGCCGCCAACATTTTTTGAATCACCTGCATAAGACCAGCATTCCCCGTGGGAACCACTTTTGGATGACGATCCTGAAAGGCCGCCGCTGTCAGCATAATGCCCAGTGAAAAGATTGCGCCCTTGTGCGTATTCACGCCATGGGTTGCGCCAAACATATCCTTCTCTGCTTCAATTCCAGCTGGCCGAATCGTTTGAAAGAGGTCCGGCAACGCGGTTAATCCACCAGTAAACTGTTCGCCAGCGGCCACACATTCATCAAAGTAGCGCCGCAGACTCACCGCCGAGTCGATAAACATAAATACATTCATATCAGGATGGGGCCCGGCGTCCACCGGATCAACTAATCCGGGCTTGGGATTCACAGAAACTTCGTAGAGCATTGCCGCCAGCGCCGTCGAAACCAGTTGCCTTGCGTGGGTTGTTTCACTAATCGTCATTAACCACTCCCGCCTCACCCTTAAATTCTTGGTCAAACACTTGACTAATTTTGACCTGCAATTCGCTGATCGAATGTCGTCGAGACCGGGCACATGCCTTTGCCGGCCGCCCACAAATAAAGCACTTGCGAACCGGCAGCCCAAGCTTTGTCCGCGACAACGCCGTCGATTGGCCATGACCGAAGACGTCCACATCAAATAGCCGGCCAAACGCATCTTGATCTTCAAAGGCCACCGCTTGCCGCTTTACCGTTTCAAGGGCCCCGGAAACCGTCAAAAAAGCCTCATTACCAGTGGGTTTATCCCACTGAGCCACTAATTTTACAGCGGCATTGGTCGCCTGAAGCAATTGGATCAGACTTAATAAGCCGTGATTGAACCCCCGATGGAGCTGATCGTTATTCTTAATTGGGCCGGGAATGTTCAACTTGACGGCTAAAATACTGTCATCTGGATAGTCCGTCACCAATTTCTTCTGGAAAGCCACCCGGGCATCCTTACTTTCTAACACAGCAGTGATATCTTGTGGCTCACCGGTTTCAAACAATTTAGTCATCAAACCTCCCTCCCTTATGTATGTCGTAATGTCTAAAGTTCCTAAGTTTTATCCTCGATTATCCTTGTCATATCAACGCTAAACAAAAAACACTTGCCTTCCCCCTAAAGTTCCAGCATAGTGTAAGCACCACACAAACACAAAAACTGAACCAGAAAGGGATCTAGACAAGTGCTTACACAATTATTAGCGTATTTAGTTAAGATAATCAAGCTTCAACAACAATTTATTTTGATTCTAATGACCCAACTGGCAAATATTTATCTTCATTCCAAAACGCCACGGCTAGAAAGCCCGACCTATCGACGTTTCAACTAATTCAAAGCTGATGATAAGCTGCCGCTTCTCCAGGCAAATATCCACAAAAACCAACTGAATTACCAGGAATTATTAGTAGCTTATCAAGCAAAGCACGGCAAGCCGTTAAAACCGGTTAACCATCGGCAGGCGTTTGCCTTCCCGCGACAAACCTGTCCCGGGTGTGGCGCACCAAGTCAATACTTGTATGCCAATGGCGGTGGTGATAAGAGCTCATTACTTCTCTGCAAGATTTGCCAAACCAGCTTCAACCTGGAAAAACGTTATCGTAAAGAAGTCGTGCTTCGCTGTCCCGACTGCCAAAACAAACTGGAACTTGCGAAGCAGCGGGCCAACTTCAAGGTCTGGCGGTGCAATAATCGTCACTGCCCTCATCGCAAACGTGAGCTGGCCAAACTAAATTCCAGTCAATACCAGGAATACTTAAAGCGGCCATCACAATTCAAGTTACGGTACATCTATCGGGAATACGCTTTTAAAATTCGCCAAATAGCCGCGCAATCTCGGGTTGACTTCAGTCGCATTCAGGCCTCACCACAAGCGCTGGGATTAATCCTCAGCTACTATGTGAACTATGGCATCTCCGCTGCCAAGACTGCCGCGTTAATGTACGACCCTTCCTGGATAATTATCCGTATCAGCTTTCCAGCCAATTGGTGGGTGACGAAACTTATCTGCGCGTGAAAGGAAAATGGCACTATCTGTTCTACTTCTATGACGTGAACAAAAAAATTATCCTGGCAGATTACGTGACCCCCAAGCGAACCACTGAATCAGCGTGCATCGCGATCTATCAAGTCCTCAAAAAGTATCAAGTGATTCCTGAGAACCTGCGGTTCACGGTTGACGATAATCCCATCTATCGAGTGGCCAGACTATATTATGCACATCAGGAAGGCATCAACTTCGACCTTAATATCGTTAAAGGCTTAACCAACGAAACCGAGGTGGCGAAGGAATATCGCCCCGCCAAGCAAACCATTGAACGCTTAAATCGCTCACTGAAAGCTAATTATCGCCCAATGGGGGGGCTTTAAGTCAGCCAGCGGCTCTATCACTTACGTGACGCTGTATTCACTCTGCCATAATTTTTTACGGCCCCATCAAAGTCTGGGATACCATCCACCAGTTGAAGTTCCTGAATTAACGGGACTTACCCGCATGCCAGACAAGTGGTTGAGACTCATCAAACTCGCTCAAGAACAGCTACCAACCGCTTGATTTTGGTAATTGGAGCCCGGTGGTTCGTTATCGTCAAATGGCGGTAGCGAACACTTGACAAGCCGAAAAGCCAATGGGTTAAACTTAAATGACCCGAGGCTTATTTAAGTGGCCTTGATTTCGTCTAACCATCGCCTCGGCACCGCTGAGCCAACCCATTGGCCGGCTTGTCAGGTGCATTTGACGATTACGACCACGTAGTAGACTGCAAACCTGAATGGAAACTATATTAGAATCTACTTTTTCATGGAACTTTGGACATTACCATGTATGTAAAAGCCCCTGCGTGCCAAGAATGCAGCAGTGGGCTTATGAATCAGAGTGCGACAAGGCTCGGTAGGTGCGGTGTCTAAGGGTGAAATGTCAGAAATCCCAGTCCTGGATTCTTGGCATTTTATCTTTAGACGTTAGCGCCTGAGCCGTCGGAGCACTCTAATCCTTTACCTCATTAATCGCATCAATAATACTACCATCCCGATACTCAACCAAAGCCACGGTCCGGTCCGTAAATTCCAGGGGCTTTGGCTTGCCGACTTTCTTTTCAGCCATCTGCTGCAATTCTTCGATCGTGTAAACCGGAACTCCTGGCAGGTTAGCGAAAGCCTTCTGCAAGTCCTTGCGCTTTGGATTGATCGCAATACCGTATTCGGTCACCAGAACGTCCACAGAATCACCCGGGGTCACGTTCGTCGTCACCTTAGGCACCACCGTCGCAATTCGGCCCCGAACAAGCGGTGCGGAAATAATCGTTAATTTGGCAGTCGCAGCGTCCTGGTGTCCGCCAACAGCGCCCCGGATCACACCATCTGAACCGGTCATGACATTGACATTAAAGTCTGTATCAATTTCCAACGCACTTAAAATGACAATGTCCAGCTGATCCACCATGGCCCCTTTATTATCAGGATCAGCGTACCATGACGCATCGATTTCCTGCTGGTTCGGGTTGGTGTGCATTGAAGCAGCAGCACCCTTGTCAAAATCCTGAACGTCCATGACGCGGCGGACCAACCCCTCTTCAAGCAAATCAGTGGTTGGCTTTGTGATGCCCCCTAAGGCGAACGATGCCTTGATCTGGTTATCAATCATCGCTTGCCGTAAGTAGCGGGTAACGGCCAGTGCGGCGCCGCCTGAACCGGTCTGAAACGAAAAGCCATCCTTGAAGTACGGTGAGTGAACAATCACATCGTTAACCATCGCCGCAATCTTCAATTCCTTAGGATCCTTGGTGAACCGGGTAGCACCGGAACCAATCTTGTCCGGATCGCCTACCTTGTCAACCTTCACGACGTAATCCACCTGTGTTTGCTTGATAGAGGCCGGCGTATTGGGATACGGCATGATGTTGTCCGTCAGTAAAACGACGTTGTCGGCATACTGAGCGTCCATTAAAGCATACCCCAATGAGCCAAAGACAGCGTCGCCCTGCATCCCATTGGCATTTCCTAATTTATCAGCGTTAGGCACGCCCAAGAAGGCGACGTCAATCTTGATATCGCCGTGTTCGATTGCCCGAGCCCGGTTCCCATGAGAACGAAAAATCACCGGATTCTTCAGGCCGCCGTGGGAAACAAAGTCGCCCAGTGAGCCGCGCATCCCGGAACTGGTAATGTTGGTGATGGTGCCCTTCTTAATGGCCTCAATCACGATATCATTCATGACCCCCGTCAATGAAGAAGGTGCCAGTGTCAGATTCTTAATCCCCTGATCAATAATCACGCGCATGACTTTGTTAAACACAAAGTCCCCGTTTCGGAAGTGGTGGTGAAATGAAATCGTCATCCCGTCTTTAACCGTCTTTTTAACAACGTCTTCAATGGAGTCCACCAACTTATCGTCACCAGTGGAGACATGAACCTTTGGCGCCACTCGTTGTACTTGCGGCTTCCCAATTTCAGTGCTCTTAAAGCCTTCGTAATTTAGCTGTTTCATCAAATCATCTGGTAATTTCCGACCAACACTATTTTTCAATGTAGTTTCCCTCCTCATCAACTAAGTGAGACGCCTTGGCAAGCATCATAACCCGCTGAGCTCGGAGAACCACTGGTCGATCAACCATTTGACCGTTCATTGAAATCACTCCAGATCCCTTCATTCGGGCTTCTTTAATTGCATTAATGACATTCTTGGCATTTTCAACTTCTTTTTCGGTTGGTTCGTAAACTTTATTAACCATCGCAATCTGCCGCGGGTTAACCAGGGACTTGCCGTCAAACCCAAGTTGGTGGATGTAGTTGGTCTCACGGTAAAAGCCTTCGGTGTCATCCATGTTGGTAAAGACGGTATCAAACGCCGCAATCCCGGCAGCCCGGGCGGCATGAAGGACCATGTTGCGAGCAAACTGTAATTCGGCACCATCAGGATAACGGTGGGTCTTCATATCGGTGGTGTAATCTTCAGCAGACAGGGCGATGCCGATCATCCGATCAGATGCGGCCGCAATGGCTGGGGCATTCAAAACGCCCTTGGCACTTTCAATGGCGGCCATTAAATGAGTAGCGCCTTCTTTTCTGCCGAATTCTTTTTCAGCAGCTAGGACATCCTTTTCAAGGGTTTTGATCATATCGGCCGTTTCAGTCTTCGGTAACCGAATCACGTCAATGCCAGCCTTTACCATTGCTTTGATATCGTTATGGTAGTATGGCGTGTCGTCACCGTTAATTCGAACAACCAATTCGGCGTCACCATAGTCTTGGGTTTGCAAGGCTTCGTAAACTAAATCCCTGGCAGCATCCTTCTCCGCCATCGATACGGCATCTTCGAGGTCAAACATAATCGAATCAGCACCATAGATGCCGGCATCCTTGACCATTGCGGGGTTGTTGCCGGGCACAAACATCATTGTCCGTCGTAATCGTTCCTTTGTTTCGGCCATTTTACAGTACCTCCCATGCCGGCTGGTCAGCTGTCTTTAACGCACGTTGCGCAGCGGCGATCGTTCTTGCCTTAATCACACAGTCCAAGGCCCCTTTATCAAGGGCCTTCACCTTCACGTGATCAATCCCAAATTTTTTCAGGGTTTCGGTAATCACCGCGTTAATTTGATCACCAAACTGTTTTTTAACATCAGATTCAAGGTCAATCTGAATACCAGATTGACCCTTTGACAGCATGATTTGAATATCTGACGATTCCAAAGTTCCCGCAATTGCGGTCTGCTTAATTTCCATCAATAGTCATTCCTTTCGTAATGCGTGCTTGAAGCTCATGTAAGTTCTCCTTAATAAAATCATAAGTCGAACTGGGCAGCGATTCAATAATATTTGAAAGATCACCGGCCTTAATGGCTTTTCTCACCCGGGTGGCGGTAATGACAGCCCCCGTTTGGTCCTGTTTTCTGGGAACTTCAACGACCTGAACGTCTGGCGGTAGTTCCCGCTTTAGCGCCTGATTATACTGGTTGGTTGTCTTGGATAACGGCTCGCTGCCCACGTAGCGGGTCGTAATGTGCAGGGCTGGGGCAATCTGGATTTTGAACACGCGGGCATCCAGTGCCGTTTGGTAATCAGTCGCTGTGACATTGTCCGGCAAAAAATAGGCCGGAAACGTGGCGTAACTGACCATGTAGTCGCCACCAGCCACCACGACAACGTTATCCAAATCACTGAGCCCTTCACGGACAAGTTGAAGCCGTTCATCAGCACTAAACAGCGATGTGTTCGCACTGACCACAAAAACGTACACGAAGTCGTTTTCCTTAGCGGCCTTCTCAACCAGGTAGCGATGGCCGAGAGTAAACGGGTTGGCATTCATCACCACGGCGCCGATTTGCTGGTACTGCTGATTGGGCACTTTCAGCAGATCGTTCAAGTAGTCGTGAATGTTCGGGTCGCCCATTTCAAGAAAGGCCGCGACGTCCGTGTCCCCAAGCTGTTCAAAGCCAATGTGTTGAAAGCTTTCAGAATACTTTTTCTTGGTGAATACGAAGATGTGAAAGACCTGCTGCTGAAACAGGCGATTAACCAGTTCGCCGACAATTGCGTTGAACCGACTGCCGGTGGTGACGCCTTTGTTGCAGACGCCAACGTATTTCAGAACGTTGCCGGCCGCTGAACCGGTGGCAACCAGTTCGTCGCCGTTATAAATGCCGATCGTAAAGTCGATCTTATCGACTTCGCGATCGCTAAAGTTCGCGATTCCCAGCGACTTCAAGAACGCCTGCCACTTGGTGCGAACCTTGGCATCATTTAAATTTAAATCAACAATTGATTCATACATTGATCAATGATCCTCCACTAATCGGTTACTAATGCCTTGCTCGCCTTCCCGGCGTACGCCAATAACGCATTGGTAACGGTTTTAACGACGCCTTCATCAAAGACGCCGGGAACAATTTCTTCAGCTGTCGGGTTGACAATCATGCTAGCCAGGGCATTTGATACCGCTGCCTGCAAGCCGTAACCAACGTGCTTAATGCCAGCGGACAGCAGACCCTTGAACAATCCTGGAAACACCAGAATGTTGTTAACCTGATTGGGGTACTGAGACGATCCGGTAGCAATCACGGCCGCTTTAGCGTTGTTAGCAATTTCCGGATCAATTTCAGGAATCGGGTTGGCCAGGGCAAAGATAATCGGCGCATCAGCCATTCGCCCGACGTCTTCAGCAGTCATCAAGTTGGCAGTGGACAACCCAATGAAGGCATCTTTTCCCCTGATAACATCTGATAACTGACGGTTCTTAAAACTGTCATCCTGACCAAGCTTGGCGGCAAATTCCCGCTGATAACGATTGTAGCGCCCGTCATTCTTGGTAATGACACCATTCTTATCCACAAGCGTCAGATGAGTAATCCCAACGTGATACAAAAGCTTGGCAGTCGCAAGCCCGGAAGCTCCAACGCCGTTGATGACGACCTTCAAGGAATTCAGTGATTTACCAACCACCTTTGCCGCATTGATTAAACCAGCCAAAACAACGATTGCCGTGCCTTCCTGATCGTCATGGTAGACGGGAATATCTAATTGCTGAGCCAGCCGGTCTTCAATTTCGAAGCACCGCGGCGCCGCAATGTCTTCCAAATGGATCCCGGCAAAGGAACCGGCAATGTTTTTGATTGTCCGAACGGTTTCATCAACACTTGCTTGATTGACTGAGATCGGCACCGCGTTAACGCCGGCTAAGTCCTTATACAGCAAGGCCTTGCCCTCAATTACCGGCAAGCCCCCAGCCGGGCCAATGTTACCAAGTCCCAGAACGGCCGACCCGTCGGTAATCAGGGCAACTAGCTTGCCACTCATCGTGTAGCGATCCTTCAACGCTGGATGACTGGCAATCAGTTTAGAGAGAATTGCCACACCAGGCGTGTAGGCCCTTGCTAAATCCTTACGGTCATCAACCGGCAACTCAGACGCAATGTTCAATACGCCGGTATGCCGTTCATGAAGCTTTAAAACATCATCTTGCTCAGTCATTATAGGTCGTCTCCCAATCCAAATTCTGCTTTCATTATCATTATTTCTGCGTGATTTTATCTGGTTTCATTACTCACTAAATAGAATAACGCGTCTTTTAACATTTATCAAATACCTATGGATTATTTTAAATTTGTTAAAACTCAAGCCACGATAATTTTGAATTTGAAAAGGAATTCTTCATTTGCAAAAACCTATGCTATAATATTTCTAAAGCTTCACCATTGAAAGGAACCCACCCATGAACGATGTCAAACATCAGGAACTCCTGGCCAATATCGCCCAGGACTACTACCTGTCAAAACAAACCGTTACCGATCTCTCCAAGAAGTACCAGCTCAGTCGCTACCTCATCACCAAATACTTAGATGAAGCCTTGGCAACTGGATTGGTCAAAATCAACATTGCCACGCCAATCAGCCGTAACTTCGACTTGGAGGTGCGCTTCAAAAAGGCCTTTCACCTTCGTAACGCTTTCATCCTTAAATCCTCTGACACGCCCAACGACGATAATGAAAACATCATCGAGTACGCCTCGGCCGAAATTCAGGATCTTATTCGTCAAAGCCGGATTATCGGCCTCACTTGGGGTGACACGGTGCTCAGTGTCATTTCTCACTTTCAGGCGGAAGTTCGAGACGACATCACCTTTTCACAATTTGTCGGCAATAACCTCAAGTACACATCATTGTCCGGCGCCACACCCTTAGTCGAAAAGGCCGCTTCGAAATTTGGCGCGCCTTACCAGACCATGCCGGCACCGCTGTACATTCTCAGTGATTCTGCCAGGGCCGAGCTCCAACATGAACCGGCCCTGGTCCCGGCATTTAGCACCGCTTCGAAAATGGACCTGCTATTTACCGGCTTTGGCACGTTGGCTTCGATTGACACGATTCCAGTCTGGAAGCAGCATCAATCCGAAATTTTTGACGGAGTAACGCTTGATCGGGTGGCTGGCATGCTCTATGGGCGACCGTACGACATTAACGGCACCATTCTAAACATCAAAAATGACAAAACCTTTGGCATCCCCATCGACACGGTGCTGGCAACCACCCGCCGCGTCGGCATTGTGAAGAGCAAATTCAAAGCCCGGGCCCTGTTAGGCGCCTTGCGAGGCGAGCTGCTTACTGACGTGATTACCAATGAGGGCGTTGCCAACCGGGTCCTGTTGGAAATGGGTGGCTAATCTAAATTGAATCAATGCGTAACCCCGGGATCGTTTCGACGGTCCTTTTTTGGTGCTCATTTTCGCATGAACTTTTGGAACGCCTCATAAAATGCCTCGGGTTGCTCGGCCATGACTAAGTGCCCACTGTGGTCAATCACTTTGGCGATCCCGTGTTTGGCCATCCGGGCGGTCACTGCGGCAAACTCCGGATTAAAGTACGGCGACTGCTTGCCAGCAACCACCAGCAGTGGAATTCCCAGTGCCGCCACAATATCCCGCCAATCCTGAAACGTGTGGTCCACCAGCAACGGATAGTTAAGCTGACCATCATATGGATGAGCTTTGGCCGCCGCCTTCATTTGACTGAAAACGCCGTCGCTAATCTTGTGGACAGCAGCCTTGCCCATGGGAAACTTGAGGCTGGTCGGAAAACTGTCCCAGGTTAACGATTCAAATCCATACTGCCAGGTGTCGTCACCGATCATTTTGGGTGTCTGGTCAACGTCAACTAATTTAGCAAACCGGCCCGCACCAAATAGCGATCCGTATGCAAACAGGGTGGCTGCCCCCATCGAACTGCCAATGCCAATCACGTGATCAACGTCAAGGTCACCCAGCAGTTCGGCAACGTCCAGCGCATGGCGACTCATCCGCCGCCCCCTGACAGTGTGTTCGGAAGCTCCCTGGTTGCGCGCGTCAAGATTAATGACCCGGTAGCCATTCTCAACTAACCTTGGAATGATGGCGCCAAAGACTTCTTTAACCGCCCCAATCCCAGAAAGGAGCAAAACCGCTTGGCCTTGCCCCTCATCTGTGTAGTCGAGAACGACGTGATCACTGGTTTGAAATTTGATCGTTATCCCTCCTTAAGAATCCTAATATGACATTGCTGAAACGTGGCACGCAAAGCAGCTTCCGGCCATATAAGGGCGTCAGCCAACCATCCAAGACCAGGATATTCGGCTGACGCTTTTATATTATGGAAGCTAACCGCTTTTCGGACCACTCTGAACTTACCACAGTCCAATCACTTTCATCCAAAGCGCACCGATGCCAATCCAAACAACGATGTAGAAAAGCCCCAGAATGAAGTTCATGCGCCACCAATCAGATTGTTTGACGTAACCGGAACCAAATAACACGGTTGCCGGACCGTTAGCAAAGTGAGTGGTTGACCCAAAGATCGCCCCTGTAAAACCGAGCACGATGGCTGCCATAACGGCAGGTGCGCCGGCAGAAATCGCAACGCCCAGTAGTGCCGAATACATTGCGGTCACGTGGGCGGTCCCGCTGGCAAACAGGTAGTGAGAATAGAAGTAAACCAGTACCAGAATCAACATCACCCAAATCCAGCTAATGCCGGAAACGGAAGTCTTGATGGTCTCCGATAACCACGGAATAACGCCCAGAGTATTCAATTCTGTCGCCATGAAGATCAACACTGAGAACCATAGCAGCGTGTTCCAAGCACCGGTTTCCTTTAGGATATCCTGAATCGATAACACCCCGGTGAGCAGTAGCAGTGAAACGGCCATGAACGCAACCAAGGCGGCATCCATTCCGATGAAGCTGGAAATCATCCACATAACCAGCGCAAAGACAAACACGCCGGCCATCATTTTTTCAGGTAACGAGAACTTACCCATTTTATCCAATTCGGTGTCCGCCCATTCCTTCACGTTCGGCGTTTCCTTAATCTCAGGCGGGTACATCTTGTAAATGAGCCACGGGACACAAATTAACGAAATAATAGCAGGTACTAAGCCAGCGATAAACCAGGTCATCCACGGAATGGTGACGTGCAGGGCTTTAGCAAGGGCAACGGCAACCAGGTTAGGCGCCATTGCGGTCATGAACAAACCACTGGTGATGATGTCGCCGTGAAACTCTTCGAAGACCAAGAAGGCCCCCATTTTACGAGCGGTCCCGTCCTTAGGATCCGATCCATAGGTGTGAGCCAGTGAATCGATGATTGGGTAAACAATTCCGCCTGAACGAGCGGTGTTACTTGGGGTAGCTGGTGCGGTTACCAAATCAACGGCAATCAGCGAATAGGCCAGCCCCAACGATTTCTTACCAAACAGCCGGACAAACAGTAACGCAACTCTGCGACCAAACCCGGTCTTAATGAAGCCCCGCGACAGGAAGTACGCCATGGCGATCATCCAAACGGTTGGGTTACCAAATCCCATTGCGGCGTTATCCATATCGACTAAGCCCAGGGTAACGGTGATGGTAAAGCCAAGCAGCGCAACCGCGCCAATTGGCATTGGCTGGGTAATACACCCAATGATGGTTCCAACAAAAATAGCTAACATGTGCCAGCCGGCAACTGGAATGCCCGCGGGCTTAAACGGGGTACACAGCCAGATAATCAACGCAATAGCGATCGGCCAGATGAATTTCTGATACTTAATTTTCTCTAAGTGTTCCATATAGAATTATCCCCTTTGTTTGAAACGGATCCATACGCGATCCCCTTCATTAATTGGTGCAATGAAGATCAATCAACATTTGAAACGCATCCCCGATTTGTGAATTAATTCAAATGCCAATCATTCAGGAAACGGTTTCATCAAAACTCAATTTAAAATATGACCGATCCAACACCTCCCTAAGTGCATGATCAAAGTGTTTCTATTGTGACTTTATTAACAAATATAGTCAAATAAAAAGCAGTGAGCATGTTTTATTGTTTTCAATAATACCACCGCTATTAAGAAGTATAAAAAGTTTACATGTCTGGTTATGCGTTCATTAATACTTCTGCCATTTGGCGAGCCGATCGGATCATCTGCGCTTTTTCATCGGCTGATAAGGGTTCCTCAATGACTTTAGCAATTCCCCGGGAGTTGATCAAGGCCGGACTGCCAATGTAAATGTCATTCAAGCCATATTCACCGCTTAGTGGGGCACTAACGGGCACTACCATATTTTCATTATTTAAGATTGCCCGGGTGAGCATCGTCAGCCCGTAAGCAACCCCGTAAAAGGTGGCGCCCTTTAAGCCGATAATTTTACCACCCTTTTTGCGAACATCCACTTCAATTTGATCCAACTCGTCATCGGTAATGTTCTTTTCCATGGCAACCGTCCGCAAGGCCCGGCCGCGAATGGTGGCTTCGTCGTATGCCGCAAACGAACTGTCGCCGTGCTCACCCAAGATGTTGGCGTCAATATCCTGCAAATTCACTTGAAATTTGTTGGCCAGTGCCACTTGAAGCCGGGCGGAATCAAGCGATGTTCCCGTTCCAATAACGCGGGTCCGTGGAAATCCAGAAATTCGCTGGGTAATCGTCGTTAAGATGTCAACTGGATTGGCAGATACTAAGAAAATGCCATTAAAGCCGCTATCAACAATTGTGCGCACAATTGACTCGAGGATGCGGGCGTTTTTAGAAACCAAATCCAAGCGGGTTTCGCCTGGTTTTCTGGGAACCCCGGCAGTAATCACAACTAAATCAGCGTCTTTGGCGTCTGAATACTCCCCGGCACGAATCCCCATTGGTCCAGCCATTGGTATCACGTCTTCAAGATCGATCACGTCGCCTTCAGCGTGATCCTTGGCAACGTCAACGACCACTAATTCGTCAGCGATTTGAGATTGAATTAATGAAAAGGCATATGATGACCCAACGGCCCCGCCACCGACAAGGACAACTTTTTTTGATTTATGAATTTGTTTTAACATAACGGCATCTCCATTCGTTTGACGTTTCTCTATCGCCTGCAAGTCTGAGGAAAGCAACGGCATTTTCGTCCTCTTTGTGAATTCATATACATTATATGCCATCGCTTCAAAAATGTCAAAATATATCGATTATTTTTCAAAATGGTAGATTGTAAAATTTAAGTTGAACATATTAGTGGACAGAAAAACCCATAAAGGTC
>OMJG01001384.1_pt1 | contig 14174 bp, 10 predicted proteins | sample 1646431 | NCBI WGS metagenome assembly OMJG01 (sample SAMN03771674, study PRJEB25209) | food metagenome | isolation source: Cotija cheese | place: Mexico:Jalisco,Michoacan | collected 2011-12-12
TCACCGTGCGCTTTGCGCGCCTTGTGCATGGTGTAGATGAATTCGGCCATAGTGCTCTCAGGCTATCGTTTCCGCGCACTCGAGCGTTAATTGACGCTCAGCCGCCGCCGAGCGAAGGGGCCTCGCCCGAGGAGTCTCCTCCCTCGGTCGAACTCGACGATCCTTCAGATGAACTCGATCCGGTGCCGCCGTCTCCGGACGTGCCCTCGGCGCCTGAGGAGCCTTCGCTGCCCGAAGTGTCGGTTCCGCTGTCGGAGCCGGAGGCATCGCCGCTCGGCTCCGGACTCTCGGTCGGTCCGTCTTCGCCGTTGATGTCCTCTCCCGGAAGATGGCCCTTGCCGTTGGAATCGCCGTCGTCGTCCCGTTTCTCACCCTTGGGGGCCTCGACTCCCTTCGGCCTGTCCACCTCGCCGAACAGGCAGGTTCCCGTCGACTCCGTGGGCTGCGCGAGCTCCGCCGCAGCCTTGCCCGAACGGATCTCCCCGATGACGCAGCCCTTGTCGGTCTTGACTCCGAACATCTTCGACGGCACCTCGTTGCCCAGCGGTGAGGCATCGAGTGTGGCCTCGAGCTGCTCGGGTTCGTACCCGGCGTCGACCATCGTATTGAAGAACTTCGTCGACGACGGCACCGAGTCCTTGTCACCGGTGATCGGCTTGAGTGCCTTGAGCACCTTGTCCACTTCGGCCACGGGTGCGGCCCGCGTCTGTTTCGGTGCGGGTTGGGAGTCGTCACCGCCGAAGCCCAGCAGAGAGCAGCCCGACAATGCCAGAGTCAGTGCTCCGGCACTCAGCACAGGAACGAGACGCATCTACAACCTCGGCGGGAGGGGACGGTTGACAATCACACTCTAGCCGATCGCAGTGGCGAGCGGTTGCAGCGAATCGGTCAGAAGGGCGCGGCTGCGGCCGCGGTCTCGGCGGCGATCGCAGCATCGTCCGAACCCGACCCACCTGCCTCACCCACGGCTTCGCCGTCACCGCCGGCGCCGTCGTCTTCGTCTCTCCCATTCATCCCGAACGAGGCGCCGGCGGCACCGGATTCGTCACCACCACGGTAGCCGACCGAGTCGACACTGACTGTGCTCGCGCCGCTGCCTCCGGCGTCGGGGGCAGATCCGCTGAGCTCGGCCCAGCCGCCGACCTCGGTCCCCTCTGTGTCCGCTGTCGCCTTCTTCGACTGGCTCTCGGGACGGTCCTGCCCCTTGGCCTTCCGGTAGTGCGCAGTGCCGTAACGCAGATCGGGGCCGATGTGGTCGGCGACCACAGTCGGGGCGATACCACTACGCTCTTCGGTCTCCCATTCCCGGTTCCGCAGACTTCCGGTGACGATGACCGCGGTGCCTTTGCGTAGCGACATGGACGAGTTGCTGGCAAGGTCACCGTAGGAGTCGATACCGAACCAGGAAGTGCCGTCGTCGAGGAATTCCCCCGTCGACTTGTCGACTCTCCAGTGGTTGACGGCCAGGCGGAAGGACGCGCAGGCGCGCCCGGACGGCAGAGTGCGGGCAGTGGGTTCGGTAGCGATGGTGCCCGTGACGGTGATCGGAATGGCGGACATCGGTGTCTCCTTGTCGGTTGTGGCTGCACGCCGTCGTCGGCGACCGCGTGGACCTCCAGTCAGCCCGAATCATGGTCCCTCGTCCAGAGACGAAAGATGCCCTGTGGATGGAGTGCTTCCATCCACAGGGCATCGGAGTCCGAGTCGCGTCCGTTGTGCGCTGAAGTCTCAGGCGAGCATTTCGTATGCCTTTCGGTGCTCGGCGATCACAGCCTTCACCGATTCGAGATAGGAGCTCTGCGCGACTTGACCGACGGCAGCCCGCAGTCTGCCGTCCACCTCGGTCGCAGCTTCGGTCGCCCCTCTGTTGCGCGCAGATTTCGCCATCAGAGAGGTGATTGCGGAACCGATGGCACCGATCACGAGCAGACTGATGCTCACCGCCCAACACCACGTCGGCAACGCTGCCGAATCGATCGCCGCGACGAGCGCGGAAGCGATGACGCCGATGACCCCGATGAGCGTGGCGATGAAGAAGATGATCTGCAGGGTGTTCGCGAGCGACCACCAGCCGGGATTCCGCCGGGTGATCTCCACAGCGGTGACGGCCGAGTCGAGGTTATCGGAGAGTTCGTCGGTGCTTCTCTTCTCGGCTTCGGCGGCGTCGTTCTGCCACGCACGTGGCATCGTCGACACCGACTCGGTGATCAGCTCGTGTGCCATCAGCCGCACATGTGCGCTCTGCGCCTTCGTGGTCGCCGGGACCGAGGCCCGAAGGAGTTCGTCACGGTCCTGCCCGTGCTTGGCACCGAGCGGGTCCGGGGCGTTGCGCTGCATCCACGCCAGGACCGGATAACCGGTCTTGCGGTAGGCACGGCGAATGTAGTCATCGTGGACGGTCTGCGCGACCGCTTCGACGCCGGCGGCGTCGGACATCGTCGCGACGAGGCGGGATGCTCCCGGCAACTCATCGGGCGGAGCCACGGGCTGGCCGAGTTCCTTCCGGATCCGTTTCGCCATGGCCTGCATGTCCGCCAACAGACGTTCGGCTGCGGCTTCGCTCGAGTCGACGGTGTCGGCGAGGATGCTGCGCAGCTCGGGAATCCCCTCCCTCGTCACAGCGGAAGAGACGCGCACGTTCGTCTCTCGCAGTCCGTCTTCTTGGAGCAGCTGTCGCAGATGCTCAGCCGCCGCCTTCTGCTCTTCGGGGCTGAGCTTGTCGATCTGATTGAGTACGACGACCATATTCGCGCTGTTCTCAGCGAGTTTGGTCAGATACTCCGAGTGCAGGGAGAAGTCGGCGTACTTCTGCGGATCCACGACCCAGAACACCACGTCGACAAGCCCGACGAGACGATCGGATTCGATTCGATGCTCGGCCGCGGTCGAATCATGGTCAGGAAGATCGAGGAGGATGAGCCCGTGGAGGCGTCGCTGATCGTCTCCGTCGAGGGCGGATTCGCGCCAGGTGCGGCTGCGTTCGGGAACATGCAGCCAATCGAGGACGTCGTCTCCGCCGTCTCCCCAGACACATGCCGTCGGGCGCGAAGTCGTCGGCCTCCGGACTCCGACGCGGGCGATATCGAGACCGGCCACTGCGTTGAACAGCGAAGACTTGCCCGAACCGGTCGATCCGGCGAAAGCCACGACTGTGTAGTCCTCCCCCAGGCCCAGTCGGTCTTCGGCCCGGTCGAGCAGGCTCTGAGCACCGGTGCGCACATCACCGGTGAGCTTGCCGTCGTCGAGTGACAGCGAATGTCGGATGCCTTCGGCCAGGCGTCGGATCTCGGTCTGTGCGGAACTATTCACAATGCCACCTCAAGTCGTTCACCGGACGAGCGCAGTGCGCCCGCTTGCCGCGCCGGTACCGCGGATAGTCTCAGAGCGTTGTCGAACGGCGTCCGACAGCCTTCCACGATTCCAGTCGCTGCGTCGAGGAATCGCCGGCGGACAGAGGCGATGATTCTCGCGGCTTCGGTTTCGCCGAAGATCGTCTGGGCCAAGTTGACGGCGACTCCTGCACCGTGACGGGTGTTCTTCTGCGTGCCGATGGACTGCTGCGGGTCCCAGAACGCCGCATATTCGACGACGGCGCAGACCCCCGCGACTCCGAATGAGAGAATCCGGGCCTTGGACTTCTTTCCCTGCCCGATGTCGCGCACCAGAGCATTCACGTCATCTGACCAGGTGCCGACGGCCGACTTCACTCTGTCCTCGAGACCACCGGCAACCTGTCGCAGCTCGGCTTGGTCTTCGATGAGGGCGGCGCCCGCCGCGGTGTTGCGCCACTCAGCGTTGACATCGTCGACCACCGCGATCGCCTGCTCACGCAGCGACACTGCGGCGCTGCGCAGGATCGCGATGTGCAGCGGAGTCACCGCATCGTGTCTTCCGGTCACGGCTGCTGAAATGCGATCGCGCATCCGCGCCATCGTCGGTTCGAGACCGCGGAACAGCTGCCCCGTACCCACGAAGTCCTGCCACCGGGCATTGACTTCGCCGTGGAGCACGCGGCCGTCCGAGAACACAACACCCAGCCGTGCGTCAGCGGCACGGAAGCTCTGGTCGAGAGAGTTCGAGAGGGCGGCGTGGGTCTGTTCCTGCGACTGCGCGTAGTCGGCGAGCTCGCGGATGCGGGCGGGCAACGCAGCTATTGCACCGGTGAGCGTGCGTGCTCGGATGCGCTCCAGGGACGATCCTTCCGCACCGACCTGAGAGACCCAGGACCGGATCGGATAGATCGCCGAATGCGGCAGCAGGCCGTCCTCGAGTTCGAGCTCGGCCACGGAGAAGATCGGCGAGTTCGCCAGTCCCGCGTCCGAGAGCAGGCTGGACAGATGGTGCCTGACTTCGCGATTGGCCTCGGGCGGAACCCGATCGAGGACGATGGCGACGGAGGTGCTGCGGTTCGCGGCCGTCTGCAGCAGATTCCATGGAGCGGCATCGGCATAGCGGTTGGCGGTGGTCACGAACAGCCACAGATCAGCGCTGAGCAGGGTGCGCCAGGACAGTGCACGATTCGACTCAGAGATCGAATCGATGTCAGGGCAGTCGAGGATCGCCGTGCCGGGCGTGATGTTCTCGTCAGCGATCATGACGACACCGGGCACGGTTGATTCCGGGTCGCTGCTGCGCGGCAGATCCGGCAGATAGTGTTCGGCTTCGAAGAACCTCGCGTCGGCCGGGTTGAAGATGACGACCGGATTCCCCGTCGTCGGGCGACGTACTCCGGCGGGGCTGACGGTTCGACCCAGGAGCGAGTTTGCGAGCGTGGACTTCCCTGCCCCGGTCGATCCGCCGATCGCGATGAGGAAAGGAGTCCGGGAGCTGTTGATGCGGGGCAGAACGTAGTCGCCCAGTTCCGCGGTGAGCGCCGAGTGCGCGCCACGAGCGTCTGCGAAGTCATCGGTCCGCAAGGGGAAGCGCGTCTCCGAGACGCGTTTGACGATATCGTTCAGCGCTTGGCCGACCGGCGGCGTCACGGCAATTTTGCTCTCTGTCATCACGCTCCCACTCTCTCCGTTTTCCCAGCTCGGCTCCAACTGCCACGCCGTGACGCGGACGAATTGAGCGGCAGCCGCGCTCGGCCGCCATCAGGTCTATCGCGCAGTCAACCCGAGAGCGACCGAGTTTCACGCAGTGCCGGGTCGCGATGGTGACACGGTCCCAGGCAACTCCGCGGGCCGACTGCGCTCCGGACCCGCGAACGTCCCCGGACCGGCTGATCAGAGGTGGGTCGGAAGACCCCGGGCGATATCGGCGGCCTCCTGGATCGGTTCCCCCAAGGTCGGATGAGGGTGGATCGTGAGGGAGACATCCTCCACATTCAGCTGACAGTTGACCGCGGTGCTGAGCTCAGAGACAAGATCGGAGGCCCCGGGACCGACGATCTGCGCGCCCACGAGCGTGCCGGTGTCGACGGTGAAGACCAAGCGCACGAAGCCCTTGCTCTCCCCCAAGGACACAGCGCGGGCATTGCCTGCGAACGGGAACTTCGCGACATCGGCGGACAGCCCGTTCTGTTCGGCCTGCGCTGCCGTCATCCCGACCGTCGCGATCTCGGGATCCGAGAAGCACACCGCCGGCACGCTGAAGTACTCATTCTCATCGGCCTGTCCGGCAACGGCCCCGGCAGCGGTCTTGCCTTCCATGAACGCCATATGCGCTAGCGCCGGACCCATGGTCACGTCGCCCACGGCGTAGATGTGATCGACACCGGTGAACCCCTGTTTGTCGACCTTGATGAGGCCGTGTTTGTCGACCTCCACGCTCGTCGTCTCAAGGCCCAGCGCCTCGGAGTTCGGAGTTCGGCCGACGGTGATCATGCAGTAGTCGGCGGCAAGAGTCCGCGTCTCACCGCCCTTCTTCTCGAATGTGACATGCACCTGCGAGTCGTCCTGGTCCGCAGACCGGGCGCGCACACCGGTGATGATGTCCACGCCTTTCGCGCGAAGGCGCTTTTCGACGACGCTGACGAGGTCGGGTTCGAAGTTCGGCAGTATCTGTTCGGTGCCCTCGAGAATAGTCACATGCGACCCGAAGTCGGCATAGGCACCGGCCAGCTCCGTGCCGATGTAGCCGCCGCCGATGACGACGAACTCATCGGGCACGTTCGGCAGGTTCAATCCGCCCGTCGAATCGAGGACTCGACCGCCGAATCGGAAGCCGGGAATCTCCACGGGTCGTGAGCCGGTGGCGATGATGAGGTCGCTGAATGCGATGCGACGGGGATCGGCCACGCTCATGAACTGCTGAGGCCCGGCCGGCATGACGTGAATCTCGGTGTCGCTGACCAGCGCCGCGGAACCTCGAATGATCTCGACGTCGTGCTTCTTCAGCAGACCTGCGACACCCTTGGTCATCCTGTCGACGACTTCGTGCTGCTTCCAGTCCTGGAGGGCCGAGAAATCGAAGTCGACCTCCTTCGCGCTGATTCCATACATGCTCGCATCGCGTGTGTGTCGCAACCGCTCGCCCCCGGAGATCAGCGCTTTGGAGGGGACACATCCCACATTCAGGCAGATGCCGCCGAGCGTGTCCGATTCTTCGATCACCGTGACCTGCTGTCCCAGCTCTGCGGCCCGTATTGCCGCGACGTACCCTCCGGGACCGGCGCCGATGATCACCGTGCCATGCTGTTCGAGTTCACTCATCATTCACCCTTTCATGAGCAGAAGACTTGGGTCGTGCAGGATCTCAAGCAGTGTGTTGAGCACCTGCTGACCCGCTACCCCGTCGATCACGCGATGGTCGAACGTCAGCGAGAGCTTGAGCATCTGGCCCACTTCGAGCTCTCCGGCGTCGTTGACATAAGGTCCGGGGCCCGCGCGGCCGACTCCGAGAATCGCCACCTCCGGATCGTTGACGATCGGCGTGAAGTAGCCGCCGTCGACGCTGCCGAGGTTGCTCAGTGTGATCGAGGCTCCCGACATCTGCTCCGCGGAGAGCCCGCCGTCGGCGGCGGCGTCAGCGTTCTGCGCGACCTCACCGGCGATATCGAAGACGTTCTTGGCTTCGGCGTGCCTGATCACCGGCGCGTACAGGCCGCGGTCGGTATCAGTGGCGACGGCGACGTTGTACTCGGAATGGGCGATCAGCTCATTGTTCTCCGCATCGAAGGAGCTGTTCAGCAACGGGTTCTCCCGCAGCACCACGACGAGGGCCTTGATCAGGAACGGAACCAAGGTCAGATGGATTCCGCTCTCGGCCGCATAGGCTTTGTATCTCTTGCGCATGTCGAGCAGCTCAGAGACTTCGGTCTCACCGAAGACAGTCACCGGAGGGATCGTCGCATGGGAGGTCGCTACGACACGCGCCGAGGCCGCTCGGACACCGCTCAGCGGAGTGCGATTCTCCCCTTCTGCCCGAGGAGCTGATTCGGACGGCGCCTCGGGTGCTTCCTTCGCTGCCGGGGACGCCGCCGGGGCAGAGATCACCTTGTCGATATCGCCCTTGAGCACGTGGTCATGGCTTCCCGTCGGTATGACGGTCTGGATGTCGATGCCGTGCTCGCGAGCGTAGCGGCGCACGGACGGCATCGCCAGGACGCGCGTATGTGCCGCGGACTCGGCCTCGTCGGCAGCGGTCAGCGGCGGTTCCGTGGGAGCCGGCGATGCCGATCTGCGGCTCCCGGTCTGTGGCGCATCAGCGGCGACGACGTCAGCACTCGCCGTTGCCTCGGCAGCAGAAGTCCCGGTTGAGACCGGTTCTCCGGCCGCCTCCGCGGCGTCCGCGCCTTCTTCGGGTTCGTCGGCAGAGCCGTCGTCGATCACCGCCAGCATCTGGCCGACCGTGACAGTCTCGCCCTCATCGGCACCGATCTCGGTGACGGTGCCCGATACCGGCGAAGGCAGCTCGGACACTGACTTGTCGTTCTCGATCTCGACCAGGGTGTCGTCCTCCGAGACGGTGTCACCGACGGCGACATGCCAACTAGAGACCGTGCCCTCCGCCAGCCCCTCGCCGAGTTCGGGCAGTTTGAATGTGAAAGCCATTGCCATGCTCCTATCAGAAAGTGAGTGTCTCGCGGGCCTTGGCGACGATGTCCTTCGCAGCGGGCAGCCAGGCCTTCTCATCGGCAGCGAACGGATAGACCGAATCGGGTGCGCAGACGCGACCGATGGGAGCCTCAAGGCTGAGGATCCGATTCTCGGCCACGGCTGAGACGACATGCGCTCCGACTCCTGCCATCTTCTGAGCTTCCTGGACCACGACCAGTCGTCCGGTCTTGTCGACAGAGCCGTAGATCGTCTCGGTGTCGATCGGTGAGATGGTGCGCAGGTCGATGACTTCCGCGTCCACGCCGTCTCCGGCGAGCTGGTCGGCGGCGGCCAGGGCCTCATGCACCTGTGCGCCATAGGCAACGAGTGTGATGTCAGAGCCTTCACGCACGACTGCGGCCTCGTCCAGCGGAACCCGGTAGACACCATCGGGCACCTCGCCCTTGACGGACCGATACAGCTTGAGATGCTCAAGGAACAGCACAGGGTCATTGCTCTCGATCGATGAGATGAGCAGGCCCTTGGCGTCGTAGGCAGTCGCGGGTGCGACGACTCGCAGGCCCGGCACGCCTGTGAACAGATGCTCGAGACTGTCCGAGTGGAGCTCGGCTGTGTGTGTGCCGCCGCCGTAGGGAGTCCGGATCGTGATGGGCTGCTGCAGCGCGCCCTGGGTGCGGAAGCGGTTCCGTGACATCTGACCGGCGATCGAGTCCACAGCCTCGAAGGTGAACCCCATGAACTGGATCTCCGGTATCGGTCGCCACCCGGTTGCGGCCAGACCGATCGACAGGCCGAGGATGCCCGACTCGGCCAAGGGCGTGTCGAAGACCCGATCGGAACCGTATTTGTCCTGCAGGCCCTGCGTGGTCCGAAAGACACCGCCGTTCCTGCCGACGTCCTCGCCGAAGATCAGGCACTTCTCATCCTGACCCAGCGCGTTGTCGAGTGCATCGGTGATCGCGTGGATATATGAACGATTCGTCATCTCACTTTCCTTCCTGAGCGCCGGAGTCTCCGCGGTCCGAGGCGGACTGTGCAGCTGCCGTACGGCGGGCGGCCAGCTGCTCGCGGATATTGGGGGTGGGGTCTTCGAAGGTGTGCTCGAGGAAGTCCTCCACCGTCTGTTCCGGGGCCTTCTCCGCCGCTGAGATGGCTGCCCGGAACTCCTGTTTGAATTGCCCGGTCAGCTCCGTCTCCCGGTCGAGCGACCACAAGTCCTTCTCGATGAGCAGATCACGCATCCGATTGAGCGGATCACGGTCCAGCCAAGGCTGCTCCTCCTCCTGTGACCGGTACCGGCTCGGATCATCACCGGCCGAGGAATGGGCACCGAAGCGATACGTCAGCGTCTCGATAAGCACTGGGCCGTTGCCGGCGACGGCATAGTCCCGGGCGGCTTTCGACACCGCATTGACGGCCAACACGTCCATTCCATCGACCTGGACACTCGGGACACCGGCGGCGACGGCTTTCTGAGCCAGTGTCGTCGCCGCGGTCTGCCGCTCGCGCGGAACCGAGATCGCCCAACCGTTGTTCTGGATGATCATCACGAGCGGGGCCTCGTAGACTCCCGCGAAGTTCAGTCCCTCATAGGTGTCCCCCTGTGAGGTCGAACCGTCGCCGGAGTAGGAGAAGGCGACATTGGGCTCGTTGTTCATCTTCAGTCCCAAAGCGGCCCCGGCGGCTTGGACGTGCAAGGCGCCGATGATGATCTGCGGCACCCACGAACGCACGCCTTCGGCCATCTTGCTGCCGTTCACGTGCCCCCGTGACCAGAGGAAACCCTGTTCCGGGGTGATCGCCCCGTGGTGGATCATCTGCGGCAGATCGCGATAGGTCGGAAACAGGTAGTCCTTCGGCTCGAAGGCCAAGACGCTGCCGACTTGGCTGGCTTCCTGGCCGTTGGTCGGGGCATAGAAGCCCAGGCGCCCCTGCCGCGAGAAGATCGTGGTCTGCTCGTGGAGAGTCCGCTGCCAGACCATCTTCGTCAGGAAATCGACGAGTTCATCGTCGGTGTAGGTGTCGAAGACCTTCTGATCGACGATCCTGTGATTCTCGTCGAGGACTCCCACGGGCTCTGCTCGTCTGCCCTCGGCATCCTTGATCGCCGAGAAGTCGACGATGGGTGCGTTCTGCTGAGCTGATGACTCTGTCATGTCTCTCGCCTCCTTGCTGTTAGCAGTGGATTCTTGGGTGGTTGTGGGTGGACAGTGCACCGGACGGATTCTTCCGCCGATGTCAGCTGGGCGCGTCGGCCGCGGTGGACTGCTCGGCCGTCGTCGCCGGCGGACCCGGAGCCTTGATCACATAGAGAATGACGGCGGCCACCGCGAACAGAGCGGCGCCGATGAGCAGCGCCGTGCCGAACGTGAGGGCGCCGCTGGCCATGAGAGAGTTGAAGATCAAGGTGATCACGGCCCCGGCGGCGAAGCCCTGATAGATGATCGAGTAGTTCTTCGATTGGCTGTTGTGGCCGAAGTAGTCTCCGACGATCGTGGGGTAGATCGTGATGCAGCCGCCGAACGCCGCCCCGAAGAGCAGGAAGCCTAGGATGTAGAGCCACGGGGCCGGCAGCCAGGCCAGACCGAGCAGGAGGGCGACCACGGCCAGCACGGTCAGCGCCGCTGCCACAATGAGGGTTCGCTTGACATAGTCGGACAGCCAGCCGAAGAAGAATCGGCCACCGGTGTTGAGGACGGCGACGAGGGAGACCAGGCTGATCGCCGTGCCGATCAGGTAGCGCGAGGGCTCGGGTGCCGCCCCGGCCGCGCTGCCCGCATTGCCGATGATGAACAGTCCGGCGAAGCAGAAGGCCGTGATCCCGATGAACAGGAGGTAGAACTGGGGCCGACGCAGCATCTGCGTCCGCGTGTACTCGCCGGCGGCCTCACCGGCATCGCCGGTGTGCGGCGCATCGCGGAGCAGCAGCCCACCGCCGGAGACGAGAAGCACAGCGACAACCGCCCAGATGATGAAGCACAGCTGCAGGCCGGGGAAACCTTCGTCCGCCGTGCCCAGGACCGGTGTGACGACGAAGGGCAGGATGACCGCGGGGATTCCGTAAGCGCCCACCGAGATGCCGGAGATCGTCCCTGCCCTGTCCGGGTACCAGCGCAGGCAGTTGGTCAGGCTGAGCAGATATCCCACACCGTCGGCGGCCCCGACGACGACACCGGCGAAGAGGTAGAGCATCCACGGTGTCGGCACGAAAGCGGTGGCCAGCAGCCCGATGGCCAGAACGATGCCCGCGGCCACGAGCACTCGGCGCACCCCGAACTTCGCCTGCAGCCATCCGATCGCCAGCGTCGACACCGACAGGCAGATCATCATGATCGAGAAAGTCACGGCGATACCGAACGTCTGCGTGTGATCGCCGAAGAGACGTTGTGCGAGCGGCGGATTCATGATCGACCACGAATAGACGGTACCGAGGCCCATTTGGGCGAGCACGGTTCCGATGAGGACCTTCTGCCGGACCGATCTTCCGCGAGTCGTCAGCGCGGCTGGTTCACTTGTCACCGGTCATCCCTCCTCTGTGCCGGAAAACACTGCGGCTGGTGATTCTACATACTGTAGAACACTTGTCATCCTACTCAGATGATCAGCCGGCGCAAGCGCTCCGACCGGATGAGCCGGACGTTCGGGAGCGCGGAATCGGCGTCAGCTCGACGCTGCCCCCGAATTTCTACATGACGTAGAATTTTACATATCGTAGAGTGAGTTGAGGCGGAGAACCGCCCCACGCATCCGGCGGTCACGATCGGACCGAACTCCGATCGGCGGCTTCGGGCGCAACAGCCAACAGCAGAGGAGCAACGATCTCATGAGCGATAACCTGACCTCTCTCGACTGCCTCTTCCGACCTCATCGCATCGCTGTCGTCGGTGCCGGAAGCAAGGCTTCGAACCTCGGCCATGTCGTGGTGCGCAACCTGTTGGAGGGCAACTTCCCGGGAGTCGTCTATCCCATCAATTCCCATCACGAGTCCATCGGCGGAGTCGCCGCATACCCCTCGGTGCTCGAGACACCGGAGATTGCGGATCTGGCCGTCATCTGCGTTCCCGCGGACAGCGTCGCCGAGGTCGTCCGGCAATGCGCGGAACGCGGGACCAAGGGGCTGGTCATTCTCAGCGCGGGATTCCGCGAGACCGGACCGGAAGGGGCACAGCTCGAAAGCGAGGTGCTCGCGATCGTCCGGGACCACGGAATGCGCCTGGTCGGGCCGAACTGTCTCGGCTTCGAAGTTCCCGCACTCGATCTCAATGCCTCATTCGCGACCCATATGCCGCAGCCGGGCGGCATCGCACTGATCTCGCAGTCGGGGGCTCTGACCTCGGCGGTCATCGAATGGGCTATCGGAGAGAACATCGGCTTCTCCACCCTGATCTCGCTCGGCAACGCTCCCGATGTCGGTGTCGGCTCGATGTTGGACTACCTCGCCGATGATCCCGACACGGACTCCGCGGTGGTCTACGTCGAGTCCGTGAGCGATGCCCAGACCTTCACGGAGGCTGCGGCCAAATTCGCCGCCAAGAAGCCGCTCGTCGTCTACAAGGCGGGACGTTTCGCCGCAAGCGCACAAGCCACCGTCTCGCATACGGGCGCGATGGCCGGAGCGGACTCGGTGTACAGTGCGGCCTTCGACCGTGTCGGCGCGGCACGCGTGCTCGACATCGCCAAGATGTATCACGTCATCACTCTCCTCGATACGGGACGTCCTGTGGCCGGCCCCGAGCTGGCAGTGGTCACCAACGCAGGGGGTCCTGGAGTCATGGCCGTCGATGCACTGGCCGCACGAGGCGGAGAACTCGCGACGCTGTCCGATTCGACGATCCGCCGACTCGATGCCAGCCTTCCCGCGGCCTGGTCCCGTTCCAACCCGGTCGACGTGCTGGGCGACGCCCCGGCGCAGCGCTATGCCGACGCCGTCGAGATCGTGGCTCAGGACCCCGGAGTCGATGCGGTCATCGTGCTGTTGACACCTCAGGCCGTCACCGACGTGGTGGCCAGCGCCGATGCCCTCATCGAGGCGTATGGAAAGACGGACAAACCCGTCTATGCGGTATGGATGGGTGGTGGCCCGGTCAATGAGGAGGCAATTGCGCGCTTGAGGACGGCTCGCATCCCGTTCTTCAAGTATCCCGAGAACGCCGTCAACGCCTTCATGACAGCGGTCGAAGCGCACGCCCCGCAGGTGAGGGGCAGGGACTACGAGCTGGTCCCGTCCGGCACGGACGAGTTCGAACCCGATCGTCGACTCGCCGAGGAAATCATCGCCCAGGTACCCGACAACGGGCTGCTGCCGGAATATGCTGCCGAGCAGCTCTTCGAGGCCTACGGCATCACCGTGGCCCGAGCACGATTGGCCACCTCGGCCGATGCTGCGGCAGACCTCGCCGAGGAGACCGGGTACCCCGTCGTGATGAAGATCTCTTCGAAGGACATCACCCACAAATCTGATGTGGGCGGCGTCATGCTCGACCTCGAGGACGCCGCCGCCGTGCGCTCGGCCTACGAGCAGATCACGGAATCGGCCCGCAGAGCACGACCCGATGCCCGCATCGACGGCGCTGTCGTCCAACGCCAACTTCCTCAGGGCGTGAGGGAACTGATCATGGGCTCCCACGTCGATGCCTCTTTCGGCGCCGTCATCATGATCGCCGACGGCGGCACGACCGCCGAGCTCATGAACGACTCATCACTCCAATTGGCGCCCGTCGACGCGAGCCTGGCCCGGTCCATGCTCGAAGATCTGCGCATCTGGCCGTTGCTCGAGGGCTATCGCGGAGCAGAGGGTGTCGATCTGGATGCGCTGTGCGTGACCATCCAGCGATTCTCCCGCCTGGTCGAGGAACACCCTGAGATCACGGAGATCGAGGTGAACCCGCTGCTGGCGATACCCGGCGAGTCGATCGCCGTCGACGCCCGGGCCGTCGTCGATCTGAATGCACTGCATAACCCGCCGGAGCCCTATTCGCATCTGGGGATCCGAACGCAGGGCCGCGGATAGCATTTCCGGATGCCTGGTCCGGCACTCCGGTCGCGGCGGCGGGCGGAGGCCTCGGACCGCGTCCGGGGCCCGACAGCAGCCGCATCGATTGCAAGGGTGTCTGGGAGCACCCCCGGCGGGGCTCGAACCCGCGACCTACCGCTTAGAAGGCGGTTGCTCTATCC